>JAEEGK010000458.1_pt1 | contig 102808 bp, 136 predicted proteins | sample 8958771 | NCBI WGS metagenome assembly JAEEGK01 (sample SAMN16246547, study PRJNA631951) | gut metagenome | biome: gut microbiome; feature: rumen; material: SC-attached | host: Bos | place: Iran: Karaj | collected 2018-10 | reverse complement strand
AAACCAGCAATTCTGTAACGATTTTTTGTTTTCTTAAATTCTACAATGTCTCCAATTTTCATAATTTTATTTGATTTTAATTAACTATTCTATATCCAGGAATAAATAACCCTGGATTCAATAATAAGAATTCCAGGGCTATATGAGCGCAAAATGATATATTTCAGATATTACCACTCATAATATCTTCAAAATAATGTAAGTATTTCATTTACGAGACTATAGGTGTAGTTTTCGTTTGTTGAGTTCTATTACTGGTTGTTCTTCAACTTCATCACTTGTTACTGTATAGGAGGACGTACTATATGAATAAAAAGTGTCTTTATTACTATCGTAGTATCCAGAATATACTGGATCACCTAAGGACGGTGTTGCAGACTCTGTACATATATATTCATATTCATAGCCATTCCAATATCTCCAAAAATGTCTCTTTCCTATATAATTTTCCATACTCTTTATATTTTAACTAACGGTTCCTTCATATGCATCCTGTTCTCCCATATACTCATAGGAATGGCCGGAAACACTTATAGTTCTATTTCTTGTATAGGATAACCAAGGTTCTGTATATCCATATGTCTTATTAATTGCAGTTATTTCTACACAAACACTCTGAGGAAATGAAGCTAATCCAGTGTTTTGATCTATAAAATCTCCCTCTTCTCCTCCCTGAACATCAGTCGTGTCGACGGCACCACAAAAATTATTAAGTCGACTATCCATATCAGCTTCAAACTCTTCAAGTTGTTCCTGAGTATACCCGCTTGTATCGATGAGTCCGCTGAGCGCTGAATATATATAATTAAGATCCTCTAGTGATGGAGTTCCTATTTTTGGAGGTCCAAGAGTTGTTAGTCCTTTATCTAAGCTTTCACAATACCAGGAATACTGACTAGGTCCTACGGGTGGTTCCTCGATATGTACCAAAACATATTCATTTCCTCCGCAAACAATAATAATACTATCTTTGGAATTCATGACTTTCTCCATCTCGTATACATTATCAAATACACGTAAATGTTTCATAGTTATAGTTTTTTATTTTTTTTATCTCATAAGAATAGAATTAATTAGAAATTCTATCCTTTTCTGTATACCTGAGTCAAGTCAAGTATACCATCATAATCTTGTACCTCGCTCCACTGATTACCACTTCGGACATACACCTTCGTCGCCTTTACCCATGAATTTCCAACCCTAATGTAGAAAGGATTATTAATATTGGAAGAGGCTTGAACAACTATATTATGCGTGGCTTGAATATTAGATAGACGATAGATATAGTTGACTACGGTATATGTATTTCCGTTCTTTGTAATCTCTTCTTCCTTTCTTTGGACCTGTGATGTGACATCTGTATTGTTGTCTGTAACAGTAACACTGTATGAGTAATCATCAGGAACAATCGTCAATGAATAATAGTCTCCTGGCAATTGTACCATAGAACCCGAAGGAAATAACTTAGCACCAGTTCCATCTGCATTGACAAAATAATATACTACATCACCAAAGATAAATATCAATGAGTGTGCCTCTTGAATATTTGAAAGAGTATATGTATAATAGTTGTTTGGCTCTAGGGCTTCAATGTTTGTTATTTTCCATTGAAGGGTATCATTGTTAGATGAAGTTGCATCATCCTTCGAAAACTTGATGTCTACATAATGTTCGCCCGATGGAATTTCATAAGTAATTGTTTGAACAGATGAAGTATTCATTGACGATGTGTTACAGGCAAGTTTATAATCGCTGTCAGGCATACTTCCACTTGCTGGTTTGTAATTATTATTTAATGCAACATCAATATTACCAAAAATACCAAAGTCATAAGTAGCCTCTGCATAGTTAATATAGTTTATAGTAACAAGGCATCTTACAGGAAAATCAAAAGATACTCTACATACCGCAGCAGATTTATCAACACCTTGGTTTGCAGAAACATAATATCCTGTTGAATTGTTTAATGTAAACCCATATGATGCTCCTGATAAAGTTGCAACAGTTGGTGTTGGTATAGTTCCTCCGTGTGAAACTAATTGACTGGATATATTAACCCCATTATCAGTGACCAAAGTAACTAATGGGTCGGAGGGATAAATTGTTATAGTCTGATTTGTTCCTTCTACTACCCTTGTCGTTCCTCTTTCTGGTTCAGTAGTTGCATTGATACTTGATATTGTTATTGGATAATAATTGTATTGAGGATCTTCCTCAGGGATTTCAATTATTGCATCAGAGATGATGATAGTATGATCAGCACTGACATTGGAGAGTGTATATACATAGTAATCTTCTGCAGGAACAGTATAAGTTACAGAAAGTGTTGCACCATAAAATGATATTGTTGAACCAGTTGTTGTGTTACTTGTTCCCCTTCTTACCCAGTATCTTATTTTAATATCATCTAATTCTGCTCTTGTCCACGAAGAACCTCCATTAACAGTTACAGTCGTTGGAGATGTATTAGTTCCAGTTATATTTTGTGAACTTCCTTTTTCTGTGGTTCCGCTACATAATTGAACTTGTCTGTAATTTGAACTATAATAGTTTGTTCCTTGGTTTCCTGCGTTAACTTGACAAGAAACAGATGTTATTGTTGCATCTCTTGGAATTGAACTACAATCAAAATTATAATATATATATGTATCAGCATTACTTCCCTGAACTGCATATATTGCTGCTCTTGTTGAAGAATTATGATCAGTTAGGCCATTATCTATGTAATTAGTATCATAAACACCGTTTGTACCAGATGTAGTATCATAGATGGAATTTGTATAGTCAAAAGATGACGGTATGAATGTATCTGTTAATGAGCCTCCAGTCGGATGTGTCAATACAAGTTGGTCTGTTACATCCACCCCATTATCTTCAACAATTATATCATCTACACTATCAATATAAACACTCAGCTCATAATCTCCTCCACTTATAACATATGTTTGTCCAGCAGGATCTATTGAGCTGACTGCATCAGTACCGAGAGTAGAAATAATCTCATATTCAGTTCCTTGTAATGAATAGGAGATAGATAATGTAGCACCATAAAAATAAATGTATCTACTATTATTACCAGAACCAGTGCCCTTAAAATATAATCTAGCATTTTCTAATTCTGCTATTGTCCATGACCCACCATCTAAGGTAACTGTATTTGATGTAGAAGTAGATGCAAATGTTCCTGAGGTTCCCTTTGCTGTAGTACCAGAATATAGCTGTATCTGTGTATTTGTAACGCGGGATGTATTATTTACACGTATTCTCGCAACACAAGACACGCTTGATATCGTTGCCCCCGAAGGAATACCGGATACACTAAATACATAATAAGTTGAGCCAGTAGTTCCATTGGAAAGAGAAAACTGTACATAAGTATTTGATGATGCATCTGTATAACCATTTGATGCAGGATATGAACTGCTAGCAGATAAACCAGTTGTGCTTACGTTACTAGTAGGCGCAAATGTTAAGGTCTCATTTATATTTATTGGTCTTGACATTTGTTTTTATATTAATTTTTTACGTATTCCGGCGTCTGTTCAACCCAGAAATTTGATATCTTATTTGTACTTGGTATCAGTCTAATTGTTGGCATAGCTTCTATAGTTTTGAAATGCTAAATTCATAAATTTCTACGTTAGAATACCTATAGGGCTGTCCTTGCTGATTGATGTTATATCCCAATGTAACTCCATAATCAAGCGAATTGAAGTCAATATTTAGGGATATCGTAGCACCTCCGTTTAAATTATCTATACATCTAAATTTACTTGGATACTTCTTTAATCTAGGATCATATGCTACAGTAAAATCATAAACATTGTTATTTTTAGATGCTGCAAGAGATCTATTTGCAGAGCTACCTGTTGAGCCCTTATATCCAAAAACTAGATTTCCTGAACTGTAATTTTTCTTGGCAAGTGTCCATCTGATATGAAATCCTGGCCAAGGTGAATATGGATCCTTACTTGCTAGGATAGTAAAGTGGTAATTAGTTCCAGTGTCCTCTGTATCTACAACAAGAGGAGGATTAGGCTGTTCTGTCTTGACTGATCTAAATCTGATATGCATCTCAAATCCTTCTCCACCATCAAATGGATAGAAACCAGTATTAACACCATCTCCTGTAATATCTTTACTTCCACTAGGATTATTAGAGGTGTCAATTGTATATCCTGTCACTACATCATTACCATCTTCATCTTTTACAACTGTCTGAGTATCTACATTGCCCTGAGCGTCAGTATCAGTTTGAACATGACCCGTCTCATTGCCTTCCTCATCAAACGTAGTTGCCGTCTGAGATGTAGTTGTGGTTCCATCCGAATTTTCTGTGACTGTAGTTACCGTTGTAGTAGTTTCTCCTGTACTTGGATCAACTGTAGTCTCGGATGTAGTTTCTGAGGTCGAACCAAACCTATATGTTGCTATAATATTATGTTCAGTTGAATAATTATTATATGCAGCGCCTATTACAATACTAGACGCATCAGCTCCGGAGTTAATAGTTAGGAGACCTGTGCTATCTATACTTGCATATGTCGAACCACTAATGATGCTCCACTGAACGCCACTTGTCAATACAGAATGATCTAAAAGAGCTAGACATTGACAAGATTCAGCGGTTAGAGTAGAGGGCGCTGCAATTTCGAATTTAAGAAAAGTTATTTCCCCATTATAAACGCACGCTGCCTGTTGCATATAAGAAAGAAGGTCGCTCTGAGTTATAGTAACCCAAGAGCCACCCTCTTTTCTATAATACCCAGACACTTCAGAAAAACTTGAATTCTTCTTAATGTAGGATTTCGACATTCTTTTTAATTAGATTAAGTTTGTAAATAAATATCTCCGTTATTTCCCATAGAGTTATTTGGTTCACCGCTTCCAGAATAGATTGTAACTGGACTAACTAACGTCCAAGCACCATTAACAACCATCAAGATCTTTCCATTATCACTAGCAGATACCGTTGGAAGCGTATCTAATGTTAAATTTCCAGTGCCAGTGATAGTCTGATTATTGATGGTCTTGATGCTTTGGTGGGATGTCAGGAACGTTGAGCCCTTTGTTAATGTTATCTGGTGGTTAGAAACGGAAATATCAGTTACAGCATTTCCAGAACCAGATGTTGTACCCTTAGAAAGTTGAGTCTCAGAGGTTATGACGGTTCCAATATCGGCAACACCAGAAGTTACGGTTGCATTAGAACCATTAACTTTAACACCAGTCAGAGTACCTGTATTTTTAGTGAAACCCCATCCAGATACAGTTGATTCAGTTACAGCAGCAGGAATGGTTGCACTTATGGATGCTACACCATTAGAAACAGTTGCATCTACATTATTAAACTTAACACCTGTCAGAGTTCCTGTATTGCTGGTCTTGCTGTTCCAATTTGAAATGTCTGCTGCTGTGATACTAGAGGCAACTGATGCAGAGAAGACTGGATCGGACTCTGAAGTAAGAGTGCCGGCATTCTTGGTGAATCCCCAACCAGCGACATCACTTTCTGTTATTGCTGCCGGGGCATGGGTTGTGATGGCGGTCTTCAATACATCAGGAGAAACAAGTCCAGCAACTGTACCAGTACCTGCTATTGCAGATTGCGCATCTATAGTACTATATGTTGAATTATAATCAAGTGTCATACATACCCAACTACTTCCATTGTATGTGAACAGATATGTTACATTATCACGAAGTTCTCCACCTGCTGTTAAACTTGTAACAGAAGCCGCTTTATATTGTTTTTTAATAGATTTTGCACCCGTTGAGTTTACATCCATTGTTAAAGTTGCTGGTGTTGCAGAGTTTGTTTCAGAGAATGTTACAAAGACGAGCGCACCATTAACTAAATCAGCACTTGTAAATATAGAACAGTCAACAATTTTTGCGGCAGTAGCACCAGCGGTAGAACAAGTACCATAGAATATCTTGGCATTACCAATGTTTGAAGTCTTGCTGTTCCAATTGGTGATATCGCTTGAAGTAATACCGGCAGCAGCAGAAGCACTAAAGACAGGGTCAGTTTCCGTGAAGGACTGAAGAGCTGTATCTGCTTTACCGAGGGAAGTTTGAACAGCCGTTGTAAGGTCGGATGCTGGTATACCTCCGGACGGTTTAGAATATGTTCCAGTATTCTTCGTAAATCCCCAGCCTGATACGGTAGATTCAGTAACGGCAGCGGGTATAGTGGGTTTGTTTAAGATAACTCCTAATCCAGTTGTTGCATTCCAGTCAGACTGAACGTTGGAAACTTTATTATTCCATCCAGTAATATCAGAAGCAGTAATACCGGCTGCAGGTAACGATGAAATATCAGATGTTAGTGCTAATGTTCCGCTATTTTTTGGAAAACTTAAATTATAGCTACTACCAGTTTCATCATCCCAACCAATATGATTAAGTCCATAAGAGGTATAATAAGAAATACCATTATTTTCAGAAGGTGCAGTAAAGGAGAGCTGCGAATAAGACAACTGACTATAATATCCTTCATCTTCACTAGAAAAACTTATATAGGCATCTGGATCCATCTCTCCACCAGAAAGAGAAAGATAGCCAGACCCTTCATATAGGTCACTCTCTATTCCAGAAACTCTAGTATTCAAGTCATTCAGAGAAGTAGATATTACATATTCGCTCTGAGCTATTGTATTATAAACGCCTCCCGATGAAACTGGATTATTAGAGTTTTCTGTAGGAACTGAATCGATGTCCGCCTTCTTAACAAAGGTACTGTCAGTTTCAGTCTTTGTATAATAATTTGTCGGGTTAAAGATACTGGATAATGGAATTTCGATGTCTTCCTTACCTGCATCTGTATTGAAGGTAACAACAAGACACGAAACACCTGCATTATTCCCACTTTCCGGAGTTGCTATCTCTACACTATCAACCATTCCATCTTTAATGAAATCGGTTGCATCAATGTATTTCATTACTGTCTCTCCGTGCTTGAAGTTTATTCTCTTAGTCTGAGAATCATATGCAACCTCGTCGAAATAATTAGCAACGTCGGGAATACTGGCGGATATAGAAGCAACTCCATTAGAAACAGTTGCAGAAGAACCATTAAAGCTAACTCCTGTTAGTGTACCTGTATTCTTAGTAAATCCCCAACCCGATACAGTAGATTCAGTAACGGCGGCAGGTATAGTAGCAGTAATAGATGCAACTCCATTAGTTACACTTGCATCTACTCCGTTAAAAGAGACACCAGTGAGAGTACCTGTATTACTGGTCTTTGAATTCCAATTGGTTATATCAGAAGCCGTTATGCCTGATGCGGCTGATGCACTGAAAACCGGATCTGACTCTGTAAATACTGGAGCGTTTTCTAGATCTGAAACTCTACCATTTAACAAATTAATAGCTCCAGCAGTTGCTTCTTCATTCTCAATTATTACTGAGTAAAGGCCGCCAGATGTTACAGGATTAGTAGAGTTTTCTGTTGGAACAGAATCAAAAGTTAATGCGTTCTGTTTTCCATTCCAATTACTAATATCAGATGAGGTAATACCAGATGCAACTGATGCACTAAAGACTGGATCAGACTCAGAGACAACAATAGTACCTAAATCTACTACCCCGGAGGTTCCTTTCGAAGCACCATTCATAGTAACACCAGTAATTGTGCCTGTATTACTAGTAAATCCACTATCATTCTGAAGATCTGATACCTTAGTTGGGATAACAATATTGTCTAAACCATCCTCAACATCAGAAACTCTAGTATTTAGTTCATTTATGGCGGTGGCGGATATAAGCTCATTTTGAGTTATAACATTATATACACCACCTGACGAAACGGCATTTGTAGAGTTTTCTATAGGAACCTGATCTAATCCAGGAGCAGATTCTGCAGCTTCTTCTAGGTCTGTAATTCTAGAATCGAGGCTGCTGAGGGACGAAGAAATTATCTGCTCATTTTCAGTGATAACCTCATAGACACCGCCTGAACTTACTGCATTCTCACTCCCCTCTGTAGGATACTGATCTACAAGTCCAGCGATTCTATCATTAAGATCGTTTACAGCAGCGGCCAGGACTTCTTCGGTATCCTCAAGGTCAGATATAAGAACATAATCTTCTAAGTCTGAAGTCTTAGCATAATCAGAAGAATCAGAAAGTTCGGCTACTGTTGTTGGTACCTGAACATCAACTGCTTTATTGGCATCGGGGGTCAAAGCCGTACCATTAACTTTGACCGTCTCTATAGTATTAACTTGAGCGCCTGTGTCAATGCCGCCAAGTTTATTCTTTTCTAATGCAGTGTAGTCATTTGAAGATAGACCCTTACCACCTTCCTGAACTACGAGATATCCAAGATCTACGCCTCCAGACGATGTAGTAGTGCCATTAAGGGTAACACTTGTAATAGTTCCTTGTTTATCCGTAAAGCCCAGATCATTTTGGAGATCTGATACCTTAGTTGGGATATCAGATTTTAGAGGAACCTTGGCCGCCAAAGCTTCCGCAAAAGCGGCCAGGTTCTCATTACTTACAACTTTTTTATTGTCTGCAGACATTATATTGTATTTTTATTTGTATTTTAAATTAATTATGCGCTAGGGAAACAGTCGTCAACAATATCCTGAATTTCCTGATTTGTCATATATGTAACTTGTAATCCAGCAACACTAATTCCTGCATCTGTAAGATTTCCATTTGAATCAAGAGCAGCAAGATTTCCAGCAGTAGCATTTCCTACTTTATCTGCTTTTCCAGCAAGAGCAGTTCCAATTAAGGAGTCAGTTACGGTGATAGTTCTTGCAGTTCCGTCAGCGGAGATAGCTAGTGTAACATAATTGCCATCTACCTTAGAAAGACTCTGAATGGCTGTGCTACCTGCTACTAAATAACTAATAGCATCAGAGGTTAGTCCAACAGTAACATTCTTTCCAGAAGCAGAAGCAGTTACGTAGCTAGTGCTATTCGATGCAACATCAGCAGTTACTGCAACAGCCGCAGCCTTTGTATCTGCATAATCCTTAGCATTCTGTTCTGCAGTAGCAGCTTTGCCATCTGCATAAGACTTAGCAGCAGCTTCTGCAGCTGCGGCGGCGCCTGCAGCCTCAACCTCTACAGAATCAACAGCTGTAATCTCACCGTCAACCTGGGTTACACCAGAGACTACAAAAGTTCCAGCATGCTGTGCAGTACCAGAAGCATCTAGATCAGCATCAAGAGCAGCAATAGCAGCCTCTAAAGTTGACTGAACAGCTGCGGCGGCGCCTGCAGCCTCAACCTCTACAGAATCAACGCCAGTGATAACACCATTAGCCTCGGTAACACCAGATACTACGAAGGTACCTGAATGAGCAGCAGTACCAGAAGCATCTAGATCAGCATCAAGAGCAGCAATAAGTCCATCAGCATATGTTTTAGCTGCATCACGACCATTATCAATAGCAGTCTGAACACCAGAAAGCTTAAGGCCGTTAGCGCCAACTGTTAGGAAGGACTCTGAAGTATTGTCGATTACTGCAGAGACAACATTAGCATTTGAGATATCAATACCGTTTCCTGCGGTATATACATCTACAAGTTCATTAACTGGTAGATAAATATGCTGTGCGGTTTCGCTAGCATCTGTAGTATTTACTACAAAATCAATATATTTATCACCAACCGCAGCACCAGAATAAGGAGTGTCAGCAGTGGCAACAGTCTCGACGGAGGCACTCTTTACTAAGAAGTCCTTAGGAATATTAATCTTAACTCCTACCTGAGCATTGCCCTGTTTTACAATATAAGTAGCTGCATAACCAGATTCGGCAGTTGATTGTTTTTCGACAGTAACGACACTACCAGTACCACCAGCATCGATAGCATCTTCGAGGGCACCGAGAACAGTCTGTAGGTCACCGGCGGCAATATTATCAAGAGCAGTGACTGAAATATTAGCTGCGCTTGGACGAGCACGGGTTACAGTAATAATACCATCAGCTTCAGATACAGATGTTACGAATTGGTTTTCAACGGCTGTATCAGTAGAATCGAGAGCGTTAATTGCAGTTGTAATCTGACTGGAGACACTTCCACCATTACCAAGAGCATCGTCGAGAGCAGCTTTAACACCATAAACGGTCATATTAGCTGCAGTATCAGAAGAAGTACCTAAGACATTAGCAGCTGAGCCGGCTGCATCATAATTGGAAGCAAGGCTATCTGCATATGCCTCGGCGGCAGTTTGAGCTGCCGCAGCTGCACCGGCGGGGTCAACTGCGACGGAATCAACGGAAACTCCAGTAATAACACCATCTGCCTGGGTAATATCAACACCGGAGACTACATATAATTCGGAATCAGCACCAGAAGCATCTGCGCCCTGTGTAGCATCGAGAGCAGAAATAGCTGTTGAAATCTGGGTAGCCACACTACCACCATTACCTAGGGCTTCATTTAGAGCAGCCTTGACACCATATACAGTATTTGCGCTTGACTGGTCAGTAGCTGCGCCTAAGACGGCTGCAGCAGCGCCAGCTGCATCATATGCACTTGATTCAGTAAATGCGGCGCTACCAAGACCATGAACAGATATATCAGTACCGTTTACTTTAACAGTACCATTATTTGTACCTTCTACAACAGTAACGTCAACAGCTTTATCAGAGTTGGGAGTTAGGGCTGTTCCATTAACTTTGACTGTCTCAATGACATTAACATCAGCCTCGGCCTCGATATTATCAAGCTTCTGTTTGTCAGCTGTTGTAAAATCATTTGTAGATAGAGCTTTACCTTCCTCGATTGCTACAAATCTAGTTCTTAGCTTAGCATAGTACTGCTGACCAAAATACAGTAGTCCACTCTCATCAAGAGTTTTCTTAACTTCATTTGCCATAATAAATTAGATTTAAATTTAGTTAGTTTAAGTTTATTAATCAAAGATTGAGTTTACTAGGCTATTAATTTCAAAATTGTTCATGGCCTCCCAATCCTCATCATCAAATCCTCCTCCAGCTTCCATTCCGGCAATTTTTATTTCAAGCCTATTAATATTATTATTAATATCACCAATGGAATCAGAGTTAGTTCTAATCGCATCCGCTACCTCCCCAAGAGTATCTAGTTCTTCGGGGGCATTGTTTACGACTTCATCAATTTTCTCTGTGGTTACTTCTTCAACGGTCTTTTTTACGATCGTCTCATCAAGAGCCACATCTCGACCTAGAACCTGTCGTATATAATTCTTCCCGTAGTATATTTCTGCCATACTTTGAACAAAATTAAAACCCCTGACTTCTATTCTCAGTCAGAGGTGGGGGTCGGTTAGTTTAAAATAATCCGAGAAGATTCATTATATCGCCGAGGTTGGTATTACTTTCTACCTTATCTTCAACCTTAACAATTGAACCCTCACTATTCAGATATTCTGTACCCTTAAGGATAACTTCTTTCCTCTGAATAGCATAAGCCTTCTCGTAGTTTTCACTGGCCACTTTCATTCGTCCTACCCAATACTTAGCATACTCTCCTTCTACAGAATCCGGATCATATGGTTCCTTGAAGAGTCCTGGTTTTGGTTTAGGACACTCAAATCTTATAGTGACCTCGATGTCATCATTTTCAGAATCAGTTTGTTGATACTCCCAGTAGAAGTACCCATTACCATTACTTTTATACGTCCCGGATGCAGAAGTTAAGTCTTCCCAGATATCCGGAATTAAAGAAATTATATTGGTAATGGCGGGTCGTTTTGGGATTACCATTATCTGTTCTTGGTTCAGTGCATTTCCATCAATCCATGCCTGACCCTTAATAACTTTATAATCTGCCATTACTTTATTATACTTAAATAATAAAAGAAAGATATAACCTAAGTAATGTCAGATATATCTTTCCTTAATTCAATCGATTTAATTACTTTCCTGACATTAGTTTTTCACCAAGTTTCAGATAAGCAATTGCATTGTAAAATTCAGAATAAACTGGAGTCCAATGAATGAAGTTTCTATCCATATGTTTTTCAATCTCTTGAATTACATAAGGATCATGCTTGTACTTTTCAAATAAATATCCAAGTCCCCCAAGAATTAAGACACCATTCGACTGATCTAGATATGAGCTATACTTTTCTTCAAGCAGGTTCAAAACATATGCTACATATTGCTTAGAAAATTCATCTACCTGGTCAGTCAAATCATAATCTCTTCCTCGCTTAAGAAGATGTCCTGTATCAACTACAGTCTGTGCTTCTTTAAGGGAAATCTGGAATCCATAATTTTTAAACACATGGTCACAGATGGCATGAGAAATTCGGATAATGCCAGAATCTTTTATACCCATAGCTGCTCCCGTTGATGCTCTTCCTTGAACTACGCACGCAAAATCTAGTGTCTCAAAACCTCCATCAACAATAAGATAATTCCGAAGTTTTGTCATATTAGATTTTGTTGATTCCATACTTCCAAGATCAAGGCCAAATTCTGAGTAACTTTCCTTTGCTGCGATGCCTTGAGGAAGAAGCATGAAATAATGCGGATCTTCAATTAAGAGCGTGTCCTGAATATATTTAAGAAGATCGTCAGCCATATCAGAAAACGCCAGGGAAAGTCCAATTATAACTTTATCATAGTGTACATCTGAATATTTTCGCAGTAGATAGCTAATCCAGACCGGAGTTACTATCTTAAGATCTTCATACGTTTTCATATCTAAGAGAAATTCCTTAGATACTTTTAGTGCCGCTGGACCTAGGACATAAGTTTGATCTAAGAGATTAAACATTATATCATTATCCATCTCAAGCGGATTACTTATTTTTGCTACAGCATTTATAAACTTATCAAACTGAATTAACCCAGCGCTATCATGTCTTGCCACTTTAACACTAGAATATCCTACATCAATTGCAATCAACTTCATTCTATTATTTTCCATTATTTTCTAAATCTTCAATTATTGCTTTGTACGTATTTAAAATCTCTTTATTAATTTTCCAATCAGCTAAGTACCCAGTCATTTCTTCTTTTAGGTATCTTAGTGGAACATGAGGAAGAAGTGCAGTATAACCAGTTGTAATAAATCCAACAGCATAATCATCATCATAAACCTTTATCGGTTCTATAGAAGGTCCGTGTTCCATGTGAAAATTATGAACTATCACCAATTGAACTAATCTTCCATCTTCTTTTCCAAGCGGTCGATAGGCAAATACAAGATCTCCACTAAGTAAAGATGCATGTATACTTCCCCAAATCGATGATGCTACTTCCATTGAATCATCCCATCCCCAAATATATCTATTCTCTTCTTCTATCGGCACTATTCTACCAGCATTACTACTTATACTACCAGTCGTTTCCATAGTTATATCCGAGTGTTTCTTCGCTATCCTCTTTCCTTCTGTTCTCTGTCCTAATGTTTTGTCCATCACTTAAAATATAAATCAATACATAGTAACTTTCGGGCTCACTACAATCAACCTCCTGAAGACCAATTGAATCTACGGGAAGGTCTTTAAGTTCACCCATAAGTTTTGACAGACATGAAAATACATATTCTAAGTATTTCACCGTCTCCACCCATTTTTTCATTTTATAAAGTGCAAAGTATTCAACCCAAGTTCCTCCCTCTAAAGACATCTCCCTAGACTCTAAGAATTTTAATCTTAGGCCGGGAGTTTCTTTTTCAGGAAGGGATAGGATTTTTTCTGTTACTGCATTTTCAACGCCGAGTCTTCTATCTCCTCGAAGTCGTAAAATTCTTTGGATCTCTCTACAACTACTAGAATCTACCAGAATCCCCAAAACCAGTTCCTCCTCGTGATGTATCTGTAATACTCATAGTTACATCCAATCTTGCTTTTTCAACCTTAGCTAAAACAAGCTGTGCAATCCTTTCTCCTGGATTCACTGTGTAGGGTTCAGTAGATAGATTAATAAGAATGACTTTAATTTCCCCTCTATAATTTGAATCTCAATTTTATTATCATATAGGCTCTTTATCCTACATATCTGCACCTTCATTTTTATCCGTTATACGTGCAGTTTGGACTATATCTTCACCTTTTTTCAAGGGCAGGGCACTCGTGTCGACATTACCATCCTCAGCGTTAACTGTTAGGACTTGGTCGTTAGTCTCTGAACCTACATATATATTTCTATAAATGCTTGGCTGCTGATTATCTTCGTCAAGACTTTCCAGCAATTCACCCTGTTTTACAACGACTTGTTTTGTTATGTCTAAATCAATTATTTGTTCATAAAACTTCTTTTGATCTTCGTTGCATAAATCAAAGAACTGTTCTCTTGTTATCTTTCCTGTATGCAAAGCAGCTATTAGAATATTTCCAAAATGTCTGTGAACTAGCATGTGAGCAGAGCGTGGCAATAACACTAAGTTATGAACATCATTATTATTATGATTAGCATCTTTATGATGTATATCATAATTTTTGGGAAGATTCTTTAAAGTTCCCAATCCAAAATGCTCTTTAACTATATGCCTATAAATATCTTTGTTGCCGAGGTCTCCAGACTTTATTCTATTTTCTATAGATCTATATCTAGAATTTTTAGAACCAGATCTAGTTCTAGAGAACCACTCACTTTTACAAGAAGGAGAACCACAAGTCCTATGGTGTGCTAAAGCACTCTTCTTAGAATAATACTTTTTTCCACATATAGGACAAATAAGTTCAACTTTTTCGCTTCTTGTTCTGCTATTATATTTTGAAAGACACTCTTTACTACAGCATACATATTTTTTAGCTCGAGATGGCGGTACAAATTCATGCTTTCCACACTCTGCACACACAACCTCTACTTTATTTTGTTTTTTGCCCTTAAGAGAGCCAGTTCTTTTACACTCTTCTATATAATTGTTATAACATTCTCTGCAACAAAACCTGCTAGAATGTTTTTTGCTTTGAAATGGTTTTCCGCAACGTTCACAAATTAAGTTATACATAAATTTAATTAATTTAGACTATTGATAATCGTTCCTGGGGTATTAAGTACAGAAATTCCAAATTTAGCAGCTAATCCACTCCTAGGTCTTACTTGAATTTCATATCCTTCAGGTATCTCTACGAATAGGCCTGTCGGAAATAGATATCTATCAAGACTTCTTAAGGTAACTGGACTATTTGTATTAGCTCGTATATCCATTCCTGAATCCCCCAAATGTGCATATTCTGGGAGACCAAACCTAGATTCATTTATTACTTTGACTTTGACTTCCATTTTACAATACTTTTCTATACTTTCTTTTAACTCTATATTTGAACCACCATGATAGACCAGAAATAAATCTAACACTTCCAATAATCCCCGGTCCTTTCCAGAGTTCCTTCTCGTTGACTGAATAAACATCAAAGCCATAATCTTCAGGACTGATATTTATTCTGTCCTTCAAGAGTTCACCGGAGTTGATCAAGTTTTGCATAGTGGTCATTAGATAATCATAGTCCTCAGGGAGAAGATATGTAGGCTTATAAAGATCTTCAAGTCCAAGACAATAGTATATAGGAAATCTTAGGCGGACAGAAACTCCAGCCTGTTCCATTACTAAGAGCCTTGAATCTTTCTCATACCAAACTTTAATGGGAATTGCTATACCAGAACTCACCATTTGTTTGCTGAATGGAATAAGATTATTATAAGTCTCGATAAGATCTTCCTGAATTCTACTAATTATACTAATATTTCCAAGACTATCTACTAATTCATCTATTGATCTTGCCATTAGCTTTCACTAGTTGCGCAGAAGACCTCTATTCCCATCTGGTCAAGAAGATCATAGATTCTGGAAATTAGTGAATTATTAATACTTCCAGTTACTTCTTTAATTCTTCTAAGGTTATCGAAAAGCTCATTGAAAGGATTGCTCATTCCAACAAACTTATCACCGAAGAGACCGGATTCATCCACAATCCTCTTAAGAATAGCAGGAATATCTTCGTCTGCTGTAGGAATTATTTTGATTGCCGTTGGATAGTCATTCTGAATAAAATTACGATTAATTACGTTCCATTCGACAGTACCTTCTGGAACAGCAACTGGATTTTCCTCATCGTCTGTAACATTCAGAATTTGAAACTTGAGACCAGATTTTCCTAGGTAGTAATTAATGCATGCTAGGTCTTTTCTTGTAAGAACATCATCACTATTAACAACTGAACTAAGATTTCCCATCCCAAGTCTTGCTTCTATCTTGTCTAGGTTATCTTTTAGGAAACCTCTTGTAAAATCTTCAATAGAGGTTCCAATAGCCTCGCGATCAAAGCGATTACGGGCTAAACATCTGCCGACTTTTGAATCAAGTGCGTCAACAGGAACTGAATACAGATTTACTTCAATCATATATTTATTTTATTTATAATTTTAATCCCGGGCTAGTAACCACAAGGTATATTGCCCATAATCTTTCTTCAATACTACAGTACTCAAATTTAGTTTTTTCGAGTTCTGTAAAATCTCCAGCGACCAAGATAGCTCTATATATTTCGCTGAAGTTTACATCTTTTCCTTCTTTCCATTCTATAAGACGATCTATAATCCAAGACATAAATTCGCCATTATGAATAGTCTTAAAGTCAAGAAGTTCAAATTCAATATCTCCTGTAGCAGTTTTTAGAAGGTCCCAGAATAATGTAATTCTAGCACTATATCCATATTTAATCCACAGGAGATTATATGTTGCTCTTGTTATGTCAGGATAATCAGTATTTTCTATATTTGTTATAAAATCAGCCACCCTGCATCCTCCTGACATATTCATCTCGTAGTACTATCCAAGAAGAGAGAACCACAAGATCTAAGTTTCTTTTTCTAGCATCAGTGTTCATAAAGGACATTAGATAATCTCTATACTGGATATAGAAACCAGGGTCAGTATCTTCTTTCCAGTTTATGCTATCACTAACTAATTTTAAGATTCTTTCTGGGTCTACTTCCGTATCTTCCCACTTGAAGCCATCTATAACCAAAAATTTATTTAGGTCAAGTTGTACAAGATATTCTAGAGATTTAAGATATCCCAACATTCTAGATTCCCTTGAAGAACATCTAGTATTTCCACACTTCAGACGAGAACCATATATATCAGATTCTGTCATTTGATATCCACAGGAACACTTTGGAAACATATAATCTTCATTTCCTGGCGTATAGCACTCACCTATCATTGGAATGGTACTATTTGCTAAGATAATGGAAACTTCAGCTCCTGGAGATATCTTATTCTTCACTAACTTCTTAACACTTCCGGCTGAGGGCTTTGTTACTGTTGACCCATGAATAACTACCGGATCTATAATAACGTTTGCAGCCCAAGAATCTTTACCTTTCGGCATCTGATCTGTCCATTTTATAGACTTAACCTTCGTCTTTATAACTCCGTCGGATTCACTTCCAGCTCCTGCAAATTTAAGAGCCCCTAAACACTGACCCTTTGAGTTATAACAAACCCAGCCATCATTTAAGAATTCTCCCGTTGATGTCCTAGTTCGATATGTTTCTGGAAATCCATCTGGCATTCCCATTAATTCAAATACATCGGCAGGAGCAAACTTAATTCCATAGTCATTAGTAACTACTGGAAAACTGGCTAGAACTTCATTATACGGAATCCCAGATAACGCTATCCCGGCTGGACTTAAGGTATCAAGATAGTATCTATAGGCTCGTAGCGTGAGATACTGATTAACTTCATCCTGAGCATATCTACTGTTGATAAGTCCATTTGATTTTTGTCTTGCTTTCTCTGGGTCAAGTCCTGGCGGAAGATTATCCAAGTCTATAAGAGCTTCACACTGAATAGCTACTATACCTTGAGGGAATTTTTTAGGAACAAGACCGATAAGTTTTCCATATTGTCTAATCCCTGATGAATCTATGTTGGCATTTCCGACAGTTACTATATCTTGAACTTCACCGGTTTCTGAATCTAAGTATATTGCAATACTAGATCCGTCATACTTTAAGTCAACATATATTTTCTCACCTACCTCAGCCTCTTTATTTCTTAGAGCCTGAAGCATCGTCATTCCCTCTACTTTGGTCTTTTTTATTTTTTCTATGTACTTATTTTCAACTCTATCTCCCACCAGGAAAGTCTGAAACACGTAATCTCTAACGTAAAATCCATCTTCCTCGATAGCTTGTCTTTCTAGAGAATCAAATGTTGCATCGTCCATCCCCGTCGGAATAGAATCAATCCAATAAGCTTTAGCGGCGTAAATTAAATCTTTCCACTTTTCTAAGATACTGTTTTTTACTTCCATAGAAAATTTATATTATTCTACTAGTAAGGTTCTAAAGTTCCCCACCTATCTTCAACAGCCAACCTAGAATTATGTTTTGTACTTCATCAATAAAAACCTTGCTGACACTATAATTTTCCTGCAGAGCTTCAATGTCTTTTTTATTTATCTTAGTTCCACTCTTTACTGCTATTCTAATAACACCAAGAGGATTAATTGAAGTGCTGCATTTCAATTCTTTAACTTCATATCCACGCTTCTCAAGAAAATCTTTTTCTTTCTCGTACGGAAATATCATACCAAACGGTTTTGGCATTCCCATTAGCGTGGCTATAGACTTAAACATCCAACAAGGCTCATCATCATCAAAACCATCATCGGCACCTGGAAATTGAAAATCCTCAAATGGATTACCACTATCAGAATCATCCCCTCCACCGACGGGAAAATAATTGAATGATTTGCTTTCGTCGTTATTTCTCATATAAGATTAATAATTTAAAATTAAAAGATAATTGCGATATTCTTCGCATCATCATATATAAAGTTCTTACGCCCTCATGAGCGCAAAAAGTGGTATTTCAGAATAAAAACTCTTGCCTCAGGAGAATCCTAAGACAAGAGATTATCGTTATTATGGCATTTTACATTACGGGAACGTCGCCCGAACCTGTATTACTTTTTTCTTCTTTAAGCTCTGGATAGATTACTTTATCTATCAGAAGAATAGTCGATGCCGTTGAGATAGCATTTTCAAGAGATACTCTAAGAACCTTTGAAGAGTCTAGGATGCCAGATTCTGGAAGATCAACATACTTCTTATTCTTAGCATCATATCCAAAATTTTCTTTCTTTGACTTCTTCATAGTTTCATAGACAATATCTCCAGATGCTCCTGAGTTCTCTGCAATTGTCTTTACAATAACAGGGAGAGCTGAGAATACAATCTTAGCACCTTCAGTTTCATCCCCCTGAAGACCTTTCCAGAATGAGGAATCTTTTTCTACATCGACGGAACCACGAAGATAAACATAGCCACCACCAGGAGCACATCCTTCAGCTATAGCAGACTTAGAGGCAAGAATAGCATCCTCGACGGTCTGCTTTTTATTATTCACTTCTACCTCACTAGCACCACCGACGGAGATAATTCCAATACCTCCGGCGAGATTAGCAAGACGTGACTCGAATTTAGACTTATCGTAGTCAGAAATTTTAGGATCACTCAGACGATTCTTAAGAACTTCAATTCTACCGTCTATTGCTGCCGGATCTCCCTGTCCTTCGTAGATAACAGTATCGTCTCTAGAAATGACTACCTTCTTAGCTCTACCGAAATTAAGGAGATGATTAACCCCCTGGTCACTAACTGATAAACCATTTTCCTGTGTATAGTATTGAGCTCCAGTCGCAATAGCTATATCAGCCATTACATTCTTCCTTGAGTCTCCATAATCTACACCTTTGACAACACAGCAACGAACAGCACCACGAAGTACATTAAAGACAAGCATGGTGTTTACAGACTCGTCAATATCGTCGCAGATAATTAAGAAGGGTTCACCAGTCTTAGATAGAGATTCCAGAATAGGAATCATCTGATTAACACTGGAAAGCTTGTCCCCGATGACAACGACATATGGATTCTCCATTATGCACTTTCCATCTTCCTGAGTTGCATAATTAGGAGAAGCCCAGCCACGACTAAGCTTCATACCTGCCGTTACCTTAATTGTTGTCTCAAGACCACTAGAATTCTCAGCAGTCAAGATTCCATTAATACCTACCTCTTCAAATCCTTTGACGACTAGGTTTCCAATCTCTGGGTCATTATTAGCAGATATTGTGGCAACCTTTCTAATCTTCTCAAGGTCACCGTCGATTGGAGTAGACTTTGACTTAATATAGTCTGTCATCCATCGACCAGCCTTAATCATTCCGGCTTTAAGTTCATTCACATTCGAACCAGTCTGAACGGCTTTTTGACCTTTCGTAACCAGCTCTTTAATGAGAATAGAACAAGTACTAGTACCATCACCACTAAGAGATTCTGATAAAGATGCTGCAGATTTAACTAGTTGTGCACCTAAGTTCATAGCTGCATCAGAGTACGAGATAGATTTTGCAACAGTAGCTCCATCTCTCGATACCTCTGGTCCTAAGTCATTATAAATTGCAACAGCTTTTCCAGCAGGTCCTAATGTAGTTTTAATAGTATTTGCTGTTTTTACTACACCTTCAATAACTTTTTCGTTTCCGTTTAAGATAATTTTTCCTTCACTCATAATACTACAATAATTTCATTTAAAGAAACAACTCTATACTTCTTTCCATCTTGTATAAATTCCTTTCCAGCGCCTTGATACATATATACCTCATCGCCTTCTTGAACGTCTACAACATTAGACCCGATAGATATAACTTTTCCTTTTTCGATACCACTAGGGTCAGTCGGAAGTTCAAATGTTCCAATTTTCTCAGTAGGTCCTCCTTTAAGAACTTCTACTAAAATTCTAGAATCAACAGCTTTCATATATTATTTTTTATTTAAATTGGTTATTTTCTTTCAAGAATAAGAAAATAAAGTCGGATTACCCGACTTTTTTATCATTTTCAATCAATATTAGCAATCTTCTTAGAATATCACTTGAAGCTTCTTCTGCAGATATATAGTCTTCTTCATAATCATATCGTTTATCTTGAATAGTAACTTCTCCATTCTCATAAAATATAACCCGAAGACCTCCACCTAACCAGTACGCCCACTTAGCCCCTCTTGAATCTTCTAGTGCATCAAATCCTAAAAATGTTCTGATGTAGCCGCTCCCTTCCATCAATTCACGTAAGAAGAGGTCTGAAAATGTCATCTTATCAATAATTACTTGTGGAAGAAAACCTCTAAAATAATTATAATATGATGAAGAATTATCAAAGGGCGGCATGGATATTTTGTTGATATAATTCAAGTGAATATTTTAGAAGGAATATTTGTGCCTCATCAGGAGGGCCCACATATAGGTACTTAGAGCTTTCTTTTATTGAATAATGTGGCTTTCTTAACGACATATATTCAAAATCATCTTCATAGTATCCTAATTCAGATAAATCTAGGAAAATACTGACCACTGGACTAATGTTACTATTCAGCATTCTTCCTGGACTACTTAAGAAATTATAGGTTACAGTAAAAACATAGTTTCCACTAAATCTAACTTTAGCTATTGAGCATGAAACATTAGACTCTTCAAGTGTGGCTGTAAATCTTGAATCATGACTAAAAGTTTCATATAGGAAATCTTCTAGATATGCCCAACTAGAAGATTTGTTCTGATAGTAGTCACTTATTCCTAAAAATCTAGCCATGCTTCTGATGAATAAGGTGGACGAAAATGATACCTAAATCCAGTTCCTTTCGAAGTCAAGACATCTTCGGTATTATAGACTACCCCATCTTTTGTTACATAGTCTGATCCACCAAAGTGTTTCATCGCTTTATGTACTAGCCTTATAATTTCGAACATATCAAGAATATTAAAACCTGAGCTCATAGAACCCAGGTTAGGTTTATTTAATCCCACTTAGGAACTATAACTTCATCAATAAGCCCAAAAGCTTTAGACTCATCTGCAGAAAGCCAGTTATCTCCGTGCTCACAGGCTTCCTTGATAGCATCATAGGGTTGACCTGTTCTCTGAGCTAGGTGATTATAGAGCATATCTGTCAATTTCTTGCAAAATTCCGCCTCTATCAAGATGTCGCGAAACTTACCAGAAAAGCCACTTGAAAGTTGATGAAGCATAACCCATGTATCCTTAAGGGCTTTTCTTTTACCTCTAGTTCCGGAGGCAATCAGAAGAGAACCCATAGATGCTGCCATACCAGTTCCTATAGTATTGATGTCTGATTTAACCATACCCATTGTATCAACCAAACCAAAACCATCAACTACAAGACCGCCGGGAGAACAGAGATACATAGTTATATCTTCATGTCCGACAGAGTCTAGGTATAGGAGCTGAGCGATAGTTATATTACAAGTATCTTGATTCACCTCATGACCAAAATAAATCTGTCTATCCATCATAAGTCTAGAGAACACATCTAGTTGAGTCACATGCATTTCTCTTTCTTCAATGATAGAAGGATTTATATAACTATCCTTGGCTTTCATAATATCATCAAAGGCAGTCATCTTATACGGATTCCTGGATTGATAAAATCTTCTAAAATCATTAAAAAATTTATTCTTGTTCATATTTTAGATTATTTTCAATATTAAGGAAACGACGGGATAGGTTACAGGAGTTCAAGTTTTCCAGTTACTTTATCTATCTCTTCAGAATACCAGGGGCCGATACCAAGACAGGTTTTAGTAGGAACTCCCTTAAATTCTGTTTTCCCACTGTCTGTAATAAGAGCACAAGGAATACCAGATGCTTCACACTGCTCTTTTATCTTATCTAGCTCCTCCTCTGAATCAACGGAAACACATATCTTAGTAAATATTCCGTTAAGCCAAGTATCTAAGATAGAATCTTTATTAAACCAGATACTATATTCTATCTTCTTATCTTCTTCTTTTTTATCAAAGAATTGAAGTAGAGCCGCCATAGATGCATGTGCCCCTTGAGCTACCATCTTTCCTTTTCTCATCTTCAAGTCTTTTCTCATGACAATGACCTGTTTAACTTCTCTCATTTTCTTCTAGGATTTTAATAATTTCAAGAATAGATTCATGAAGAGCTTCTTTAGGGGAATCATAAAGGCTCCCTGAATACCCAGACGCATCTTTGAGACTATTCCAACCAGATTCCCACTTAACCTCTTCTCCCCATCGGATAGGACGAATAGAAGGATAATAACCTTGTTCCATCAAGATATCACAAACTTCGCTATATCTTACCTCTCTATGGTCATCCCCGGCCGAAAGATAAGGCTGTTCATGTTCTTGATTCTGTTTCATAAGAAAATCTCTCTTTCCTTGATTTAATCTTCCAGTAATTTCAGCCTTCTCTGGTCGGCCGAAGAAAATCCGATAAAGATCTTCTGGGATACATTCATTAAAACAAATTGCTATCATTCTTTAATTTTTTCATTAAATTAACTATCTTTCTCATTACTTGTCCCATTAAGTACCCATACGATGCCCTAAGTTCAAGATCTAAACAGATAGCGCAATAGTCATTAAATTTCTCGCCTATCTTTACATAGGTACTTACTTCTATTTCAGCACTTTTATTATATAGATCATCAACTTCATTCCCAAACCTCTCAACATAAGGCTGCATAAAATCAGGCCAGGAAGGAGGGAAGATTGTTTTAAGTAATGGACAAATCTCTGGATCATGAAGGATACTAAATAGTTCTTTGGTTTTATTATCTTCTATATGTTTTATTATTGTATTTCTGAAAACATTTATAATTATATCTTCACTATCTGTTTCCATACATAGATAAGGAAAACGACCGTCTCTAGTGTCTTTAAAGCCTTATATATGACTGGAAGAAATCTGGACAATAGTGTATCCGGGATGCCAGTCTTTTGCCGAGGAGAATATATGGCAAGAATCATCTGGCGAAAGGACCTGACGGGCCATCTCGCTCAAACCCTCCAGCAAATGGAGAAGACGGCCAAGAATTTAGGCCGAGCCTGGCAGATTGGCCGGGCAAATTGCTTCGTGCTCGAGTGTGACACGGAGCACAAGACGGTGTCTATCCAGTTGGAACACCGTTATGTCGACGGAGGACGATACCACGTCGGCCGGACCATCTGGGTCCGAAACAAGGCCGCCTACGCCGAAGTTGAAAAGGCCGGCCAGATCCGGGTCATCACAGACCTGGAGGCCATGTAAATGGCTACAGAAGGAAAACTGACCAAACCCGGTGTGGGGAGCAGCCGAGTTACCCCTACGTATTAGATCGGAGCCCAGGAATCTCCTAATTGGGAGCATTCTGATGGGATGTATACATAGCTCCTCCTGATCAAATAGGACTAATCTCGAACTAAAGAGATAGAAGCCCTGGGGAGGATGACAAGAGGCTAGTAAGTGATACAAATTCATTTATAAACCTCTTTTTATTTTGCACCGTCTAAAAAGACCTCATTGCCTTATTATTGGGAATCAAGAACGCTAAAAAATGCAATGCCGAGGAAGGCAGAGAGATATAAGGCGTGAGACATCCCGGAACCCAAAAGCAAAAGAAGATGAAAAAGCTTTGGAACGGAATCAAGTACGCCGGAAAGGTACTTGCCAAAGCCGTCGTCATTGGCGCCGGCATCTGGGTCGCGGGTGAGACCTATGACGGTCTCAAGAAGAACGCCCCGGCCATGAAAGAGAAAGGTCGCAGCGCCTGGGACGCAGTGAAGGGTTTCTTCAACAAGAAAGCCGAGGAGAATCCTCAGCCGGAGCAGGAAGAGACTACTGCTGAATAAGGTGGACGACCGAAGACAAGGGGATATGGGAGTGTATCCCCTTTCTTTTTTTTTATTCCTTCTTATGTGTTTTTAAAGCCTTATTTATGAAACTAATACAAACCTACATATGACATTAAAATTCATGGCTGAGAAATGTGAGCTGTATAAGCTCCAGCTAATCTGGTCTCAGTCAAAAGCATTTTGTATCTCTAGACCGCCTTACTGGGAAAAACCTCAAGAGTGGCCTAAGGATGATATCTTGACAGCAATTGACTTTATCATAGAAGCTTCCAAGATATCAGAGACTAAATCCGCCGCATATTATGAAGTGAAAAGAAAAGCAGTGGATGACTTCATCTGGATCGAAAACGCAGTTTTTGCATTAGAGAAGATCCAGTACCTTGAAAGAAAAATAATAAATGAGACTAAGCCTTAGTCTCATTTTTTTATCCTTCCCATGACAACACTTTATTTTCTCCCTTAACCCATTCTTTGACATCCTGAAGAAAATCATATCTAGAAATTCCGATAACTTTAGTCTCTATAGAAAGCTCTGGTAATACATACTCTCTTCCCAGCCATTCATCCAAGTCTTTATCGGCCGGAAGTTCTACAGGCTGAATGGAAAAACTAGTCTCAGGGGTTTCAGGATTTAGATAGAATATACAGCCTAAAGAATCGGCCGGATGTTGGATGATAGACCTAAATTCATCCTCCCTGAAAAAACATTGCCTAGAGAGAATTTTTACCTCTATCTTTCCATACTTCCACATTATATCTTCTATGTAATTCGGCCAGAGTCCCTTAGTCAGATACATTAAGACTTGACCGGGGAGTTTTATTTTTAGGACCGACTTTTCATTCCCTGGAGTCTTATAATAACCTAAGAGCGTATCATTTAATTCACTGGTTGTCTTTATTATTTTCATCTTATAGGTAAGGAACCCAAAGCCTTATATATGAGAAAACACTATAGATATGGGAAAAGTAAACAAGAAAACGTTTAGCTTAGTTAATCTCAGATCAATACAAGAACTAAGCAAGAAAGAACAGAAGATGATTGCCAAGGAAGAAGAGGTGATGGAAGAGATCGAAGAAAAGAAAAAGAAATCTCCCAAACCCGTAACTCTCAAAGACCTGCCTAAGGATGACTATGATTTTATCTTAGGTCATGCTACTGTCGACGGGAGACCCGCGAGAGGATTAACGGGTGAAGAGTATATCAAGTATCTTCTTCATCAGGACAAACCTGCGGCAAAGAAAAAAGAGGACATGTGATCCTCTTTTTTTAATCTTCTTTTTTAGATTCTTTTATAGACTTTATTATCTTCTTTATTTCTCTTTCTATCTTAGAGTCTAAAGATTTCACCTCATTATATATATCATTTTTTAGAATCTTTGCAGTATTCATATTGACGGTATTAAGAGCTTTATTTATATCTCGTTCTTCATTACCAAAGTCTTTAAAAATTTTTTCTTCACGGCATGATACGCTTATATATTTTTTAAAGATCTCCCCAGCCATTATAGATATATGATCATCTAAAAAATCATTATTAATTATAGCTTTATAAAAATTACAAAATTCTTTAGTTACAGATCTTTCTCGCTCATCACTAGCTGAGATAGCGACCTCAAACTCTTCTTTTGAGCGCCTGTCATTCCAGTAATTTTCAAAAATCTGTTTCATTATGTTGAAATAAACCCCTAATAACCTGAATGCAGACCCGGCAGAAGAAGTGCTTAATATTTTTCTAGAATATTTATATAATCTTTGCCTAGATAACTCTAGATAATAAGAAAATTCAGCAATATATGGAAATCTATACGATAAATCTAACGCCTTTGATCCATGAAGACCATCAAAACAGGCCAGAGCTTTTTGATGAGCAGAGTAATCTGTTCTTCCAAATACTGTAGAAACAATACAGCTAATCGCATCCTCAAGCTTTAATATTCTAACCGTTTCTTTTATTTCTTTCGGAATAGAAGGGTCAGCTAAGGTTTGGTCTCGCTTTACATCAGTATATAAATTATAGTCTTCAATCAATACCCTTCTTACTTCTTGGGCAACCGAATTTTGTGCGTTCGAGACATCCGTAGCTTTTACCTTATTTTGTAAATTAGATGCGGATGTAATTTTTTCTATATCTTTTTCTGACATAGAACTTACATCAATTATTGAAATAGTAACCCAGGCTCCTGTATTTAGTTCATCAATAGTATTGCCTTGTATATCCATTAATAATTTACAGGCTTCTACAATCATATTTGTAGTTTGACAACCATTTATTATACTTGGGCAGTTTACATATACAGAATTACTTTCTGTATCTATTTCAAGTCCATTAGTGATCATCTTTATTCCATTATTAAATGGACCAAAAAATCTTGGATTATCAACTACAGTGCTTTTTATAGATTTATTAATTTTTCCTTTATCTCCGAGAGACTGTCTAAAATTTTTTGAGAACAATACCTTATTATTTCCTGTCTTGTTTTCAACATTATTATACAGCCTTACTATCTCCTCTACTGATATTTTTCCTGTTAAACAGCCGCAGCTTACTGAAAAATCTAATAATTTAACTTTGTATTTTCCAATGTCTACCCTATCGGTAAAAATACAGTCTAAATCAAAGTTCTCACAGCTAACATCCACTCCACTAAAAGCTTTTTCTAATGTTTTTTGCTGTGCTCTTAAAACAGATCTTTCACTAACGCTCATTGGACGAGAAGTTAAGAATATAACTTTGATCTGTGGCTTTCTTACTCTTTTATCATATTTTACAAATTTTCTTAGGGTATCAAATACATCACCTTTTCCTAAAAAATCCTTATTTTCAAAATTTTCTATAATCTTTGAAAATTCTGATCTAATAGTGTCTGGTCCGGCAAAAGACTCTCCAAACTTCGATTGTATAATTAAAAATCTGTCTACAGAATCAAACCCATCTTCTACATTATTAGTAATACAAAATGCATCTATACCACCATCTCCAGACCCATCTATATAATTTATATCTAAATCTGAAAATAGCTCTTTTGTGCATAGCTCTAGAAAAGCTCTTCCTTTTTCAACCGACGTTGAATATTTGTTGATTTCATCAAGTATTGATTTTTTATCCATTTTGTTTTATATATGATTAAAATTAATACATGAATAAGAAATAGATGCCAAGAAAAGCGCAAAAACACATATTTTAAGTCCGTCTGAGATATCCTAAGAGCCTTAATAATGTATAAACGATTACCTAAAGAAAAACTAGGGGACCGTTTATATTTCTTTCGATGTATTAACAATTAAAACAAGAATTATTATGAAAACGAATAAAAAAGAAAACAAAAATATGAAAACTAAAACATTTAAAGAAAGAAGATTTGAAGAACTAGAAAAATTCTGTGAAGAAAACAATAGAATGCCAGACGGCAGTGGAGGCCACGGAAAGAGAGAGGCCGTTTTATATGATTATTTTCGTCATCATAAAAATGAACCTGAATTTAAAGAACTCTATGAAAAATATAAAAGAAAACAAAAACATTCTATAGAAGAACTTCGTGAGTTTTGTGAGAAAAATAATAGACTGCCAAACCCATATATAAAAGGAGAACCAGGATTATATACATTTTACTCAGATCATAGAAATGAACCTGAATTTAAAGAACTCTATGAAAAATATAGAAAAATAATACGATATTCTATAGAAGAACTTCGTGAGTTTTGTGAGAAAAATAATAGACTGCCAAACCAATCTAAAGATGAGAGAGGGTTGTATGATTACTTTTACAGACGTAAAAATAAACCTGAATTTAAAGAACTTTATGAAAAATATGGCGGAAAAGAACGAAATTCTATAAAAAGCCTTCGTGAGTTTTGTGAGAAAAATAATAGATTTCCATGTAGTTCTATAAAAAATGAAGTGGTATTATATATGTTTTATAGCAGACATAGAAATGAACCTGAATTTAAAGAACTTTATGAAAAATATAACAGAACAATACGATATTCTATAGAAGAACTTCGTGAGTTTTGTGAGAAAAATAATAGACTGCCAAACCAATACGGAGAAGAAAGAGGTTTATATGATTATCTTCGTAGACATAAAAACGAGCCCAATTTTGTGGAATTAATCAAACAATATGGAAAAATAAAACAAGATTCTTATACAATTGATGATCTTAGATTATATTGCAAAAAACACAGTAGATTTCCTCAGCGGGATACAGAGTTATACAAGTTATATCAAGACCATAAAAATGAGCCCAATTTTGTTGAAATCTATAAAGAATATGAATTATTAGATAGATTAGTAGGTTGGGTCGAATGTGGTCACAGACTTCCCAGCGATGATTCAAGATATTCTAGAGATCTATATCAATACATGATTGATAATATAGATATCAATCCAGTAGTTAAAACTATCTATGTTAGATATTCCTCTGGAAATATCAGAACCTGCCCGGAAGATCTTGAAAATTTTTGTAAAGCTTTTGGTCGACTGCCAAGGCAGGCTATGTTCAATTACTTAGAGCATAGGCTTTGCAATTGGATGAAGTCACGCTGTAAAAAGGGGGACCAAGAGGTAAAGAAAATTGTAGATAAATACAGTACAGTAAGTAAACGGATTCAAGACTTCTTTGATAAATACGGGAGACTTCCAAAAGAGTATTCCCCGATTGAAGAAGAAAGAATTCTTGGAGAGAAACTGGAAAAAGATCCTGACCGAGCACTTAAAGGAGTTAATATTTCAATTGCTCCCATAGTCCTAAGGGACTTTGAACAGTTTACGGTAGCACAGCAATATGAAGTTATGTCTATCTTTGGAATTCCATCTAGCTTTATGGATGAAGCTTGTAAGGGAAGAACAAAGAGGGCGACAACAGAAACCCTTCAAGAGGTTTTTAAGAAGCGTGGAGCTGTACTAGAAGCTACCAAAGATGGTGAGAATACTAGCAATAAATCAATTACTGAGATTGGAAGGATTAAAAGATTTTCCGTAGTAATGGAAAAATATAATGCTGATCCACATTCTCCGTATTTGATTAATGAGTCTCTCAATAATCTTTGGGATACTATCATAATTGAAAGCAAGCACAATTCTAAGAAGACTTATAACGAGCTTATGTCTGATTCTGAAACCACCGAATTTTTCAATATAATTCGGTCCAAGGTTGCAGAAGAATACAAAAAGGCCGTAGAATATAGGCCTTCTAATGAATACAGTAACAAGTGGGATCCAGACCTTATGCAAAGACTTTGTATAATTCGACTTCGAGAGAGGAAGTATTATGCAAACTGGTCTAAGACCGGTACTGGAAAAACATTACAGAGCTTACTTTCCTCTTTGGATATTGACGCAAAGATCACAATTTATGTTCTCCCCAATTCCACTATTGCCGATAAGGCTGGGACTGGAATTGATGGTAATGTAGGTGCGATCAGAGAGTTTATACCCAAAAGCAATGTTATTATCTATAAAGGAAAAAGCAGTCTGGCTAGAATCGACGAGACTAAGAGAAACTATATCTTGGTTAACTACGAAAAATTATCCAGACATAAATTCCTTAAGGGCCTTGAAAACTTGGCTGAATCTGGAAAAATAGACTTTATCTGCATTGATGAAGTTCAGATGGCTAAGTCAAGAGGAGATAAGATTGCATCTAATAGAAGCAAAGCGCTGTTGGCTTTTAGACGTTTGGCGCAGGATCATAATCCAAATCTGTACGTCTTAGGCCTAACCGCAACTCCTGTAATCAACAATTTGTATGAGGTTAAAACCCTTTGCGAGATCATAACTGGAAAACAGCTTGGAGATGATAAATTATTTACTGGAAACAGTATCTCATTTGCATCTGCCCAAACTGCTCACAAATATCTCGTAAATTATGGATTTCGCTACAATCATGATTATAGTAGTGAGATTACAGAGAACGAACAAATCATTCCAATCAAAGGTGGACCTGAGATTTATAATGAAATCAATAAGATTAATGATAAATTTAGAAATCTCGGAAAATCCAGAAGAGGAGTGGCTGGTATAAAAGAACTTGAAGAATCTCTGATTATTCCGAAGCTTGAAAATTGTAAACATCTCATTAAACCTGGTGTTGTGCTATACATTCAATATGTAGGTCACACTATTGAGATTATCAATAAATGGCTTCAGAAGAATGGAATAGGTTACGTTCTTTATACTGGAATCGGAGCTGAACTTACTGAAGATGAGGAAACCGGCGAGATGATTAAGGTACGCGATGAAGAGCTTAAAAAATTTATTGGAGATCCCAAAAGGGGAATCCAAGGATCTCATATCGCAAAGATTCTTATTGCATCGTCTGTTCTCAGAACCGGTGTTGATGGCTTACAGAAAGTCTCTAATACGATTATTATGCTTAATCTGCCCTGGACATATGCTGATTATGAACAACTAAAGGGAAGATTAATTCGTAAAAATTCGGCATTTGATAAGGTCAATATCTATATTCCAATGATATCTCTAAAGCTTAAATCTGGAGAGTGGAGTTGGGATAGGGCAAAGTGGGAAATTCTTCAATATAAGAAAGACCTATCTGACCTCATCATCTATGGAGACTATGTTAATTCTAATATTCTCAAGATAGCCCAGAATGAGACAGAGTCTAGCTTAATTGAAAAAGTACTAGGACAGCTTGACTCTCCCTTAGAATTCTATTCTGAGGAAATTCATCCGGACGTTAATTATGAGGAAATTAGAAAAAAGCTTGGATCTCCTAAACCGTACAAAAAGCCTAAATATTCTTGTATTGTATATCTTCATCAAAGAATTAATAAGTTTACAACACAAGAAATTGAAGAGGACAACAATGAGCCTGGAAGATGGAGGCAAATGTATGACTATTGGGTTGATCAGGACAGTATTGTTCACAAAAAAGGATATGTAGACCCTAATGTTGAAACTGCTGATCTGATTAATGATATTTATGGGGGTCCTGACAAAAAAGTAGCTGATCTCGGATGTGGTATTCATGATCCACTTCGAAAATTAGTTACAAACTGCGGAGAGTTCTTTTCATGTACGTTTGAACCGAAAGAGATAGAACTTCCTGAAGGAGTTGTAAGGTGTGATTCTACTAGGCTAACCATGGTTGAAGACAAATACTTCAATATAGCTAATCATACTAACTCTCATTGGGGAACTAATCTTGATGACTATGTACGTGAAGATTACAGAATCCTAAAAGATGATGGTATACTTATCATTACCTCCGTATGTCCGTCTAGAAGAAATAAATATAAGATTATTGCTAAAGCATATCTTGATAGCGGACTGTGGGAATATGAAAGGGAACCCGTCAGATTTGGTGGAAAATCTGGAATGATGCGCGGTATATTTAGAAAGAAGAGGGTTTAGGCCCTTTTCTTTTTATTCCGTCTAATCTCTTCTTATAGCCTTAATAATGAGAAACACTTTAATTTATGAAAAAATTTTTTAGAGTAGTAGTTGAGGATTCGCAGCCTTATGGTTGCTATTCTGGCTACAACGGAGATGATGCTTCCGACGAGTCTACAGTCGTTGTTGCAGAAGACGCCGACGAAGCAGAAAAGCAATTTGTTGCAGATCTTGCAACAGAGTATGAATCAACTAGGATTTCGAAAAATGAGGCCGGCTATTGGCTAATTGAAGGTCTCATGGCTGAATTCAAACTCAGCGTTAAAGAGATCCCCGTTGAGAACGTTAACAAAGAGGAGAGCTAGTCTCTCCTTTTTATTCCGTCTTAAATTCCTCAAGAGCCTTATATATGAAAACCAATACTAATTGTAATATGGCAAAAAGTTACTCAATCGAGGACCTTAAGGCATTCGTGGAAAAGAACGGTCACATGCCTAGGCCTCAGAACAGGAAGGACGAGGATGAAAAACTTCTCGGCCTCTGGGTTTTTAGAACCCTTCGTTCGGTAGATTCTAAAAAAGCCGACGAAATTCGTACTATCGCCAAGGGCGTGCCGGGCCCGTGCCCGAAGCCTAAGGAAGATCGTCTTGAAGACCTTCGGAAATTCTGTGAGACCCACAGGCGTCTCCCTTCCAGGGGAGAAGAAAAGAGTCTCTATGAATTCTTCCGGAGACACAGGGACGACGAGGCATTCAAAGCTCTGGCAGAGAAGTACAAGAAGAAAGAGGGAAAGTAATCCCTCTTTTTATTCCGTCTGAGATCCCTCTATAACCTTATTATTGTTATGATAAACTTAGTAAAGAAAGGTAAGGAGATCTCGCCCAAAGCTGAGGCGAGAATCATCTCCGCGCTTGCCGCCATAGAGCAAGCAAACCCCAGTATCGACTGGGACAAGTACAAAGCATACGTCATTGTGAGGAAATTCTCGCGATGGCGAATTCTGGACATCTTTCCAGTCAGACGGGTCTTCTTAGACCTGGTTGATAAGTCGGAAATCAATGAACTGAACATTCCTGCAGGGACGTTCGGCGACAAGCCCTGGAAAAAGAAGGGGTTAGGCGGCCGACCTATGTGGTGCTTCAGGCTCAACGACTTAGAAGCAAAAAAGCGTAGTGGAAAGATTCACATTAAGATGAAGGGCGAATAGCCCTTCTCTTTTTATTTCCTTACTAATGAATGATAAAATTATTTAACGTAGAAATAGAAATTTACGTAGACAACCAACTAGCTTCTCCATACTTACGGGAGACAGATAATGTAGTTGTCACTGCTGAAAATAGACATGATGCAGCCGACCAAGCATTTTGTGTAATTCATAATAGACTAAGTTTTAAGTATGGTAATAAATATGCGGTAAAAGAAATTGTCTGGTCGGATAATCATACTACAGCTAAAGTAGAATTCAAAAAAGTTGAGAGTATGATACATAGCTATACAGGATACATGATATATAAGTTTAAGATAACTCAAATAATAAACAACGATGGTGTATAGAATTAAACTAAAGCCTGCCCTATCACTTGGCATTATTATAGTAGCTATAGTGTCTGGAGTTTTCATCCACCGAGGACTCCAGAGAAAGATAGAAAGAAAAATAGAAGCTTTTGAAAGAACTATTCTAATTAAAAATAGCTCTCGATTTATAGATCTTAAGAACGGGGTTTTTATTGCAGAAGGGAAACTTAAAGCTCTTTATCCACAGACTATCCCCGATCTTCCAGGTAGATATCTAGAAATTAAATTACAATTAGAAGAATATAGGACTCATACTAGGGTACATATGTCCTCTGATGGAAATGGTGGAACAATACCGAGAACAGAAATATATCATTCTTGGGATGTTATTAAAACTCTGAGTATGATTTCTGATAGTTTGATTTTTCTAGGTCGACATATAAAAACCTATGATGTAGATTTTTATCACTATCTAAGTTACACAGATACAAAATATGATTCAGATAAAAGATTTAGAACTATATATTCTACATATCCGGAAGAGACAGAGCTTGGACTTTTATATGGCGAATGTAAAGATGGAAAATTACTACATCTTAAATTCAAAGAAGGGAAAACTATACAGAAAGAAAGAGACAGACTAGATAGAAAATACAAAAATAATCCTGGGATGACTCTAGTTGCATGGTTCTTTCTCTGGTTCCTTGTAATTATATGTATCTGGTTTCATGAAGATATTTTTGAATAATAGAAAGAGGGGTAAAAATAACCTCTTTTTATTTCTTCTCAAAACCTTACATATAGTGAACAACATAACAAAACAAAGTTATATGGAAAATAACAACAAAGAGGTAAAGTACAAAGGTCTTCTACCTTTACCGCTAGAACCAGAGGACCTGGGACGAGTGGACCCAAGAATCTACTCTATCAGAAAAGGCGGGGTCTGTGGACAAACTCTATATAAATGGCCCCATATGTATGAAGCCCATGTTCAGACCCAAAGAGCTGAAGAATTTAAAAGTCTGCTGAATAGCGATGCTGCTGTTCAGGAAGTTCTTAGACTAAGAGAAGAATTACGAGAGGCTAAAGAGGAGCTTGGGAAAGAAAGAGAGGAATCAAACAAGCTCAAAGAACAGGTAGCTACACTTACTAAAAGTAAATACGGAGCTCTAGCATACAATAAAGCTCTTCGTTCTCAAGAAAATAGCGAGAAAGCTCACTTACTTCAGATCGAAGTTCATCATTTAAAATCAAACATTGATACTCTATTGGCCGCAAAATCTGAAATTGAACAAGAAAACTTCAAGCTTAGAGAGGAAATTATCTCTAGGGAAATTCAGATAAACCAGCTAAAAGAAGCCAAAGTTGAAAATCTTGATGAGCTCTTAGAAAGTAAGTATCAGGAACTTGTGCATAAATATCAGGTATTAGCACAAAACCACGAAGAACTGATTGTTAACACGATGGGAAAGCAAGACATGATAGCTTCCCAGGACATTGAAATCTCTGACTTACGTAAGAAGTTAACCAAGAAAGGTGAAGAAGTCAAGTCTCTCCAAAACCAACTTACGGAACTGAAAAAAGACCAGCAAAAAAGCTCTAATCAGAGCGGACTGATTGAAGGACTCTCTCAGAAAATTTTAGAATTACGGAGAGAAGTTTCAGACCTTGAGGCTAAACTGTGGCGTTATCAACGTGAATATGGGATACTTCCTTAGTATCCCTTTTTTCTTTTCTCATAGTCTCATTTCTTTATATATGGTGACTATAGCTCAGTTGGTTAGAGCGTCGGATTGTGGTTCCGAACGTCGTCGGTTCGATCCCGACTAGTTACCCTCTTTTTTCCGTCCAATATGTTTTTAAAGCCTTATTATTGAAACCAATTAAATCTATAAATATGATAATGATTTCCCAAAATGGGAACAAGGAATTAAACATCTCGTTGGAGGGTGTACACGATTGGTGTATTGAGCCCTCTAAGAATGAACTTGGGCCCTGTCTCAAACTGGAACTTGCCTTTACCAGAGGAGAAAATAAGGCTCTATCGACAGTAATCACAAACCTGAACTTATTTGACTTCGAATTCAATCTCGAAGCAAGCGAAGGGGTCGCATCAATCACCATTGACGACCTGGACCAGGTTTGGGATGAAAACGTTAATGAAGAAGGGATTATTTAGTCCCTTCTTTTTTTTAATATGCATGTATGTAGTTACAGTAATAACTACTACTATTATACCAGAATGACAAAAATGCACAAAAATGGAACACCTAACTGTTCATGGGAGACGGAGCGTAGCGAAGTGTCCTTTCCTAAACAAATCTCTTAATCAGAGACCAGCCTCCGGCCTTCCCTCCGCGTAGCCACATCCCTCACTACGTTCGGTCTGAACCCCGCTCGGCTGGTCTCTCTCGCTCTCCAAATCCTAACACGCGTTCGCTATGCGACCGACGTCGGGTCCGCTAGGCCCGACTCGTGTCTTAACGGATTTGAAGCGCTTCGCTTCTTTGAATGAACTCCGGTTTTCTCTTCGAGCACACCGAATGAAATGAAGGTGGGCGATGGAGAAAATAAAGAACAGTGCACACTTTTTGCATACATATAAGAAATCAATCTCATTTGAAAGCGAAAGTGTACATTTTGCGCTTTTTAGGGTCCTATTTTCTTATCTATGATGTTTAATAAGGGATGCCTTCGGCCTCCCTTCTTTGTGAAATTTTTATATTTATTTATATGGAAAAACAAAAAATTATTGTACCTAAAGGTATTAGATATCTTGGTGATTGGGCTGGATTTACTTTACCTACACATCCTTGTATTATTAATAAAACGATTACAGGATGCGGATTTACTGAATTTTGTTTAAGGTCCTCTCTTAATGTAATTCTCTGTTCTCCAAGGAAAATACTTCTTGAGAATAAAGAAGAACAACATTCAGGCAATGTTTATTATGTTAAAAATAACTTAGAACATCAGCCTAATTTTGAAAAGGATTTAAATAAAAATAAAGAAGATACTACTGAAATACAAGAGGAGACTTCAACAGTTGATATAGCAGTAGAAATTAGAAAACTTAAAGGAGGTATTAAATCCTATATTTCTAGTTGTATTTTTGATAAAAAGCCTTGTAAAATTCTAGTTACTTATGACTCGTTTAGGTTAGTTAAGGATGCTATAAATGAACTAGATGGCCAAGGAATAGATTTGTCTCAATTCTATGTCGTAGTGGATGAGTGGCAGGCGATTTTTGTTGATAGTACGTTCAAGTCTTCAACAGAAATAGATTTTGTTGCTCAACTTCAGGGCCTAAATAACTTATGTTTTGTATCAGCAACGCCTATGATTGATAAGTATCTAGAGATGATGGATGAATTTAAAAACCTTCCATACTATGAACTTGATTGGGCAACTGAAGATCCACTACGAGTTAGTAAGCCTTTTCTAGATGTCCATCCAAGCAGCAAGTCTATAGTCGCTATTGCTGCTGATATTATAGAACAATATAGAAAAGGAAATACAGAGGTTTTTGCATATAGAGACAAGGCTGGAAATATATGTGAAGTGAAATCTAAGGAAGCAGTATTCTTTGTTAATTCAGTTAAAAATATTTGTGATATTATTCGAAAGTCTGGATTAACGCTGGATGAAACAAATATATTATGTTCTAGAGAAGCTGATAATAATAAAAAAGTAAAAGCAGCATTTGGACTAAAAGGAAAAGGAACTAACGTACTAGGCGAAGTTCCATTAAAAGGAGAGATACATAAGATGTTTACGCTATGTACTAGGACCGTATATCTTGGCGCCGACTTCTATAGTACTAATGCGAAGTCTTATATCTTCTCGGACGCAAATATAGACTGTCTTACTGTAGACATAACACTTGATCTTCCTCAGATTCTCGGCCGACAAAGACTAGAGTGCAATCCTTGGAAATCTAGGGCGGAGTTGTATTATAAAACTTTAGCTTCTAGCAAAGAAGAGACTTTAGATGAGCTGAAGAGAAGAATTGATAAGAAGGAGCGTGCTACTATGGATATTCTTGTATCTTATGAATCTACGCCCAATGAACGTAGGAATTCAGTTGCAGAACTTTACCAAAGAGATGCAAGAAATTCAAATTATAAATATAATTATGTTGCTGTTAATACTCATGGTGGAAAAAATTTAGTTCCTGTTTTTAATACGTTGGTAAAAATTGCTGAACTTAGAAATTATGAGATTCAACAGGTAGATTATAAGAATAGATTTACTGTAATGAATTCACTTAATAGGGAAGGAAATAATATTGTCCTTTCTAAGATTGATGAGATTGTTCAGCAAATTGAAGATCTCTCTGGTTTTCCTGCTAAGATGCAATTTATATATGAATCTAAATTGCCTGAGGAGATAATTAATGTAATTTTAGGAAGGTTACCTATTGAATATGGAAATTTCTATAGGTCAGTTAGTCCAGAAGAAGCAAAAAGATTGTCTTACAGAAAGGGATGGATTGAGAAGAGATATGAAAAGCATCTTGGAAATCAGTCTGTAGATGATGAGGAACTTAATAATCTAATCTTTTCTGAATTTGTCGTTGGAAATAAATACACAAGGTCTGAAATTAAAAATAAGCTTGAAATTATATATAATCTTCTTGATTATGTTAAAACTCCTAAAGCATTAGATCTTGAGGGATATTTTGAATTAAGAACTTGTTTAATTCAAAATAAAGAGACTGGAAAGAGAGATCATGGTTTTGAGATAGTAAAAATAAAAGAGGGATTTTAGTTTCCCTCTTTTTTATTTTAGCTTGAATGCCGATCCTTTTATGGAATATGGTGTTTCTGCTCCATATCGTTCAGAGTCGTATAAAGATCCACCTATTTCAAACATTATAGAATTATCTCCGCAAGGTATCATCTCTTTATATATCTTAGAAATCTCTTTATCTGATAATTCTTTCCAACCTGTCACATATGAGGTTGTAAATATTGTATCATCATCTTTAATAGATACCATACATTTAGATTCTAGATGCAATATATTTGTTCCTCCACCTTCAGATAATGAAACTGATATAATTTGAGTAGTTAGTTCTTTTTTATTATCCGACAAAGAACACATTCGAATTTGATTGTCGGTGTATCTAGTAGAGCTTGAACTAGAATTTATATATACTTTATCTACTAGAATTCTTTTAGCTTTTTCTAGTAGTTCAGTAGTTGGTTCTTTTATGACATATCCATCAATTTTACTGTCTGGTTTTCCACTGGCAGTTTCTTTAAATTTCTCTATAACCGCATTGAGTTCTTTGTCAGTAAGTTTATCTCCATCTTTTGAAGGATACAATATTTCTTTTATATTAGATATTTGGATAAGAATCTGATTTTGCTTATCAAGAAATGTATGTCTTTTCTCTACTTTAATCTTCTCATCATACCAGCCCGTACTCTGTTTCCATTTTAGGTGTCCGACATAATATAGTCCCTCATCAGACCTCCATTGCATTCTATATTTTATTCCAGGAACTAAGCTAGACCAGGATATAGAAGCTTTAAGTCTATCGCTTTCCATTTTTCTTGTAGCAATATAGTCTGGAGAGTTGGTTGGAAGAAGTAATAAGCTAGTTTCATCCCACGAATAAATAAACTCTCCATCTATTTCTCCTCCTTTAAGACATGTACAGTATTTAATAATTTCTAGAAGATTAGTAGACTCTATATCAAAAACAAATCCTCTTGGGTCTAAAACTCTGAAATAATATTCTCGCCTAGCCCATCCTATTCCCCACCAAGTTTGATTTCCTAGTATAGTAAAACCTCTTGTTGGCTTATTTTCAAATTCATCTGGAGATATTTTTTTATCTCTCCATGAATTCCAGGATGCTTCTTTGGCTATTCTAGAGTTTTTATTATATGTTACAAAACCATATTTGTATTCATCTGAATCATACTTTTTATACCCGACTATTACTTGGTCGGGTATAATTAAAAATTCTCTTTCTATTTTTTCCATACATTTATAAGAACTTTGACGCCTGAGGGGAGAGAATTGATGCCGTTTTATATCCTCTTAATGCCTTACTTATGAACCAATCAAGAAAAAGAATGGCACAACAACTCAATTACATTATCCTCCCTAAAGATCAGGGAGGACAGTTTAAGTATCGTGTTGTCTTGAACGACGGTACTGTCAAGAATTCCGACTTCCTTAATAAGGAAGATATCAAGTCCTGGCTGAAAGCGATGCACGAAGGGGGCCTCTACATTGAATATGAGGAGGTTGCAAAATTCCCTATCGCTGGTCGGGAATATGATGAAGAGGAGGCCTAGGCCTCTTTTTTTTTCATCCCCTCAATTCCTTATACATGAGAGCGGATACTAGGTATCTGCATCTTAATGGCGGGATCTGATCAGGGGTGGTCTATCCGCCATTTCTTTTTTCTAAATGAATAAAAAGGAGATACCAAAGCCCTCAATTTCTTACTATTGAGCAGGAGTTGTTTGTCTCTTCTGTTCATTGAGATTATTTATATTTATATTTTTAAATTATTATTTACATTTTTATTAATTATTTTAGATTTTTATTATTATGTTTGACAACAAAGTAGAAGATTTTATGGCAAAGTTGGCAGCTCAGACGGCTCCAATGACGAAGAACAACAATCAATCTAAAAACAGAGTTATTGAGAAGATCTCTCTAAATTTTCCTGGGAACTATGGTCGTTATCAGATTCTCCCGATGAACAGTGTGGTTACAGACTTTCCGTATGTAACTCTCCTGAACACTCGTGAGATCTGTATCCCTAGAAAGCAGGTTGCAGCAGACGGTACTGAGACTGAGTATAATGCTTGGATTCGTATCCTTCCGAAGAATGCTTATCAGATGAAGGATATGACTGGACGTGTTGTGTCCTCTCTAACCGCTGAGGAAGATCAGATTCTCGGTGAGGCTTACACTGTTTTCGATCAGCTCTTTGATGAAATTGATGCAAGGAACGATCTTGAAATGCAGAAGAATCTCGCCAGAAAGAGAAACTATACTGTCTTCCATGCAATGTGCCTCAATAAGTGGGATTTTGAAGACAGCCGTGCACCAAAGAAGCAGAATTTCTGTGGACTCTTTGTATGTACTGCGAAGGGCTTCATGAATGCCGTAGAGGATAATATTAATGAGAAGAATCTAATGAATGGCGGCGATGGCTCTTGGATTAAGGGAGTTTATACTGACGAACTGACTGGTCGTGATGGATTCGTTATGTTCTCAATCTCCAGATCTAAGACAAGTGCTGGTTATTCAGTAACCGTAAGTCACGAGACTGGTCGTAGCCAGATGCTTTCTGGTGTTACCATTCCTCAGGAAGAAGCTGACATGATGAAAGATCCTGTTGCTAACTTCCTCGGATGGCAGGCTAATCGTGATGAGAATGCACCCGTTGGTCAGAAGAGACTGTTCAATGCGGCTCTTATCAAAGAGGCTATTGCATTTATGACTTCTCAACTGGCAGCCATTCGTGCGGCTAAAACGGCTAATATGAGTGTTAAGGACGCAATTGCTGCTACAAACAAGCAAGCTCTTGCAAACTTTAAGCCTCAGCCGAAGACCAATGATCCTATGCTTCAGGCCGCTCAGGCAGGAGCACAGCCACAGGTTAATGCTGAGAAAGTAGTTTCTGCAAATGATGCTCCTTTCCAGACACCTCCTGCAGCTGCAATTGACCCAATTACTGGAACTCCAGTTCAGCCTCAACAACAGGCTTTTGCGGGTCAACAGGAAAATAGACAGTCTGCTCCATTTACCCCTGGCTTTGGTGGTTTTGGACAGGCTCCTAGTGGGAGTGGTTTTCCGTTCTAATAAAATCGTCTATAAGGAGAGTGGATTAAAAGTTCACTCTCCTCTAATTTAATATTAAATTATTAATGGATGATAAGTAATAAATATTTATATGGACTAGTAGATTTGTCTTATCTCATTAGTAGAAATTTATTTATAATTTCGAAAGATAAAAAAGTAAATGAATTCTCTGCTGGTGATCTTATAAGGATAACAATACAGTCCTTAAATAAATTTCTACGCGATTATGGCCTAAGTTGTGATAAGCTTGTTATGGTCTATGATCGTTGGGAATCTTCGGTAGGTGGATATTATAATGCTGCTATGATCCGTCCTTATGTTCAATATAAAGGGACTAGGAAGTATATGAATGAGCAGCTCTTAGAAGAAATAAGATGTAATCCAGAATCCACATCAGAAGATATAGCGAAAGCAGAATTGGAGTTTTATACTAATCAGGTTAAAACAAAAGCCAAGTATGGAATGATTGATGACCTTAAGTCTATCGGAGTTCCTTGTATTGGTGTGCCTGGTTGGGAATATGACAACTTGGTATATCTTTTCGGAGGTCTTATGTATGGTAAGACAGGAGGAAAGAAGAGTGTTATTATTACAAAGGATAGCGACCTTATGTATTCGACTACCCCAGAACTTGATTTCTTTAAGGTGTCGGCTGGAGGAAGTGAGCCTAAGATAATAACATATGATGAGATGTATTTTACGATTCCAGAAGCTATTCGAAATCAAGGAATAAGTCTTTATCAATATCGAGCCTTCACTGATTCACTTGGAGAGGGACACAATGATATGTTAAAGACTAAGAGACCGCATGCAGATGTAACAGAAACTATTCTTCAGATTCTTAAGGGTGATTTTATGGGACTTGAGGTGGATAAGATTGAAGCATTTAAAGCACAATATAATTCATTTAATATCTCACAATACCCAAGACTCGACGAAGCAACAAACTTAATTACAAACTACCTCCCTGGTGCTGGACATTATGGGACAGTAGATGATTTTCATAAATTTTGTACTAAGCATGGAGTTTCTGGAATTTCTGATAAGTACTACAGTGATTTCATTTCAAGATTTGACCAAAAATTATTTACAGAATGATAGATATTGCAACACTTACTGGAGAGAGATATAGTTTTGACCCAGATACACAAAGGATTTTTAAAAATGACATCTTAGTTCCTACCACAGAAGCTGAACCAGTGTTTAGTGAGATGGGTGAGGGACAGCCGGAATTTAGTGGAATATTTCTTAAGAAGCTTGGGAAGGTAATATCACGTTCTGGCAAGATAAACTCAATTACAGACCCTAATAATATTTCCTAAGATGGGAATTTTCACAAAGCAATATACAATAGGAGATGTAATGAATATAGACTCCGGCCGACAAGAAAGAGCCGGGGGATGCAATGTCTCTCTTCTTAATACATTCCACGAACTTAAGGATGAATCAGTCTTAGAGAAATTTAAGGCTCTGGTTCTCGGCCGTGGAATGGTAAAGAAATATTATTTGATTTTTAAATTTGAAGTAATATCCGATAAAGGAAATAAACACTATGTATATATTCGGGTAGCACCAGATTTTGACCTAACCCAATGGAAAAATAATAAGGTTAAAATCTACTGTGACTGCGCAGATTTTAAATATCGTAGTGCATATATCCTTAATCAACATGAAGCTTTATTTCTGAATTCAAAGATTCAGAGTGCCTTAGGACCTGCTGTTAGTGATGCCCCTAGAGGAAAGCACCCAACAAGCCTTCTTTGTAAACATGCCTTTGCTGCACTCAATTATCTTGTATCAAATTATTCTAATATAATGAAAACTGTTTAATTGTATGAAAAATATTTGTCTTATTGAACTTACTTGCTTGAATAAAGAATATCTTCGTGGAAATTTTTATCCAGACCCCGAAGATACTGAAGATGATTTTCTTGGATATAGATTATGTGAGAATAAAAAAGAATATGATGGAACAGTATATGTAGTAGTATCTAAAGACTTCTCTGATAGTTTCAAAAAGAAAGCAGAAGAGTCTATTAGACGAATCCTATCAGGGACCATCTATTCCGATAGAAAAATTGAATTTGTAAATACTAGTATACCTTATGTCGAAGATTCTAGCAGTTGCTGATATTCATATTAATGATTATCCAAATAGAAATCCTTCGAACCGATATAGATTATACCAGACTAGAACTGTAGCTCAGAATATTATAGAAGCTGGGAAAACATATGGCTGTGAATATATTGTCTTGGCCGGTGATGTAGTTGAACATTACTTGATTAAGCCATATATTCAATACGAAGTCAAGCTTTTCCTAGATACTATAATGGCTAATTTTCGTGAAGGCTATATTATCTGGGGAAATCATGACCTCCAGGGAAGATTAATTGATCAAGACATATCTGATGCCTGTCTTGGAGTCATGCTTCCAGATAATCTTCACTATGCACATCAAGAGATTATAAATATCGACGGAAAGAAGATTGGATTTTCTAATTGGATGCCAGAATTTGATCTTGCATGGATACCAGATAAAGTTGATGTTCTGTTTACACATGCAACGATTAACTATAGCCCGTCATCATCAGATTTCCTAGAGTCTCAAAAACTAGACGAAAGTAAATTTGACCTGGCTATTTGTGGAGATATACATAGAATGGCAACCATCGGAAAATATGTATCCATTGGAATTCCACAAAGATGTAAGCTTAGCGATTCTGAAGATCTTTCAGGTGTTGTCTATGACTGTCCTTCTGGTACATATACTTGGGTAAACTTAAATCCTCATGATAATCTTCTGAAGTTTAAGGTTACTACAGATGTAACAGAACAGGATAGATGGGATGAACCGACTAAGACTTGGTATGTATATAAACCAGAAAACTTAGCACTTTCTTCTGATCAAGGTTCGAATCTTAAAGTTAGTTCTTGGGATCAGGTAGAAGAGCTAATTAATGATTTTGTAGTAAAGTCTGGTCTTGCCGGCGTTCATGGAGAAATACTAAAGAATGTCGGGAATATAGACGATCAAGAAGTAGACTTTAACTTCAATCTTATTCGTCTGACCTGTAAGAATTGGCGGAGTATTGAGGATGAAACTATATATTTCAAGAAAGGTGATAAGATATTTCTTCAGGGCTCTAATGGTTCTGGAAAATCTAGTCTCCTTAGTGCCTTGAAATATGCTTTCGTCAATCCGTCGGCGAAAGGAACTGGCATATCTTCCCTGAAACCTTTTGTTCAATTTGGAAAGAAAACATGTTCGACTGAGGTTGAGTTTGATTATCAGGGAAATAACTATGTAATTTACAGAAGCTCTGGTCAAGGTCAAAATAGCTACGGTCTCTGGATTAATGGAGAGAAACAGAAACATGCTTCAAAGGCAGCCTTTGAAGATGATATTCAGGAAAGATTTAAATTTATAAGTTACCTGAATGATGTAGAGTTTTTTGATTCAGAACACCATAGATTTATCGGAGGTATGTCGCCCGACCGAAGAATTGAAGTTATGTCAAAGTGTCTCAAACTTGACAGAATTGACGCTCTTCACCTTGTTGCTCTAGAGTGGCTTAATCAGCTTAAACTAGAGATACAGGGCTGGGAAACAAAGGTAGCAGAAGTAGAAAAAGTCTTATCATATATTGATAGTCAAATAGGAATTATTGTCCTACCTAAACATTCCAAAATCGAACTTGAGAGTTTGAAGAAAGAAGGGCTGGATATGCAAAGAAAAAACAGAGAGTGGAATCAATATATTATGAATTCCTCCCGCATCCAAGCCCAGATTCAGAGTACAAATGATAGACTTTATGAACTTCAGACCAAACAGCAAAGTTTTCGCCAGATAGATATTATAGACTTTGAGATTAATCAGATTAATCAAGAAATACAAAGACTTAATACTAGATTGGTAGAGCTTGGAAATATTGATGTTCAGATTAATTATAAGACTGCTGACTATAATAGACTTCGCGATGAAGGAAATAAGGCTTGGTCTGAACTTCAAAATCTAAGTGTAGATAAAACTTGCCCTCACTGTGGACAGAAGATAAAGAATACTGAATCCTTAGAGTCTCATAAGGTCGAGCTTCAGAATAAAATAAATGAAGTATCATCTAAACTTCAAGTTCTTGGGAATGAGCTCAATACTTTGATAGCTCAGAAAAATAATTCTTCTGCAGAGTATAATGAGATAAAACAAAATATTGCATCTTTTACTTCAGAAGTATCTAAGAGAATATCAGAGAAGAATGAAATAGCTCAAGTATCCTCAGAGATTCAAAGACTTCAGATAACACTAGGAAATCTTAATACAGAATCTAGTTCCTTAGGATATGTAGAAAAGGTAGAGCTCCCAGATGACTTTATGAATAAGATGTCTGAAATTGAAGTTGGAATTTCTGCATGGAATCAATATACTTCTAATATTGATAGTAGAAATCAAAAACAACTAGAAAAAGATACTTATCAGAAAGAAGTAGATAGATTAAGAACCTATCTTGTAGACCTGGAAAGATATGAAAAGCTTACTGGTCCAATTGGCGCTATCTATGAGGAGATTATGAGAAGATTGTCGACGGCTTGGTCAGACTCTAATATTAAATATGAGGTTGACCGTGTAAGCGAAGGCAAGAGAACTGAGAAATTAACTATCATCCCATATTATAATAAAGAAGGAAATTTTGTTAATTACTTCTCAGCGTCTAGTGGAGAAAAGACTATAATGGATATTGATCTCCTAAGTAAGCTCATTAGTTCCTCTGGTCTACTCGTCTTGGATGAAACTCTTAAGAACTTAGACCCATCTAGACTAGAAGAGGTATGTGATATACTTAAAAACATGAACGTAGGATGTTTAATTCTTACTAGTCATGCAGAGTCTCTCGGCGTCTTCTATAATAGGACTATAAGTCTGTTCTTGGATGACAAGGGAATGACTAAACTTAATGGATAAAGATATGTTAGATATTTCATACCTAAGTTATCCTTTTGCGCTCGTTGAGAATCTGAATAACTTTTATATGACATCAGATAAACTCCCTGAGGTCATTAAGGTTCATAATATTTTCGATGCTGCTAGGGTTTTATTTAAGCTTCCCCCGCGTCGAATTAAGCTTTACGTATCTGAAGGAAATAGAGCATACAAGATTGAACTTTATTCGCCACAGGGAGTATCAAAAACTCCAATAGGCTTTATAGTATACCTTCCTCTTGAGAAACGATTAGATTTATTTGATTCAATGAATCCAGACGTTCCTATAATTCAATGGAAAAATAAACAACTTGCATGGACGTCGTATTCTCCACTGTATCAATATTCGCAGGTGGATAAAGTTTTTCAAGGATTGGTACTATCTAGCTAAAAAAAATAAGAGGGATTACTTCCCTCTTTTTATTTCATGTCGTCTGAGTATATTTTGGGCGGTTCCAGATGTCCATCTACCCTCTTGAATAAAAGCAATGTCAACATCACTATTTCTCGTCATCGCCGAATCTCTTTCTATATCATCTTTGTATCCACCTCGACATACTATTTCATCACTAAGGAGATGTCTCGGTTTGTCAAACATATGATAAAGTTCTATGAAACATGCATATCCTTTATCTACTAGGTATTTTTGTGCCATATAATCTACGCCATCACAGTCTCCTATCAAGAATGCATACCCTAGGTCTCCGTGAAGAACTTTTTCAATTTCTGGAACATAATATTTATCAAAATCTTCTTGACTTAGGTCTCTATGACCTGAAATAAAATAATAAATTGTCTTTGCCATATCAAATATAAGGATTTAGCTTTATTCCTTATATATGTATGGGAAAAAGATCTTTAATATTTGATAAACATAGAAAATTAGTTAAGAATTTATGGGAAGATGCCCTTAGAGATATAGTAAGAGATTTTTCAAATTATCTTCTTGAGAATCCACTGGAGTCTGGTATAAAAGCTGGAAATTTTGACTGTCGCTATGATTTATTTCTTTATGGAAAAGATGGTGAGTTATACACTCGAAGCCCAGATCCACTTAATTATTTTGCTCCAGTCCCCTATCAAGAGGATAATTTTGATATGAATTTTTATATATTTTCTTGCTGTATCAAATATCCTCATATACTTAATGATATCTTATCAGATGAGTCTAGGGTTGATATAAAGATAGTCCTGGACAGTTATTTTGGCAGCTTAGATGGTCTTATTAAGGAAGGCGGAATTACAAAATTAAAGCATGTATATCCATACGTTTCGTATCCAGTAGTGTGGAATTTTAGGAATTCTTCAATTAAGTCTATATCTCCAAACTCTGATCGAATTGAATATATTTGGGATCCAGATACTGAAGACTATATTAATCTTTTTGGAGAGCCATTAATTAGACTAAAAGGATATAATATGGTTATATCTTATTTTAGAAATAAGAAGAAATTTATTGACTCTGTTTCACTTAATCTTAATCTTGATGGATTTAAGAACTTTATAAATCAAGCATCAAATGGTAATAGTGATTAAAGTTGATTGTAATCCTGGAGAAGAAGAGACTACTGTAACAGAAATAACAGAGCAAGAACTGAATGAAATGGTTCCTCTTATAAATGAAATAAGAAATAATTCTGGGTATTTTCCGACCGGAACTAAAATACATTTTGAAGACCCGTCTATTCAGGACTTATATGGGAGATTTCCAGGAATTGAAAATTTTATTTCTAGAATTCCGTGTCCTATCTCGGGAATTGAGAGAATAAGTGAAATACATGTATTCTCTGAAGCTCTTAGTTCCTTATATATGTAAAACGAAAAACACAAATAAAATGGGAAAACAGCAAAAAGACGTGGTATTCGTTAGGCATGACGCGCTTACGGAAGAGGTACAGGTGGAACAAAAACCAAGTACATCAAAAAAGAAAAAGGAGTCTAGTCTTAACAAAACCATACCCTGCGAACAGCAGGCAGAACAGTGGTTCTAAATTATATGTGAAACAACGGTGCAGTGCTAAATTATTAGTATTGCACCACTAATTTATAGATTATTTATGATAGATATTAAACCATTTATTAAGTATCTAAAAGAAAACAAAGTTTCTCAAACTGAAGCTCTTGGATTACTAAAAGGAAATACAACTTTAAGCAATCCAGAGAAGAACCTTATCTATGCATACTGCTATCCAAGACCTCTGAGAGATTATGAACTTCCTAGTAGAATTCAATCCTATCGTGCAGCTAATAATATTGGCCCGTGTGGCGGTTCTGATGATACACAAGAAGTTATACTTTTAGTTGAAGCATGTCAGACAGAGCAGTATAGTAGATTTATGAAACATCTAATGCATGCTTTTGGAAATCCAGATAAACTATTTCCAGTAGCAGGCAGTGATGAAGAAAGCTGTAGTATCTGTGGAAAGAAGATTTATGAATGGGACAAGTGGAAAGAATTATTTCCGGAAGACCCAGGAAATCATAATCTTTGTTATGGAAGTACTGATAGTGAGGTAGTTCTTTGTGTTGATTGCCTTACAAGACTAGTTAAAGCAATTGGCGTTATGAATGAAATAGATCCAGGGTTCTTAGATTGGACAAAAAGAAAGTCCGTCGAAGAAATTTGGAAAAGCATAAGGCCTATCTGAAATACTACTTTTTGCGCTCCTTGTGGCTTAACAGCCTAATATATAAGGAGCGAATTTTATTTTTTTAAACCCACTAAACGAAAATGGATAATAAAAATGAATTTGATCAGCTAACTGATAAAAGGTACTTAGAGCCAAGACCGGAGGATCTTGGTCATTCTGATTCTACTAAAGATATTATTGTAAGTCGCAAAGGTAGAATCAGCAAATCTCATTGGACTACAGAAATGATAACTGGTACGGATCAAGAGGTTAATGACAGAGATGCAGAAGCATTTGATATAGTTCCAGATATCTCTGAACTTAAAGTCGGAGAAACCGTAAGACTATTTGCTTTTGCTAAGAAGAGCGATAATAATCTAACACCGAATGATCCAAATGTTGTTTGGGAGTCTGATAATTGGGATGTTGCTTTCTTTACAGGTAATGGTGTTCTTCATGCTAGAAAGGTAGGAGAGGCTGTTATTAAAGCTACTGATGTTGAAAATTACGATGTAGAGCCAGTAGAGAAGAGTATATCCATTGTTGCTTATTCTGAAAGTGAGTCTGAAGATAATCCTGGCGGTAATACAGACCCAGATCCAGGCACCGATCCAAATCCTGGAACTGACCCTGTAGACCCTGGTACAGATCCTAATCCTGGAGATAATCCAGGAGGAGACCAACCTGGTGGAAATACTGATCCAGACCCTGGTACAGATCCTAATCCTGGAGGAAATGATAATCCTGATCCAGGTACAGATCCAGTTGATCCAGGAACTGATCCAGATCAGCCACAACCACAGGAGCCAGAAGTCGTCAAACCAGAAGTTCATGAGAATACAGAGAGTCAGGCAGCAAATGCAACAGACCTCTCTAATGCTATGGTTGACACAAGCGAAGGAACAAAGGCATATACTGCTACCTATGATGAGATAAATAATCTCACCGTTCCAGCCGACGCCGGGCGTAGTGCTACTATTACTGGTCCTGTCCAGGATGGTGCTACAATTACCAATGAAAGCACTGGTAAATATGTAACGATTACTAATACTAGTGATGAGCCAGTAGATGTATCTGTTGTTACTAGCGGCGGTTCTGTTTATCTGAGAGGTGAATATGAGGATATATATCTAGAAGGAAAGGCTTTACCTGTCTCTAGCTCTATCTATCCAAATGTTCATGGTACGGTCTCAGTTGCAGATACTGACCAACCTGTAGCGCTAACACTTAACTTCGTCGGTGAGGACTGTGGTGTGACATATCTAGGAGATGACGACCTAACTATATCTGACGGTGTCGCTGATGTTCTTGGAAGTCCGACTATATACGCACCTAATGCAACAGTTAAGATGGGCGGTAAATATGATGAGGTTACTGCTACCGTTAGCGAGAATACATTAGTTTTAAATAATGGGTTCCATGCAAATAAGCTTGTTGTCCTTAAGGGAAATGTTCTTGTAAATGGACTTGATATTGCTGATTTTGTTGATGAGCTTGTTCTTTCTGAAGGTTGTGAATTATCTTATGCAGAATATCATGTAACTCAGAGTAGCAATTCTAAGCTCATGGGCTCATCGCCTGCAAACGGTAAGATTATTCTTGACGAAGATATAGAGCTTACAAAGGGACGTGCTTATTCAGCACTCGCAAGTGGAAAGGAAGTAGTTGATCTCAATGGTCATGCCTGGAGGTGTGGTGATACAAGAGCAACCGATTCAAATCTTGGCTCATACTATCTAAGAGGTGGTAACATCAACGTAACACTTATGGACTCTGTTGGTGGTGGTATATTTGAGAACAACCATCAGGATTATCTCGTATTCTGTAACGGAGCAAATGCAGTTGTTAATGTAATGTCTGGTGAATACAGAGGATATACTCATACATTGTATTCACTTCTTGGTACTATCAACGTCTATGGTGGAACATTCAAGCTGCTCGATGCTGCAACAGCAGAAAGAGATGCTAATGGACATCTTAAGTTCCTGCTCAACTGCTTTGATGAAAACTACACAGCAGGTACAGCAAAGATAAATGTCTACGGTGGTAAGTTCTATGAGTTTAATCCAGCAGTAACATATGGCGAGCCGGGAGGTCCAGTATCATATGTAGCACCTGGATATAAAGTAATTGAATCTGAAGAAAATGGTGTGGCCGTATTTGAGGTCGTACCAGAATAAAAGGTTTCTTATCATAGTTAGGGTTGGGGAGATAACTTCAAACCAACCCTTATTTTAGAATGAGAAAGAAAACAGAAGTAAAGATTACTAACTACCTAGAAACTTTCTTATTTCAAGACATCCCATTCCAACCATACCCTGTATATTCTATTTCTGAAAAAGGAAATCTATTTAATATAAAAAGCATCCTATATCCTAATCCAACTTCTGCTAAAAAATTTACAAGAAAAAAGCAGCTTAATCATCGCTCCCTTCAGGCTAAGATATTTGATGCTTTTATTAATATAGGTTATTTTGACCCTCTCCCATGCTACAGAGAGTTTCCAATTATAATTCAGAATCACCTTAGACTTCCGGACCAGGATGGATCATATTATTTATGTGATTACTTCTTCCCAACTTTAAAAGATTCCGAAGGACATTGGGGATTATCGGTAGAATTAGACTCTGAACTTCATGACCCACAAAGAGATATTATCAGGGATACGTACTTTGAAAAAATTGGAATCTTAGTTTTTAGAATTAAAAATCTAGAACGGCCAGATATTCAGAGAACAAAGTTTAGAGAGCTAGTTGGAAAAATGAAATCTTTGGACAATTGTGGCAGTCCAAGGGTATTCTCTTTCTTGGATAATATACATCTAGGGAAGGGAATTTAGATATGACGCCACTTCCTTAATACTGATAAAAAAGAATTAGTATGAAGAATATAGTTCCAAGTTATAATCCAATCAGTGGAAATCTAGAGATAACCATTGAAATGAATTTATTGAAAAAATATTTTCCTAATTTTGAAGGGCTTATAAGTATGGATAAGGAACTATCGCAGAAAGGTTGTACTGCTACTCAAACTAGCTCAACTACTGCCATAGTATCACTTCCTGTCGACAAATCTATGACTACCCCGCCAGACGAAAATGGTATGGGAAGAATTAATGCCGATGGGTCTGGAGTTGCTACCTTATTTAAAGTACTTAATAGTTTTGTTAATTCCGCAATAAAGAAAGAACTCAAGATTACAGAGTTTATTCCACTTTCAGGATATCCAGTAGAAGATTTGCAGAAAGATATAGTAGCTGCAGTGAAAGCGAAAAGAAATTTATGTATCATTGGAGAATATAGTGAGTATCTTGAAAAACAAAAATCAGGAAACTTTAGCTATCATCAGTATATGATTGAGCATGGTACAGAAGAATATGTGGATGCAGCAATTCTAATCGAAGAAGGAAAATTGGATGAGCTTAGGAAACTATATCAACCTAAGCTAGTATATACAGAATGGTGTTAAAATAGGAATGGAGATCAGTATTATTGAAATAGATATTACCGATCTTCATTCTTTCTTTAATTAAAATATATTATGCAGCAATTATCAGAAAATGTTATTATGCTCAGTCCTGGAGATCCATTTCCACCAATGAGCAACGACGCTATTAAGATTTATCTGGCCGGCAGTCAAGATTTAAATCCGGCTGGTGCAAATGACTGGCAGACAAAAGTAGCTACTGCTACAGTAGAGTTAACTGAAGGACCTAATGCAATTTCAGTTTTTAAAGGTCGTCAATGGATTTTTGTTAATCCAAAGATGGCACCACAGATGAATCCCCAGCCTAGTCTTGCAAATCAGGAGTATGTAAATAAAAAGACTTGGGAAATGGATATGGCTAATGCGTGTGATGGAATATTTCTTAATTTCCTTCAGAAGTCAGTATCTCCACTTCCATTATTTGAATTTGGTCTTTTTGCATCTTCCAATAAACTTATCGTAAGATGTCCGGAAGGTTATTTTCAATATTCTCAGGTTGCATTTACATGTCAGAGAATGAATATAACTCTTCTTCCAACTAAGGCTAATGTAAAGGATGTTCTATGGTCAATGGCTAATCTTCTCCCTGCCCTTCAACAAAATAAAGCTATCCAGTTGCCAGAATAATGAAGTCCCTTGTAATTCTTAAGGGGGTATCTAAAATTCATAAAAGATTTTGGATAGAAAAGGAACGCTTAGAGAATTACTTAGTGGATATAGATACAGTCAGAAAGCTTTATTCTAATCCTGAATTAATAACACCAAATCGACCAGTATTGAATAGATCATTTGGAGATACTGTCTATCATAGGTTCTTAGAAATTATTTGTCTACGAATGTCTAGAGGATGTCTTATTGTTATTGATCCAGAACTAGAGCCATGTGAGGTTTTTGAGACTTTAGCTTTTATTCATGGATATCGGGTTTTTTATGTTTATCAAGAGCCCCCACAAGATTTTTTAAAGAAGCCAAGAAAGTATAATATTCCATATTATCCCATGAAAAGAAAAACTGACATGGAAAAAGATGTACAGACTATTCGCAGTTTTGATAAGACTGGGAAGAATATTATTAGGTCTTTCAAGGAGCTTCAGAATTATTGGCTAGATGAGATAGAAAAGGATCAAATATTTTCAGATCAAGGAAACATTCTCTTAGTATCAGACTTGCATTCTAATTTAAAACTATATGGAAAATTACCAGATTTTAAAAAATATAATAAGGTGATCTTCTTTGGTGATTATATAGATGGGCCTGAAGAAGGAGGATCCAGAAAACTTATGGATAAACTGGTTAAGTCAAAAACCACTAAGATAACCTGGCTTGAAGGAAATCATGAACTTAGACTTAGAAGATATCTCGGGTATCTTATGTTAAAGGAGTTTGGAAAGAAGGGACTTGCTGATCTCTTGTATTCAACTTTACCTGAAGATTTTCTAAAGACAACAGCCAATGAATTTTCTAATCTTTCAGGAAGTCAGGCAAAGGTTTATCTTGAGAAGATGAATCAAAAATTGAAAATGTTTGTTATCCTAGGAGGTAAATATATTTGTACTCATTCTGGGCTTAGATTTAGAGAACAGCTAGACCCCAGATTTATAGGGAATGTAGTGTATGGTAACAGAGATATGGGAAGATATGATAAAGAATTTTCTTCTCTTCATGAATCACTAGGTCTTTGGTCAATTCATGCACACTGTAAATATTTTGATTCGTGGGAGCCTAATCGATACCCAAGAGTCATAAATCTAGATCCCCCAAGTGAGAATGAGATTGTTTATGGAGAATTATCTAATGGTGAAGTAAAAATATGTCTAGTAGAAAAATAACACTGAGAATAAATGAAAGAGATCTTATAGAAGTTCTACAAGATCTTACTAAACTTAAAGCAAAAAGAAAATTCTGGCGTCGAGATGAAGTACAGTTAACTCTTGACCTAGAAGACACTAGAAAAACTTATGAATATCTCTGTAACTCTAGAAGAATTTTAAGTTGGGAAGTAGGAGATACTATTCTTTCTGATGAATCTGAAGCAGACTTTCCTGCCAACTATGAACAAGAGGAGAAGATAGAAGTAAAAGAACCAGAGCCTCCGAAGGTTGAGAGAAAATTAGAAAAATTTACCGAATATGTTTCAAAATTTTCTGGTCAAGAAAATTGGTCAGGTCTTTGTCTATTTATTGAATGTTCATGGAGAGTTGCAAAGAAAAGTCCCGGGGTTATTTTTGGGACACCATTATTTAAGTCAAGTTTAATGCAAGAGCTCGAGGCAGTAAAAGATAATGCTTCAAGCGAGAGAATTCTTCTAGAAAAAGTTCTTGAATCATATTACCTAGGTGTTGATTATATAGATGCTGTAGAAGATACAATTGGAAAAATAAGAGCTGCCTGGAAAACGCTTAATAAACATGAAAGCCTTACCAGCGTATCAATACGTTTATATAAAAATACTTAATATGATAGTTAATAGCAATCCAACAGGCAATGATCCTTTTACAGATCCAGAAGTAATTGGAGATGGATCAGCTGGAAAGGATACAAAAGAAATTATTTCCCTATTGAAAAGATGTAAAAAGGTAATAGAACTTAGAAAAGAGGACTTTCCTGGAACATTTGAACAGGGAGATTTAGTATACGATGAGAAGAATTCTGAACATGGTATTATTTTAGGAGAGATGCCTTACCCAGATATGGTTGATGAACAAATGAGAAGGGGAAGGATTAGATCTAAAACATATATCATATTAACTTTAACTACAAAATCAAAAGAGGAAGGAGAAGGATTGAAAACTAGAATTAGATATACGAACTCTAGATTTCTCAGAGGTATAGAAGATTCTATGAAAGACAATTCTTTGGCTGACTTAGATATATTTTGTGGTCATCAGTGTATTATGGACTGCTCTGATGATTGTATACTAAGAAAATATAAGCGAACACGAGATTAAAAAGTGCCACAGGAATTTAGATTCTTGTGGCTTTTATTTTTTCATATAATGATAAATATACGAAGATTCCAAAATCAGGCAGATTACGAAGCCTATAAAAATTCTGGAGATTATAAAGAACATGCTGTAATAAAAATAGGTCAGGCACATGTATATAATGAAAATACTGTAGTTAAGTATGACCTAGACTGGGCAGAGGAACCTATGAGAATTACAGCACTATCAGATGGTGAGATTATTTGGAAACTAGCTGGTGAGGGTGCTGTAAATGGAGCTGGTCAGGATATTATGTATAGTAAGAATGAAGGAACCTGGACAACAATAGTTTCTACTGTAGAAGGATCCTCTATTAGTGTAACGGCTGGTGATGTAGTGAAATTTAAAACAGAGGTTGATAAAATTGGTGAAGTTTTTGGTGCACATAGCTATACTTATACTGATTCTGAAGAGGTTCAGCAGACGGTTACTGTAAATAGTAAATTCGATAGTACATGTAATTTTGATGTAGCTGGTAATATAATGAGTCTGCTATATTATGAGGGCTGGGAGGGATGTGATACGTTTCTAGCAGATCACTCTTTTGACATGCTGTTTCAAGGCTGTACTGGTTTAATTAATGCAGAAAATCTTGTTCTTCCAGCTACTAGTCTGGCAGGGTATGACTATTATCAGATGTTTTCTGGTTGTTCAAATCTTCAAAGAGGGCCAAAAGAACTTCCAGCTACAGATTTAGTAGCCCACTGTTATCAAAGTATGTTCTCTGCTTGCTCATCTCTAGTAGAAGCTCCCAGTTTGGTAATAAATTCTGTTGCAGATTCATGTTGTTATTCAATGTTTTATCAGTGTGAGTCATTAGTAAGTGCTGATGTTGAATTTAATGCACTAACATTGGCTGCAAACTGTTATAGAAGTATGTTTAATAGCTGTACAAACTTTACAACTGTGTACCAACTTCCGGCAACAACTCTGGCAAGCTACTGTTATTATGGAATGTTCTCTAACTGTGCTGCTCTTTCTGGTTGTACGGAAACTATACCAGCTACAGGAGCTGCACCGACTTATGCTTGTACTTCTATGTATTATGGAACGATGATAACAAAGACTCCGGTAATGACAATGACTCCCAGTGGAACATATTGTTTTTATCAGATGTTTATGAATTGTACAGAGCTGGTCACGAATAGAGTTACTTTTTCTGGAACTTCAGTTAATTCATATTCTTGCTGTAAGATGTACTGTGGATGTTCTAAAATGACTACGGCTCAAAATCTTCCAGCAACTACTATAAGTAACACATATGCATATGCTCAGATGTTTGATGGTTGTGCTGCACTTACCACGATTCCTGCAACACTTCCCGCTACAAAACTGACTGGTTATTGCTATCAGTATATGTTTAGGGGTTGTTCAAGTATAGTTACGGCCCCAACTATATCAGGTACAACTCTGGCCACCTACTGTTGTCAAGGAATGTTTCAGAACTGTACATCATTAGTTAATATACAGGAAAGGCTTAATGCAACAACATTACAGACATATTGCTATAGTTATATGTTTGCTGGTTGTACTTCATTGAATAGTACTCCAGTTCTTCCGGCAACAAAGTGTGTAGCAAACTGTTATGAATATATGTTCAGCGGCTGTACTTCCTTAGTAACACCTGCTGCCATTCCGTCTACAACACTAGTGAATTACTGTTATAGATATATGTATAATGGCTGTACTTCTTTAACATCTCTTCCAGCATTTAAGACTAATACACCAGGTGTAGGAAGCTATGCTTATATGTTTCAGGGATGTACTTCGTTAACTACAGCCGCCGTACCTCAGGCTACCACATTAGGAAATAACTGTTATCAAGGCATGTTTAAAGGATGCACAAATATCACTACTATCTCAACATCTCTTCCTGCTACAACAACTAAAACTTATTGTTATGCAGAGATGTTTAGGAATTGTACGAGTCTAACAACAGCCCCTTCTTTGCCTGGTACAACTTTAACAACTTATTGCTATAGTTATATGTTTAGTGGATGTACTAGTTTAGTTAATGCTCCGGAATCGCTTCCGGCGGCATCTATTAATTTTGAGGGCTGTTATCAATATATGTTTAATGGTTGTACTTCATTGACCACGGCTCCAAGTATTGCTGCTACTGGAACTGCAGGCAAATATGCTTGTAGATATATGTTTAGCTACTGTACAAGTATGACAACAGGGCCAAGTTCTTTAGGATGTACTGGTTCTACTGCCAACTGTTATCAAATGATGTTTGATCATTGTACCAGTCTTGTTGTCGCGCCTAGTATAGCTCTTACTGGCACGGCTGCTAGTTATGCATGTAGCGCTATGTTTAATATATGTACATCACTTACTACACCACCACCAGCTCTTTCTGCAACAACACTGAGCACGTATTCTTATCAGTATATGTTCGACGGCTGCACAAGTCTTGCATCAGCACCAACTATAGCCGCAACAACTCTTAATGCTTATTGTTGTTATTATATGTTTAGAAATTGTAAAGCTCTAGTAACTGGTCCTACTCTTCCTGCAACTAGTATAGCCAAAAACCACTGTTATAGTTATATGTTTTATGGGTGCAGTAATTTAAATTATATAAAAGCCCTATTTACCACAAAGCCTACAACTTCGTATACTAATAGTTGGGTAAGTGGTGTTGCAGCTACAGGAACATTTGTAAAAAGCACTAGTGCAACTTGGAGTGTGTCCGGTATTCATGGTTCTCCTAGTGGATGGACTATTGTAAAAGAATAAATTATGATTAATATACGAAGATTTCAATATAAAACAGAGTACGAAAATTTTTTAAATTCTTCGGAATATAAAGAATGTAGTCTGGTAAAGATTGGAACTCCTGGTATCAATGATGCTTCTACTATAGTGAAGTATAAAGAGCAGCCAGAGAGTATGACCCTAGTTCGACATTGGGACGGCACTACGAATCTTAGTTCGTCAAAGTGGAATGATAAGGTGGCCAGTCAGTATTGGACTATGACAGGTTCACCAACACATGGAACCGGTTATTATGAATTCGCAAATACTAATCCTGCGGCAAAATCTAAGTATGGAACTCTTAATGGAGCTCTTCCGGATTTAGGATATCATTGGAAAATAGTCACAGATGTAGCTTTTTATATGAGGTCTAGCAATCCTACAACTTTTGTTGCTTTTGACTTTGGTTCTATTACTTCTGTTACTTCTGGAAAATGCGCTGTCTCTTGTGGTCTTCTTGCCGCAAGCGGAAAGTATGACTTTAATCCAAAATTTAATGGTAATGATGGCGCTTCAGCTTATAAACCGGCGGTTGCATCCATGGCAGCTGAAACTATCGCAACTAATAATACTTGGCTGCGAAGAACTATCATTTTCGGAGTTCGTTCATCGAATATCTCTGGAAAAGATGAGATGTATGTATATGTTCCAGAAAAAGGAGAGGCAGTCACATCAACTCCATTCACTCCACTAAGATTTAATCGGTGGGAGTCTGGTAAGAGTTTTATGGCAAGGTCAGCGATAGATCCATCCAGTAATTATATGTATTCTACTTATTGCAGAATATATGATATTAAAGTTTATGGAACTGCTTAATAAAAAAAAATAAAAGAGAGAGATTTTATTCTCCCTCTTTTTTTACTTCGTCCAAGATACTATTATATAATATATCTTTATAGTATTCTGGTGAGTTCTGTTTCTTAGCTTCCTCTAGATGTCCAATAAATACTGGATCTTTCTTTAAGTATTCATAGAATTCGTCTTTTTTCATCTCACCAATTTTTCCTAGACGAAGAGCTATTTCAATTAGAAGATTTTTATTATCAGATAAAATCTTTCTAGTAGCATTTCGAAGGTCTTTAAAAGTATTTATTATTCTCTTCTGAAGACCATCATCTTTAATACCTCCTGGCAAAACTCCATTGTAAGTCTCAAAGTTACAATATGAGAATGGACTATAGTATCCACCCTTATATGCAGCACTTGATAATTCTTCCCAGGCTTCATCTATATCACTACCAGAACCCATAAGTCTCATTCCTTGATCTGGAAACACTATTTCTTCTGCCAAGTATCCTCCCATAGAAATCATGACAGAATTCTCTACGTCCCTCTTACAGTTTATTTCTCCTGTCTTGTCAGGGTCGTAGGTTAGACAGAAACCGCCAGATTCACTAGATATTGCAACAATCGACAGAGGAAGTTTACCAGTAGTCCAAGCCATGACAAGTGCATGTCCTGTTTCATGAACTGCATTTATATATCTTGTTTTCTTAGATTCTGGTTTTCTAAGAGCGCCGAGAATTAAGTCTACAGTTTTTTCTACTGTTCTATCTCCAGAGCTTATTAAGACTGTTTTTTCAGATACTTTATAACCCTCCTCAGGATTTTTTATTCCTAGAGATACATCCTTTGAGTCAGGAAAACTGATTACTATATCTGAAAATAGTGGAGTTAAGATAGTTCCGACTGTTGTGAAAATAGGTCTAACTCCTTGAACCGGATAAACCCCCTCCGAATATAGGAGGTCATACATTTCAGGTTCTATAGTAAGTTTATATCCCGTCGACTTTTCAAACTCATTGCAAACTCTAGAAGTTTCTTTATGAATAACTTTCATAAAGTCTGTTTTCTTGAGTGTTGGATATTTGATTATAGAATTTCCGAATCTTGCAATTTGTTCTGCCCTAAATCTTTCCTTTAGGGCATTCTTGATATCTGTTATACTTACACTAGAGGTTTTATCATAGAAAACGTCTGCATCAATATCCGGATTTAAATCTCCCTCAACTCCAAATGCTTCGTCGAGATTTCCTAAGACAAAGATTAATGACCGATTGCAATTCATTTCTTTCATTGCAGTCATTGATTTCTTTGCTCCCTTAAGAAATTCTGCCATATCCCCGATAGTCTTGATTCCCATAATTTCATTTATTATTTCAGGAGTCTTAGCGGATTTATTTCTTTTCTTCATTCGTCGTATAAGAACTCTGATAATTCTGGAATCAAGAATGTTTAGTGGAGACAGTGGATCTTCGTCTTCATCTCCGGACACTGACATTCTTTTTGGATATTTTCCTTCTTGGAGACTGTTTAAGTTTCTGTCATAGTAGAAGTATCCAAGATTTTCAAGAAGATTTTTTACATCTTCTTTTCCCGTTACTTTACCACGTTCAAGAGGAACAGCAGGATATTCTTTTGCATACTCGACAAAATCTTCTAAGAAAGAGTTGAAGTAATTGAGCTCATAACTATAGTCGTCAAATCTAAGAATTCCAGTGTCGAGAAGATTCCAGACACTTCTAAGATTTGGTTTATCAACTTCTTCTTTTCTTTCGTTGAGAGTTCTTGCATGCTGAAATTCATCAAAGACAAAGACTAAATCACTAGGACCGTCTCTATCCATCATATCGTCTTCTTCATCATCTAAACTCATGATGTCGTTGATTTTTTCCCCGACAGTTCTATTTCCAGTATTGCTTTCCTCTCCACAGTCAAAGAATATAGCTTTATTGGCCAATCCTAAGAGGTCGATTAATCTTTTTACAACACTAGTCTTCCCAGTTCCAGTCATTCCCCACAGAGAGATGACAGTGGGCCTAGTTATTATCTCAGGAGTTATGTACCAGGGAGTTATAGAAAGTTTTATTTTATCTATAATCTCATCTAGCCCGATAAATTCTGATTTTAGAGTCTTGACTGCATCTTCTAGACGAGAGATTCTATCTTCTCTCTTTTCAGGAACATAAAATTTATTATCAATTTTCTCCATCTAATACACACATATCAATATAACTTTTCAGATATTCAGCAGCAGTAGGGCTTGCACCAAATTCCTTTACAAAGAACGCTGTAATTCTTGTAAGTTCTTCTATAAGAAGTGTATATTGTGCATCCTCAAATTTATCCTCATATCTATGCCAGGCTACTACAATGGTGTTACTATCTTTTTTAAATGCTTTAAGATAGTTTCCAGCACTATTATTCATAATGTTGTATATATCCCAGATAGCTTCAACATTTAGGTCACCCTCCGATGCATATGTGGATATATAGAAGTCATCGCTATAATACGATCTTCTATAAATAGTACTTCCACTTATAGGATCAACTCTTGTATTTAGTTGATCATATTCATTAAGTGGATCGAGTTGTCCAAGTATTTCTAATTCTGAAAACTCCAACATCTTAGGAGCTCGTTTTAGTAATATACCTTTTATCATATTCAGATATAAGGAAATTGGATGATTGAAGAAGAAAAAGAGACTATTTGACTCGTCTCTTAAATATTATCTTCTTTTTAATAATTCCAGCTTTAACTCCCAAAATAGTCGCTATTGTACGTCTAAATCTATATCCATCTTCAGTCGGTATATCTATGTACCAATTATATGTTTCAATCCTATCTCCTAATATGTTGCAGATATCACAGCCATCAGCACAGGTATGAGAAATAGGACATACATCAAAACAACTACAACCGTCTTGAGAAATTACTATAGGTATTTCTATTTCTTGATCATATCCAGATATTTTTATTATCTGGTTTTCTTTATCCAGGGTTATCCTCGGTTTATTATTTTCTGTATCCATCTTTAGGAAAGAATATGCATACTGCTATTATGATTACAATAATAACTATTCCAATTATTATATCTTTCATTTCTGTTCTGTATTAGTTCTACTGGGTGGCATTTTTTCCCAGTCATATTTAAGTAGCCCAGAAAGACCTTTTACAGTAGCATATCTTCCGTTGGCTACCATTAGAGACATAGGAAGATCTGTCATTTCTACTATTATAACTTTCTTTCCAATTCCAAATGCATATCCAGCTTCCCAATCTACTCCTGCCGTAGATTCTTCTCTTCCATGAGATAGAACAACTACAGCGTCGGATTCTTGGATGGCTATAAGATCAGATTGAAATACCATAAGTCCCCACTCCGGATTTGGATAGTCCCAGGCATTATGAATTTTATGTTCGACTGGAGAATATACTTCGTGGCCTTTGGATATTAATATTTCTTGCGCGTCTGTCATTTCTTTTCTTCTATCCTTTTGAAGAGATGAAGCTAAGTATATTTTCATATCTTTTTCGATTTTGGGAGTTTCTTTACAATATTTGCTTGTAATCTTTTGCAAAAATTTTCACTTGTCACTCCAATTCTTTTTAAATCTAGATAAGAGTGTGGAGGTCCAACTAAGCAAAAGTCTCTAAACGGTTTTTTAGTTCCAAATACCATCGTTAGTCGACAATACCCCTGAAATTCACATAGATCACAAGTAAACTGATGAGTCGTATTGTTATTGATACTGAATGGAATTGATATTAGTGGAGTGTCACCTTTATATATTACCAGCATGTTTGTGTCATTGTTGAACTCTGGATCTAAACGATAATATTTTATCATTTATATCTTTTAATTTTGTTGGAAGCTTCTTTATAATCTTGCCTTTTATACTATTATAAAATTTTTCAGCACTCACTCCTAGTTTATTCAAATCAGGATGATAGTCCATTGGAGCTACTCTACAAAGGTTCTTCATAAAGTTCATATTTTCAGATCCAAGGACTGGTTTATGACAGTGTTTAGAAAAATCGCATTGATGGCATGGTTCTGAGTCAGAAGCTCTTTCAAATGGCACTGATATTAACACTATATCATTTTCTATTACTTCAAGTGTTTCAGTATTTTCGTTAAATCGAATCATTCCATTATTAAGGAATTGCTTCTTATTTCCGGTAATTCCCTTAATATTGAGTTGGGAAAGAACCCGACTCATGTATATTAATATAGGAGAAAACAAATGAATAGAAGAGTTGTAATTATTGACCCGAAAGAGACCCCAGACTATTTTAAGTACTGGGGGATTGGATTAGGACAAGAGATTTTCAAAACGGACAGTTTAGAAAACATGAATCCAGATGATCTTCGGAACTTACTTACTCTCGGAGATACAGATGCAGCAATGTTAGTAGGTTCGGGAGGATATAAGTTCTTCTTTGAAAAGACTGGACTACATGCCGGCGTAAGATCTGAGAACTGGTTTGATTGTTCTAAACTTGACCGACTTAGTGTTGAGGGAGGAAGCTTTGTCAAAGTTCAAGCTAATTTTCCGACGGAAGATGAAATTAGTATTTTCATGGACCCGAGATTTTCTAATCATGTGGATTTTAGCTGGTTTCAAAGTAAAGTTATACATGATTTTGAAGGATCTATAACGTTTTTGACATGGCTTGATTCATTACCTCAGGAACAGTATTATGGATTTGACTATGAAGCTTCTGGTATGGCTTTGGATAAGTGGTTTGAAATTTCCGGAGCAGCCATATGTACTCAGATGTATGGTGGATTTATAAGTTTCACAGACCTTCGACATACATGTACAGAAGAACAGTATAGCTTCGTTTGTCGTGAATTTGCTAGGTTTATAGAAAAAAGACAGGACCACCTAGTAACCTATAATATGCAGTACGAACAGGCCGTGTCTCATAGAATGTTTGGGGTTGACTTGTATAACTTAATGGATGCCTCTGTTTATAATGTAATAGAAGGAAATCATCTCAAGAAATATTCCCTAAAGTGGTCAGCCCAAAAATATCTTCATGCGACTGTCTGGGATACTGAGTTTGACAGAATATCAGACCTTATCGACTCTATGCTCTTCGAGGAAGTAGGAAAACTTAAAGCTGACCGCCACAAGGAGCTAAGGGTTACACAGCAGAATTTTGACCAGACACCTGAATGGGCTGAACTTATGGCTAGGTATCCGGAATATGAAGCTGAATTTAGGGCATTGATTCTGGAATACTGGGGAAATCCATTTATGTGTATCCCCAGTGAAATTCTAGGAAAATATTGTAATCTTGATGCCTTCTATACCCTAATGATTCATGAGGCTATAGCACCTAAGTATAGTCAAGAATGTATCAGGACTTTTATGGATAATACAAGACTGGGAGCAAGACTTCATAATTGCGGTCTTTATATTGATGAACCTTTCCGTCTTGAATATGCTAAGAAGTCAAAGGAGATGATAGCATGGGGAATTACATATTGTGCGGAGGCCAGATGTAAAATTAAGATGGATAAGCACGCTCCTAAGATGGCTGACATTACAAAATATCCGGCTATTGCACAAAAACTGCTTTATGATAATACTTTCTTTAATGGGAATCCTGTAGAAATAGCAAAATATCTACTTGTCAATAATGTAGATACTATGGACGCCTATGAACTCGGCATAAATGAGGGTCAGATGTTAATGAAGTATGGACCTGATTTTGCAACTAAGTTCTTGGCGGTACTACGTGAAGCTATGGAAGAGTGTGGGATGATTAAACTCTATAAAAAGACTGGTGAGAAGGTTCTAAAGGCTAAGATAGATTCTAGTATAGGTGGAAAGAAGAAAATACAGCAAGTTCTCGGAGATAAGCTGATTCCGATTATTGGTCTTGATAAAATAAAAATTAATGATAAACATATAGAGCTTGAAAAATATCTCTATTATGAGAGAAATTTTACTGAGTTAATGAAAGTTTCAAAGACTCAGCTTAATGATATAATGAATATTCCAGAAGAGGTATATTTTCTAGGTAAGAAATGGCAGCTCTTGGAATATGCAGACTATGTATCAGATAATTTCTTTAAATGCAAGAGTCCAATTGAAAATGATGAAATCTGTTTAGAATTTGCTCAGTTATATCCGTCAGAGTCTGCATACTTAGCCTCGATGTTTGAAAGTACACAACAACTTCCAGGGGCTGAAAAGTATTATGATCTCTTAGGGATAAAAACTGTTGAAGATGGATTTGTTCATTTCGGCGAGAACTATACTAAGTATTATCAAGGTATGCCCGCCGAGCAGACTTCTTATCCAGAAAAATCATATATTCTGTTTGATCAATTTTATAGAAATCTAGGGTGTGATCAAATTAAAGAAGTGTGGAGCAACTTTAATGGATATGTGGCTCAGGAACAGTTCTTTAAATATGTATCAGACCAGTATGAAGATTATGGAAAAGTCTTCGATTCATCTGACTTTAATAATAGATTCTTCTTTATGAGGAAACTTGTTATAAATTACCTTCTTTTCAAAAAATATTCAAAAGTTCTGTCAACTTATATTGATGGGATGTTGAAAGAAGGAAAGTGGGTAATTGAGGATTCCAAGCACATTCCAATTCGAGAAGCAGATCCACAAGAGCCTGGAGCTATTCATAAGTGCTTCTGTCATTATGAAGTAAATACGAAGAGCTCTAAGAGATGGTCTAGTGCTTTTCATACAATCGTGTCTCATGCGGACTTTAAAGATTGTATAAGAACTCCATATCACATCGACGAGAATGGAAATATAGTAGATGAAGACTTTATTGAAACTTATTTTGACATTAATAATATAGTGTCGTCTAGAAGCAATTCTAGATAAAAACCTACCAAATGCTGGAAACACCTGATAGGCTGTTAATACTAATATGATGGTCACATAAATAGTAAAAATTTAACAGATAGGGTCAATCAGCAGGATCTTAAATTATTAAATAAAGATATGAAATTTTGTGAATATAAAACACTAAATGATTTTCAAAAATATATAGATGATAATAATATATCTACCAAGAAAGAATTTAGAAAATTAAATAAAGCTCTTTATGATAGATATATTAAAATCATACCTAGAGAAGACAGAAATTTAATATTTTCTGGAGGCGAGAACCATCATTTGTTCTGGGACAGTTATTCTACTGTAAAAGATTTTCAAGAATTCATTAATAATAATGATATACAAAAACCAATACAGATGAGAAAACTTTTTCCAAAATTGTATGATAGGTTATGCAGGGTTCTTTCTAAAAATGAAAAGAAGTTGTTAATATACAAAGATAGAAAGCAATCTTATGAAGAGATAAATACTGTAGATAAGTTACAGAATTTTATCAATAATAATTTTGTTCATAGTAGAAAAGAACTCCATAAAAAATTTTCTGGATTATATGTTAAGTTTCAAAAACAGCTTGATCAAGTAGTTTTTGTAAACAATGGAAAGTCTATTGGAGAAAATACTTTAATTGATTTCTTTATTAAGAATAATATTAAATATGAATCAGAAAAAACTTTTAGTTCCCTTAAAAATATTTTACCTTTAAGATATGATTTCTATTTACCAGATTATAATATTTTAGTAGAACATCATGGAGAAGGTCATTTTGGAAAGGGGAGGTATTATTCAGAAGAATTAATTAATAATGATAAATTAAAGTATGATTATGCAGTAAAAAATAATATACCAATATTATATTATACTATATATAAAAATGAATATCTTTCTTATGGATACTTTACAGAGGTTATAACAGACCTAAGTGTATTATTAGAAAGAATAAATAATTTCTAAAGAGTTGACCAGTAAAAAAAATTAAGATCCTCAACGACTATCCCTTTATGGGAGTACGCTCAATACACGAGCGGAAACGGTAGGCCCTCAATATATTATTGAGGTGAAGATATAGTCTGATCTGTATAGAAATATACAGGAGTTCATAAGAGAACCGAAGGGAAGTAGTGAACCCCTTTGAACATAATGTAGTAGCGCAGAGGTAAGTAATATTGCCGTCTATAATAGCAATATTGTAGATTATAATTGGGCAAAATCGAAGAACGGTGAGAATCCAAACATCGAGATAACTATAGGAATTACGAAAGGTCTTATAGTATTGTAACGCATAGAGATTGAATAAATATAATATCTCCAAGAGTGTCCAACATCTTATATAGATGAAGATATATGCTGAACTAATAGGAAATGAACTATTAGAATTATAGGATAAAAAACCTATAAGATAACAAAATTGAAAAGCGGCGGGTTTCGCTAGTGGAGACCCGGATCTAATTGATAAGTTTAATAAAGGTGAAGATATATATGTATACTCAGCTCGTTTATATCTAGGTGATAAATTTGACCAACTTGATAAAAAGGGCAAGAAGATGTGGAGAAAGAGATTTAAAACCATCTTCCTTGGTGTCTTATATGGTCTAGGAAAGAAATCGCTAGCTGAACGTCTGTATTGTTCGGAGGATGAAGCTGATGATATTATACAAGGACTTTATACTAGTTTTCCGAAGCTAAGAGAGTATGTTGCCTCTCAGCAGCAGTATCCATTTGATCATGATGGATATATAAATACAATGCTTAATGATAAGTTGAAGATTAAAGAATACGAGCTTCTTCAGACATGTACACCAAGAGAGAAAAATAATCTTGTGGCTAGGTGTCAGAGACTTGGAGTTAACCTTCCAATTCAGGGCGGAACTGCGTCTATAATGGCTTCTGGATTCTTTAATAACATACGAGAATCGATTCAGGAAGGATGGAAACAACCACTTCAACCGATTATCGTAGTTCACGATTCTAATACAAATTATGTTCCAGTGTCTAAAATATTTGAGATTCGAAAATTCTATGATACTTATTATACTGATTTCTGTGCGGGCTTTGGTCCGAAAATTAAACTTCTGTTTGATCTCTTGGCTGGTGATGCGTATGAAAGAGCTATGCCGATGAAGATGATAGATAAAGATACTATTGAATTTACAGGAAATGCTTATTCGATGGTAAGAATGTATGATAAGATTATGGGATGCCCAGATCTTAAAGTCGAATGTAATATGAAGAGAGAAGATCTTATACCAAAATTTGTTCAGAATCCTATTGACAGATTCATTAAGGAAAAAGGAACAAATATAGTAAAGGACCTTAGCTCTTATACAGTACAATTTAAGAGAGTCGGATAAAAAAAATAGAGGGCAATAGGTCCCTCTATTTTATTCCGTCTATAGTGCCACTAAACCCTTATATATGAAAAGAAAAAAAACGGGGAGGCCCAGACTTCCCAGGGGTCGCGCCCCAGAAATAAGGGTAGCAGGAAGAACACCGCCTACACTGCGTAAACAAAGGCGGTTCAGTAATACGACATAAGTCGTATTTTTATTTTCCCTTCAAAGCCTTGTATATGAACACAACAATCTCAGTGTGGTGCCTGAGTGCCAGTGGAGTGGAAGAGTCTCGCGACTGGACGCAATCTTGGTATTGTGAGAACCGCCTTTCGGGGCGGTTCTATTTTCTTATCTATATATGAAATATCATTTTCCAAATCCAGAGAATAATGAGTGGCTTAATAAGTATAATGCCCTTGTAGATGAAGTAGCGTCTATGGAGGATGACTACAAAGACTATAAAAAGAAACAACCTAAGAGGAATGATAAAGACCCTTCTTCTTGGACAGAAAATAGTGTTGGCATTCATCATATAATACCAAAGAAAATAGATCCAGATCTTAAGAATAATAAAGACAACTTATTATATATTACTTTCAGAGATCATTGTTGGCTTCACTATTATCTTTGGAGAGCAGATCCACAGTATGCTAAACACTTCTGGTTTCTTCTTCAGGCTGCTAGGAAAATGGGAATATGGAGTCTCCCAGGCGGCGAAGAAGAATATGAACAAATCAAGTCTGATGTTGGGAAGTATAAAAAGGCCTAAGAGCCTTATATATGTATGATAATTTTTTTTGAATATAAAAGATGGCGGGGTGGACCATTCTTTTCTAAAATCTATATTGCCACCATTGTAAATCCCGACGGAACAGAAGATTCAGAAGAAACCTGTCTAGATTACATATCTCCCCTTGGAGAAGTTCTTGCTGATTTTAGAATTGAGGATAAGTATGAATATACGCTTCAAGAACGAAAATTAGCAAGGGAGGCCGTTCTAGCTGGTAAAAATTTTGTTCTACACTTGAGATTAAAGAGACCTTAGTGCCTCTTTTTTATTCCGTCTAAGACTCTCCTATAGCCTTATTTATGAAACCAATTTAAGTAGATATGGAAATAATGGTTACACTAAAAGAAGAATTCATCTTAGACAAGGATTGGCAGATTCCAAAGCTATCAGTTAACAATACGGAGACAGATGACAATCTTTATTTTAAGACCAATAAAGATTTTTCTGAAGTATGTATCGATAGTTGTGCTAGTGAAGAGTTGAGAACTAGATTTACAGAATTTTGCGATGATGTTTATTTTCTTACTAAGCACTACAAGTCAACTAATTATCAGATTCCAACAAAAGTCTTGTTCAGTAGAGGAGATGCAGATTTGGGCCTGTTTTTAATGTTAAAGACTGAATTTTTCGAGATAGAGGTTATGTAGTAGCCTCTTTCTTTTTTATTCCGCCCAATATCTTCTTATAGCCTTAATAGTGAAAATCAATACATTTAAATATGAAAATTTTTAATGAAAATCATTTTGGTATTTTGCTGTTCGAAAGCGATGCCGAAGAAAAGAAAGAGTTGGGAAAAGTAGGAGATGGTTTCTACATTTGTGAAGACGTCCCGCTTAAGTCTGGCAAAAAATTAGACCTCGTTTTTGCCTTGAACAAAAAATATCTCGAGGTCTCGAAACTGGATATTATCGCTGCTTGCAATACCTACCTTCGAGGAGATTTTGTGAAGATATCCGGGCTGAAGAGCAAGAGCAAAGAAGATTACCGGATCATTGGAATTGAAATGTCTACGATCCTGCCTCAGGTATATCCTGGGACTCAGGTTCTCTTTGTAGCAGATGACTGTCAGCTAAAGGAGATGCAGCAGGGTCGGTCTATTATGGACCAGATCAAGGTAGGAGGCATCAATATCCTTACAATTTAAGAAGAAGAGGGTTTAGACCCTTTTCTTTTTATTCCGTCTAATCTCTTCTTATAGCCTTATTGATGAAACCAATTAAATTATTTTATAATGAAGAAAAAGAATTTTGCATTAGTGGACGTAATAGTGAAGGAGGATACTCCTACAATTGAGATAGTTCCGCTTACAAAAAGGGACTTCCGTCTAAGATTGGCTACTCACAATTTGTTACAAAAGAAGAGGTTAGTCGAATTTATGTCGATGATAAAATAGTGTATGGAAAAAGAAATTTTCTAGATCCTATAGATTATATTATAGAAAATTTTGGTCCTGGTTTAGTAATTGTTATAGGAAAAGAAACTGTATCTAAACAAGGCGAACTCCCTTATGAAACAATACAGATATTTGAATCATATTGGGGACAATTGCATAGCTATCATTTTCAGAACACGCTTTTTCTAGAGGTTGTAGGAAATACAGTTATTTCTACGATACAGTCAGTTGTATACCATACTAAATTAAGAGACAACTATGGACGACGAGCCGGGATACGGTTTGAAAGCGCCACATATTTAGACGAAGGCACACTACTTGTCATGAAAGAAGAGGACGGAATTTCTAAAGGAATAAAGACATTATCTTACATAGACACTAAAACGTTCGAGGTTAAAAAGACTCGTAAATTTTTTGAGGGAATAGAGCTTTAGTGCTCTATTTCTTTTTTTCTTTCCTCCCAAACACCCCAATTCGCTCCTCACACGCCTCCCCTCCCTTATTGATGTGAATGTTAATTTAAAATAATATATAAAGTATGAAAAAGATTATCGCTTTAGTTTTGCTATTTATCACAATTTTAGCAAGTGCGCAAGAACATTTAAAATTTAAGAATGTTCCTATTGATGGCAGCTTAAATTCGTTTGTCCAGAAATTAAATGATGAGGGTTTAGCATTGGATTTGGAAAAGTATTCAAATCAAATTGCCGTTCTTCATGGAGACTTTGCTGGACTATCTAACTGTACTTTCCATATTCTTACTACAAAGTCTGGAACAGTGTGTAAGGTAATGGTTACTTCCGACAATTACTACTCATGGAGAACAGTAAAGTCAGAATATAATAAATATAAAGAACTATATTTAGGAAAGTATACCTATGAGGCTGAGTATGAATTTTTTTCTAGACCTTATTATGAAGGAGATGGATATGAACTTTCTGCAATAGCTTTAGATAAGGCACACTTTGTTACGTTTTTTAAAGCAGAGGGAGGAGGTATAACTGTTAGGATAGGGGCAATAAATAGCTCTAAAGGTTTTATAAGATTTATCTATGAGGATGATAAAAATATGAATAGATACTCTGACGAAAAAACAAAAACTATTAGTGAAGATATTTAATATATATGAAAAAATTAATTATCCTACTGTTTTTACCTCTCTTCCTAGCCTGTCAAAAAGAGAAGGCCCCGGAAGATGATGTGGTGACTGTTTCATTTCTACCACAAATCGAGTCGGGAAATATCTTAACGAGGTCCCAATTTTCCGATGAGGTTCTTGATAATTTGGAATATTTAATGCCTAGTCATATAAAATTAACTGGTGAAGGGCGTGAATATACTGTTAAGTCATTAGAGTCAGTATCTGTACAAAAAGGTGAATACGTTATCGAATGTTCTTCTACTCAAAGTACGTGTTATCCATATAGCAGTCTTGAAGTTCCTGTAACAGCTACTATATCAAAAATAACAATAGATGATAATAAGGAATATACAATACCGGTTCATCCTTATGCATTTATAGTTGCTTGCAAAAGTTATATAACCTCTTTTAATTGGTATTATTATTGGGGAGATAACTATGATATAACGTCTAATCATGTTGAAAGTATAAATACAGAAAATTACAGATATTATATAATAGTCCCAAGATATTCTCAATATAATAATATAGTCATTAAATTAGGTGAGACTGATAATACAGAGCCTAAGAAAGTAGAAATAATGACTAAGTATACAAAAGATTCAGAAATTATTGGAAAATACTTTATTATTGAGCCAGATAGTAAAGACTTGAGGGTATTTAATTTTTGGAATGAGGTGAATTGGGTGTCTGGGTATAATGAAAATTAATAAAATATGAATATTATGAATAAGAAAGCAAAAACTGTTAGAGATTGTAGAGAAGAGTTTAATAAAAGTCTGCAGGATTTAGATTTATTCCCTGCAACTAATGACATTAAAGGAGTGGGGGTTACACCAAATCCAGAGGTTATTAAGACTTTTGAAGAAATGAAGACAGCCCCACTAAAAGAAGCAGTAGAAACAAATAATAATCTTAAAGAAATCAAGTCAATTCTTCCAGACAAAAAACAAAGAAGGGTGGATATGATTTTGACCAGTATTATAGGCGCTGTATCTGGTCTTTTAGGAGGTTTATTATCTAATTTACTTTTCTAGTACATGAAAAAATTTATAATTCTGATTTTTAGCTTCTTATTACTATCCTCTTGTTATAATAAACCTTATTGTGAAGAGCTTATAAAACAGTATAAGGAGGTCGAGATGAAAATGATGATAAATTCAGGAAACATACGGACTTGTGAGAGGGATATTGCAATAGATATGGGGTACGGAGCTTCATTTCTCTATCAAACAGATAAAGAAAGGTTAAGAACTTTAGAAAATGAAAAATTATCTTTAGAGAAAAGAAAGAATGATATAAAATTGCAGCTGTTATCTTCTCATTGTCCAAAGAGAATACTAGAAAAAGAGGGAATAATTAAGGTCGAAAATAAAAAGAATAAGCCATGAAACTAGACCCAACCCATTTCCTACCCGAGACCTTAGGAATTGCGGTCATATCGGTCCTTGGTATCTCTCTTGGTTCTCTTGTCGCCGCTATTCTTCATCACTTACCCTGGGACTTCTTACTTTCGGATATTACAGTTCTCTTGGCCTTGGTGATTCTTTGGTTATTCTCTAAGGTCGTCTGTGAAATCTTGGTAGAGCTACGTGAGATAAATAAAAAACTAGAAGAAAATAATAAAAATATATGACAAGGAAACTGATTTATATTATCGGATTAGTTATTGCATTAATTATACCTCAGAAAGTCGAGGGTCAGTATATTAATAGAAAAGGAAGCAGCTTTATAAATCAGGATGGAATACGTCTTTCTGATTCTGAATTAATTGGTGTTTTTGGATCCGACATTTATTTAGAAACTATAGTCGGAGCAAGAAAGCAGTATAATATAGGACGTCAGTGTATTTTAGCTGGTTCAATATTATCTGCTGTAGGTATTGCAGGCAGTATCTATGAATCATCTATCGGCTTTGATACTGATTTTGGTCTAATTATGACATATTTATTATTATATGGAGGAGGGGCAGCATTAGACGTAGGATTCCCATTATACTTCATAGGTAAAAGTCGTCTTGTTTGGGCTGAAAGTTATGTGAATGCCTCTGATTATTCTATGGTTATCGGACCTACATCAAATGGTATTGGATTATCAATTAAATTTTAAAAAGATATGAGTAAGAAATCAAAATCAAACAAAGAAACTTTACAAAATCTTCCGTCCTTTGAAACAACTGAGGATGAAATTAGAACTGGGAACAATCTAGATAGAGAGGCTGCCCCAGAGGTTGAGAAAGAGGAAACCGAAGAAACTTTTACAGAAGAAGATTTTATAGTCCCCGAAACTCAACCTACGACTGGACCAACTATGGAAGAAGAATTTCATGAATCTATTAAACCGAAAGATATTATGAGAAAAAGAATTAATTTTTGGTGTTTTATTGTACTTGCACTTGTCGGCGGTTTCTTTGGCCTTCAAGAATTTTATCGTGGAAATGTAGGACTTGGTATCTTGGCTGTCCTATTCTGCTGGACTTGTATACCGGCAATTGTAGCAGCCATCGAAGCCTTAGTCTGGTTATTCAAAGGTCCTGAAATTTTTGACATGACCTATAACCGAGGGATAGCCGAATGAAAACCTACTACATAACTTATATCTCTAAGACAGACGGAGATTGCTGTACTGTCTGGACTGAAGCGATGTCTATGGAGGATGCTATCGATGAGGTTATACATGACTACTGGGATGTCGAGGAAATTATTGAAGTCAGAACAAAGCCGTGAAAAGAAGAATTTATAGTTACGTCCTTCATACTGCTTCTGGCGACTACTACCATGTGCTCTCTGGAAATAATTATGAGGACGTCTTCGAGTTTATGAAGAATGAAGTGCCCGAAGAATATAGTGCCTGGAAGGATGAGTGGGATACGTCTGATGGTCCTTGGGATGAAACTACAATAGACTACCAGTACTATGATAAAGTCGGTGTGGAACTGAATGGAATTAATGGACCTTTAAAAGAAATATGAAGAAAGAAGATATCTTAGAACTTATAGAATGGCTTAAGGAAAAGGGATACTATGTTGGAAATATGCAGGTGGCCGAATCCTTAAGACAATTAGCCGACTACTGGGATGATTAAGCTTGGACAAGAATTTAACCTTGGAAGTCTGGTGTATACTGTGATTTCCATATTTTCCGACAATGATAAAGTCTTCTGTGTGGCTAAAACAACTCAGGGCGACTTCAGTAATTATCGGATATTCTGGTACATGGGTGAAGGAAGATTTGTATTATGCTCATAGATAGGTATGGAAGAAAAAATAAAAGAGATTATTGGTGACCTTATTGGCGATATTGACTATTCCTATGCTGCTTTCATTAGTCCTCAGGCTGCAGAAGACTATATTCAGGACTATACAAAGAAAATCCTGGAATGCCTTAAAAATGTATGAAAAGATTTTATGATTGTATAGAAATAGTTATCCCAAAGAAAGATGAATGGCATGATGGCTGTCCTCTTGGTAGGGAAAACTGTTATGACTGTGAATTTCTTGCAAAAGGTGGCACACTAGGAGGCAAAGTTTGGATAGATTGTGCCTATTATGAACCGGAGGAACCAGGCGATGATAGCACTGTGGATTAGCTTGGGGATATGGCTTCTTGGAGTTATATTCTTCCTATGGGCCATTAGTTTTATGCCTGATTGGGATGAGGTTCCACTTATCCTTCTCTGGCCTGTGTATCTAGTAATATTTGTATGTCGTTATCTCAAATGGAAACATAATGAATTTCGTAATAAAAGCAACGTATAAGGACGGAGATAGTTTTAATAGTTATCTTGACCGTGAAATTATTGACTACGGTTGGGAGAATGAGAAGGTAGTTGTAGAAAATATGATTGCCCTTAAGGAACACTACGAAGCCTATAGGGCGGATAATGATCGTTTTTATGGTTCCTTAGACTTCGACCCTAAAACAAGATGGTGGTATTCTAAGCCGACATATGGAAGGGATAATATTGACTCAGGGATAAATCTTAAGCGCGATGATGGAACACTCTTCTACTATAGATGTCCTTGGTGTGGATATTTTGCTTCTCTCCAAGACCTAACGATGGGAATTAAAGAGTTTAAGATAGAATTATAAAAAAAAATAAAAGGTGAGATTCTAGTTCTCACCTATTTTTGTTTCTTCTTCCCATCCCGAATAGATTTTGGCCGTTTCCCAGTTAAAGGAGATTCTCCATTCGTATTCTTCCAGTTGAATTTCTGTAGACTCATCGTCGCTACACTCCGCTTTCCAACAGTAGCCCTTCTTATGAATCTCTTCAATTACTGGTAAAGGGTTATAGACAACGAGGCACGGCTTTCCTCCTTCTAAATATAGGAGTGAAATATTTTCGGGATCAAGCTCTATGGGACAACTTCCGTCCCCACATACATACAAATAAATTTTCATATCTTTATCATATTGGTTTCATAAATAAGGCTATAAAAGAATTTAAGGCGGAATAAAAAGAAAAGAGCTAAAATCTGCCCTTTTCTTCACACAGTCGGTATCCGTCAATCGTTATGTGATTGCCTCCTTCTTCGCAAATTAAATTAAAAATAGCATTTGCTTTGCAGAGAGCAGCGACTACAGATACTGTAGACTCCTGATTTTCTAACCAGAGTATGTAACCTGGTTCTCCATTGTTTTCGTTAATCCACGGATCTACTGCAAGTATATCTTCAAAGTTTATTTCTGCAGTTTCTGTGCAGCGGCTTTGATCCAGTGGATCTAGATATAGCTTCATATAAAATTGATTTAATTGGTTTCATAAATAAGGATCTGAAGTAGTATTAGGCGGAATAAAATCCTTATTAATGAAAAAAAAATTATACTATGAAATATACAGATTATATTGGAAAGTACATTTACGTACAACAAGATTATCCTGTCTGGCTATTTAATGTTACTTCTTATGATGCTTCTGAGAAAGTAGTCTATGCCGAACAAATAGTGTGTTCTAGCAGCGACGATAATATAGAAGTATACTGCGGGCCGGATTGGGAAGTTAATCCTAGGACAGACAAGGTTGTGAAAGTCTTTGATACGCCAGAAGAGTTATTCGAGACTATAGCGGATTACCTTCGCGACCAGATTGAAAAATGTACCGGAATGATGATTAAAAAAGGTGGGAATTAAATCTCACCTATTTCTTTTTGTTTTCTTTCTTCTTGTCTATTCTCTAGATCAGCCATTTCTTTTTTCTGGTATGAAAGCCTCCAATGGGTACCATAAAAATTAACCTTAAGACCATAGTCGATAAAAGCTTCTACTATAAATTTGATAGTAACATATCCAGTGTGAGGGATTCTTTGAAGCTTAGAGATATTGATTGTGTTTTCTTCGAATATTTTAATAGGAATTCCACTATCCCAACTTTCTCTCCAGTCTTTATCAATATATTCGCTGATGTATATTCGAAGTGCAAACTCTGCCTTTGCAGTAAGATTTGAGACAGATGGTAATATCAACTCCCTTCTTTTCGGGTCCGGAATCTTTTCTAGATTTAGTAAAGACAAGTTAAACTCTTTGTCAAGTTCTTCTAGCTCTTTCATGTATCTTTGAGCTATTTCTTGTTTTTTCTGTAAATATTCTTGTTCATTCATATAAAGATAATTTAATTGGTTTCTCATTATTAAGGCTATAGGGAGAGATAAGACGGAATAAAAAAGAAAGAAAAGAAGGCTCAAAGCCTCCTCCTCTTACTCACTGATCTCAGTAATCTTATATCGTTCGGTATTGAAGATAAGAACCTTAACTCCGACGTATCCATCGTAAGGATCATCGGCGAAAAGAACCTCAATATCCTCCCCATTATGTCAAGGGGTATCATTTCCTCCTTGAATATGGGAGATCTTTCGGTTTACTTCAAAGAACTTTTCCTTCATTTCATCAAGATGCTGAGGATCACATTCCCAATCACCATACTCATTTCGCTCGAGGACGTTGTCAACTGCGTCTATGGTGATAATTACATAAGAAATTCCTCGTTTTTCGTCTGGCATATCAATGCTGATGCACTCGAAGGAATCTTCTTCCATTTTATTGATTGTGACTTTCATATTTGTGGGTTTAATTGGTTAACAAAATAAAATCAAGAATACCATATTATCTTCATTAGGTATTCTCTCTACATATATAAGGCTTTGGGAGGATATAAGAAGGAATAAAAAGATAGACTCCGCTGTCTATCCTCTCATTAATTTTTTGTACTCTTTTTCTTTCTCATTAGCTCTGGCTTCAAGTTCTAAGTATTTTTTCCAGAGCTCTTCATTTTTGCACTTTCCAGCATTATATTCATTTAGTGCATCTAGTGCAAGGTCTCTAAGGGTCATTTCTTCTTTGAATATTCTTCGGCCCTCAGCAAGTCTTTCTCTTGTCATTGCCATATCTTATTGTTTTTGGTTTCATAGATAAGGCTTTGGGAGGAAATAAATAAGGTAGAGCTCAAGTCTACCCTATTTCAGTTTCCAAATATATGTTCTTTTTTCTGGTGGGCGAAACCAAGACGCCCATATATAATATTTTCCACATTTTTTGCAACAATATCCACGTCCACCTTGTGAATCTGTATCAAAGTGTTCTATATCTCCACCACATAATGGACAAACCCCATTATTGTATTTCTTTGCTTCCTCCAAGTATATTATTATCGGTATCACAAAGAATCCAAGGACTACAAGGCCAAGGACAGCAATAAGTCCCCAGACAAATTTTACAAAGATAAGGAGATATATAATAAGTCCTATAAAAATACCCCCAATTGAAAATGATAGTTTCATAGATTTATATTACTAAACCACACGAAAGTCTGCAAATCTTGAAGGCATGTTGAAGTTCGTGGACGTATCTGATTTTGAGATGATCTATTCCACCCTGACCTATATCATCACACGTATGTTCTATGTCAAGATATCCAAATCCCATCTCTAAACCATCTACCTCAATAATCCACGAGTCGTATCCTTCATCGACCGTTTTTCTATAGAACCCATTAATTTTACTAAAGCCATTCTTCTTTAGAATTTCTTCAGTTAATTGAATTGGCTCTATTTCATCATAATCATAGAGGTCATTATAGGCAAGCATAACTAGGTCTTCACGAATCTCTACAATCTGCTGATCCTCACCAAGATCGTTTCTAACCCAGTCGCCCTTCATTAGATCATAGTCCTTCATTCTTTTCTTCTTTTTTAAATTCCTGCAATACTATAGCTATTATAAGGAGGACTATCCACCATCCAGCTATAGTAAAGAATAGCTCGACCAAGTTTCCAACGTTCATTGCTTTTCTACTGAATTTCTCTTTACACAATAGATACAATTCTTACAATGAATCTCCGGGCCCATAAATCCATTACCATCGGACATACAAGGCTTCCAAGATCCATCTCCCGTTGTCCAGTCCATCTTAGGATTTTCTGGACAGATACATGCTCGGTCTTTCATTTCTTCTTCAGACCGATCGTACCCAATATAAGCGTCAGTGCGTGCCATATCTAATCTTTCTTTTCAAATAACCCAATAACCTCTAGAATAAGAAGAACACTTCCAGTAATTATTGCAAGTATTCCAAAAATTATTATTAAATCTCCGACTATTTCTTTAGCAACACCGAAGCTTTGAATAATCTCTAAAATCATTTTTCTTTATATTTCAATAGTTCATTATATACGGCTCTAAGGTCCTGTCTTGCTTCTCTAGAGGATGTGGTCCAAGGAGCATAATCTTCTAAGAGGTATCGTATTGACTCCATTTGTTTATCCGTCGGTATCCAATAAGGACGGATGGATTTTAGTTTCTCCTCGATCCACTTATAATGTTCTTCTGCTAATGCTCTCTTTGTTTTTACACAATATTCAATAGCAGATAACATATCTTCATCCTCCTTGCTCCACTCTGCTTTTGGCTGAGGGCGGGGGGATTTGAGCCATTGAATAATGTCATCTTTTGTGAATCCGTCACAAGCAAAGTAACCTGTGTCCATTTCGAGAAACGCAACCAAGGCTTTTCTAATCTTTTCATCCTCTTCACTCCACTCTTGTTTTGGTTGATAACGGCGGGATTTGAGCCAAGCAATATCAGATTTTAAGGCTTCTATCTTATCATAGTCGGATTTGCATCCCTTTACATACTCCAACGCTTCTAAAATATTAGCATAATGTAATTTATCCTCCTCGCTCCACTCTGCGGGCTTTGGTTGGGATTGATAACGAAGATAATCAATGTACTTCTTCATCGCCTGCCTTTCAATCTCGGAATACATGGAATGATCTATCGCAAAGTAAACCTCGCTGAGCCATAGTTTATCCTCCTCGCTCCACTCTACTGATTTACTTTGTGGAAGGCTAAACCGCCCTTGCAACTTCTTCGCTATTCGCTCTGTTTCTGGTTTGTCAAGGTACTGTCCTATCCCTTCATGCTCGGTGAGAACCGCATCAACAATAAATTTCCAATCACGAAGGTCGGAAATATCTGCGGGCTTCTGCTCTTTCTGCTTTTCGAGCCAAGCAAGAGTCTTTTCTTTTCGCTCGTCAGCCATAAATTGTTCAACTAGTCCAATAAGACTTTTCCTTATCCTCTCGTCTTCCGATTCACGAAGTTCAGGGAAGATTTTTTCTGCAGCTTCTCTAGAAATTTTACCGTTTTTGACTAATTCAACTGCGGTTTCAATAGCTTTTTTATGATTATCCATAATTACGATATTATTCTTATTCCAAGGGCTTCTTCAACTCCTTTAAGATATGCACAGTATAAGGCATCACGCATCCAGGTAGCTTTTGTGGGGTCTGAGATATCACTAAAATATTTATTCGCATATTCTTTAGCTTTATCCATCCACCCCAGTATTTCTTCTTGTGTCATTACTTAGTCTTATCAAAATATATAACTTCGATTGGTGCAGTTGTAGATACGACACGTGATAGAAGAACGTTGTTAAGTTTCCCCTTTTCATATACAGTTAAATCATTAGAGCCTCTATAGCTATAAAGACTATACCTACATTCCTTTGAAGAATAGAAGGTCATCTCTTTCTCAACTATATTTCCCGGGTAGTAAACTTTGTAGATAAGAGTATATTCATGTTCCTCCACGTTTTTCTTTGATGAACATGAAATAGCTAGGAAAGCTAAAATAATTAAAATAAGTCTTTTCATACTAATACTGTTTTTGTTCATAATTAAAATATTTTTCTCACTTATAAGGTTTTTAGATAGGAATCTGAAAAGCCTTCAAATTCTTATATATGAAAGCAGGCTTAGATGCTCAGATACTTCTAACAAAATGATAATTTGGCTCAGTTTTCTGGCATCACTTCCTAGCTTTCTATGTTTAAAGGTTGAACTAGAACGCCCTGGGCTCAGATGGATAGTTACTTCTATCAAAAAGAATTGTAAATCTTTCCTTACTGACATCATTTCCCGGGCGTTCTTTTTTTTTGGAAATTAGGGGAAATAATCCCTTTTTATTTTCAAAAAAAAATAAAGTCTAGAGATCTCACGACATCTAGACTTCGATTGCTTGTTGAATAACGTTGCGAAAATACGATTAACTCGATTTTTATACATGTATAAGGATTTAAGGGGTAAAAAAAAATACAGGAAATACTGCTAGTAATAATAAGTAGGGATCGAACCTACAGACTATTTCTAGTCTGTTAACCGTAGAAGTAACTTAGCAATTGAGCCTGTATTCATATATAAGAATTTAAGGGGAAATAAAAACAGGGGTGTTATCACAACAACCCTGTTCCACCAAATAATAGTTATGAAAAAATCATTTCATACATAAGGATTTTAGGAGCTCTGGAATTGTCTTGTCTCCTAATTCATCTAAATCATATTGTGTATCATCAAATAGACTACAATAGGAACCGCTTGACATATGTAATGAATAAGTCTGTGCTAGAACTTGTCTTAAAATTCCGGGAACATCTATTTCAAGATATATACAAAAAGTTTCATAAATAATCCAGATATTTATAGAATAGAATTCCATATTTCCAATAGCGATAGAATATATGGCTTTCTTCTTTGCTATCTTGGTATTTAATCCTACATCTACGCGTTGGTTTATTTCTGGAGGAAACGCTACATCTATTGCTTTTATATATTCTTTTAGTTGAGGTATTTCTGAGATTTTACTTAATGGTGTTTCTAAGATATTCTTTGCTAATTTAAGTAATTCGTTTGCAGCTTCTCTTAACATTATATATAAGGAATTTAGAAAAATAAAAAAAGGGGGGGGTTTCATTCCCCACCTGACCATTCTTCATCATCGGCCAGGATTTTAATTACCTTTCCATAGACGGTTTTAGTCCATCCATTTACGTGTCCATGATTATTAGATATCTGGACACCTCTTTTTTCATTCTTCGCCGTGACTTTATGTGTATAGTGTCTACCGGCGACTCTAGCATAAACAATATCTCCTATTTCTACATCTTCCCATGTAGTCGGAGCAAGTACAACACGCTGTCTACTTTTAAGTATAGGCGTCATAGAATTCCCAGGCTCGGAGTTTACAAATGTTTCACCTGCCTCCAATCTTTCCCAGGTCTTTTTAGGTTTATATTTATTTGTTTTCATATCATATATAAGAAATTGAGTTTTTGAAATACCACTTTTAGCGCTTCTGGAGGGGTTAAATACTTATTATTGATGAAAACCGTGAAGAAGCATAATATAATATTTTTTATTTATGTCTTCTTTTGTTTTAACATATTTATTTGCATAGCCAATCCCCTTAAATTCTTAATATTGAATGAAAACTTTAAAAGAATTCAATATTAACAAATTTAAAAATTTCAAATTAAATGGCTAGTAAGACAAATAATCTGAATGTTGACATCTTTTGTGCATTAAAGGTATCTGAGGTTTCTAAAGTTCCAACCCTTCTTCTGGGAAATCCTGGAGTTGGTAAGACTGTTTCCGTGTATAAATTCGGGGAAATTAGAGACTATGAGCTGGTACTTCTGAGAGGAAACTCATCTACTCCTGAGGAAATCATGGGTTATGATGTGTCGCCAAGAGATGTTACTTATGAAAAGCCAATGGCGGCGATTCATCTTCGTCCGTCTTGGTTTGAAGAGATCTTACGTAATCATGAAGCAGGAAAGAAAACTCTCCTGTTCCTTGATGAAATTACAACCGCAAATGAATTCGTCCAGGCCGCGCTTCTTCACCTCATCTTCGAGAGAAAGGTGGGCAACGAGAAGCTTCCAGATGATACTCTGATTGTATCTGCTGGTAACTATGCAGGAAACCTTTCGAATACCATGGCACTTCTGCCTCCGGTGATGAATCGTTTCATGATTTACAATATCACTGCAGACCATAACGATCTTGATGTTTTCCTTAACAAGTATGAGGGAGCTATTGCAGATGCCGATGGGAAGTGCAATGATTATATGAAGGATCTTACTGTAGTCCTAGAAAAGATGGATAAGCAGGAGAGAAAGGTTGATGAGAAGAAGAGAAATCAGATTGGTGAGTATATCGAAAGATCCATCAAGGATACTACTAGAATGCTTATCACTACAACCAAGGAGATCGACCTCACGGTTACAGATATGAAAACAATCTATTCTGACACCGATGATGACGCCAAGCTCTGCGGGTTCGTCTCCTTCCGTACCATGAACTATCTTCGTGATGTTGCAATTGCATGGTATCTATGTTTCGGAAAGTCTGGAATTACTTCAAAGAATTTCAGAAATGCCGTCGAAGGCCTTTGTGGTATTGGTATAACTCGTCCTAAGGGGAGTTCTGACATCAAGATTAGTAAGGTTGGAAAGGCCTACTATGACGCTCTTTGTCAGACTGCCAATGAGCTGGAGAAGCTTGATAATGACAAGCTCCCTGAGTACACCAAGTTCTTCGTCAATCTTACTTCTAAGAAGGCCGCTCTTGAGATGGAGGAGTTCAACGCTCTTACTAACAAGATTCAGGAGCTTCAGAGAGATACAGACCTGAAGAGTATTGACAAGCCAATTGATCCGAATGTGGTTTCTGATATGTGCAGCAAGGCTAAGTCTTCTGCCAGTAAGTGCTGCGATGTGAAAGTTTCGACGACTGAGCATCTCTCCACCAAGTACACAGAGACGTCTATAGTAGATATGGTTGTGAAATTTAATACTATAATTAAGTTCCTCAACACCGTCTATGCACTAGTCTCGGATTCAGAAAGACATTATGATCCTTCGACTCTTGGAGATGTCGATAAGGCCATGGAAGCTGCAAAGAATGTTGGCTTTAAGATTCAGGCCGTTAAGAAGATAATGGAAAGAGAGAATCCTGGCTTTGGGTCCGCGATTCCTAACATTGAAAAACCAGTAAAATCCTAAAACATGGCTAAGAGAAATAAATCAGAGTTAGATTTTATTAAAAGCTTCGTAGATGGAGCATACAATCGTCTAGGAAACGTACTTTACGTAAACTTAGAAAACAACTTTGATCCACAAAATTCTCTTGGATACTGTTTTAAGCATGTAGATCCAGTTAATGCTCATGTCGTTTATCAGATAGTATGTTCTAAGATTGGTATTCCGTATACTGATTTTAGAGTTATGATGCATGAGTATGGGCACATCTACTTAGGACATCTTGATGGTATCCATGAAGAGCTCGATTCTCAGATTGTTGAGGTATTTAGAGATCATCGTGGTGAGCTGATAGAAGAAATAAATAAAAGGTGTGGAATTGATTTTGCTGATAAATTGATAGAGCGTGTAATTGATGACCCTGTCTTGAATCATAGTCTTCATAATATTGCTATGGATATGGAAGTAAATTCCAGAGTTCTTAGCAAGGAAGATATTGAGGAGATGGAGCTTGATATTACATCTGTTCTGCCGAAATATCAGGAAGAAGCACTGAGGTATCTTCGCGACACTACTTCTGACGAGGCTGCAAAGCAAGAGATTGATGACGTCTTGAAGAAAATGGAGAAGGAAGCCAAGATTAAGCTCATTGTTCCGGAAAGGTATCATTCTGGAGTTGATGCTCAAGGCAATCCAATTCCATTCCCTGCAGGAAGAACCTATGCTGAATATCTGATGATGATTATTCAAAATCTTGATCAATTTATCAAGATGCTGGTGTCTATTCAGATGGGAGGCAACGGTGATACTACAGACATTACCAAAGAAATGATTCGTGACGCCATGCAGAAGTTCCAGAAGCAACATTCCGACGCGTATAATCAGGGTTATCAAGATGCCCAGAATGATTATGCAAACGGAACTCCTGGTCAGCAACAAGCAGTCATGAATGGTCAGAGTCCTAGTCAGCAGTCTCAGGGTCAACCTGGACAGGATCTAGGTCTTCAGGGGAATCAACAAAATTCTCAGGGACAGCAAGGTCAGCAAGGCGGTCAACCAGGACAGCAACAAGGACAAGGAAGTAGCGGTCAGCCTGGTCAAAGTGGTCAGCAAGGTCAGGGACAAGGTTCTTCTGGACAATCAGGAAATCAACAGGGCCAAGGACAAGGCTCTGGTGGTGGTATGAGCGGACAGGACCTGGCAGACTATAATAAGGGATATCAGGATGGTCTGAGAGATGCAGCCGGTGGACAAGACAACGGTGGCGGCATGGGCGGACTAAATGGTCTTATGAGCGATATGGGTATGTCTTCAGAAGGCTCATCTTCGGGTGATGGCAATGGAGATGGAGATGGATCTGGTGATAGTGGTAGTGGTAGTGGATCTGGCCAGGGTGGACAGAATAGATACCGCGGCATGAGAAAAGACCCTACTCAAGATCATAGAAAAGACCATAGAACTCCAGGCCGTGATGATGCCGACCAGAAGAGAAAAGTTGGAAAGATTCGTTCTGCCGGTGGAGTTGGATGCGGAGATTCTGGTGGACCTGACACGGAAAGAGAGGTTGATAAGGAAGTTGATGAAGTCGAAATGGCTCTGAACGAAGTAATGCAGAACGTTAAAGCTCGTGTTATCAAAAGAGAGACGAGAAGAGATGTTATGAAGCTTTACAACAGAGGAATCATTAGGTCAGTCATTGCTCCTAGTATCTCTCAGAAAGTTACAGTTAGTGTTGATCCTAAGATTGTCTATCTTATTGACATTTCTGGATCAATGGATACTAGATTAGTCGACAGAATTCTGAAGACAATCGCCAGTAACATGAAGAAAATAAATCGTGGACTTAAGTATGATATTATTACTTGGAGCACGCGTCTTGGAGAGCATATTAAAGATATTGATCCTAAGAAGGGTGTTCCTAGAATATCTACTGGTGGCGGTACTTCTCTTGCTACTGGAATACAGTATTTCAAAGATCATTATGGACCAGAAGCTATTCTCATAGTTATTTCTGACTTTGAGGATTATCTTGAAGAGTGGCATAAGGTTGAGGAAACTATGCCTGAATATACTCTCTACGGCTTCAACTACGGCGATGATCGTTGGAATGGTGGTTCTGATAAGATTGCATGGAAGAACATGAAGATTAAAAAGTTTAGAAGTAGATGATTGATAAAGATAAGATTCACAACCTAGTTGGGGTATTTTATCAGCCAACATTTAAAACATTCTTCATAAATTCTGTAGATGGCGAAACATTTATTAAGCCTATCGGAATATTTGTATCTCTAGGAATAACCACATCAACGAAAGTCCTGGATGATATAAAGAATGTAATAGCAGATACAGGAGACTACGTCGCTCAGATTGCAGAACTATCATCAAGAAAATCTGGCGGGCAGTTCATTAATACGATAACCAATATAGAGAGCCCACAGCAATTTGAGCTTTCTGAGTTTCCAGAAGGTGTTATGAATGAGCAGGAATCGAGAGAAGAACTTGAGAGAATGAAAGCTCTAATGACACCAGAAGAAGATCTAGAGGTATTAAAAACATATGCCCCTAGAATATCACAGCTACAAGACCTCATAGAAAAACTAACAAATACTGGAGGTTGGGATGCTCACCTTATTCAGAAAAAAGAAGAAGGTAACTATAGTGTATTTCATAAATTCGTCAACTACAGAAAAGACGGAGATATTGAGTACAGAATAGGAATTTACGTAAGAGATAAAGAATAAAATACATGACCAGGAGGCTACGGCTTTCTGGTTTTTAATTTTTAAGAGTATGAACAATAGCAAAGTAGTAATTATTTTGTCCATCTTAGTTGGACTTCTTCTTGGTCTAGGGATATATCATTTCTTTATGCCTCCCAAGATAGAAAAAGAAACGGTTACTATATATGATTCATCTAAGGAGCAAGCTGTTATTGACTCTTTAGAAGTAATTATAGGTGACCAGAAAGATAGAATAGCCGACCTCTTAGATTCCGCCAAGTATATTAAAGAGGTTGTAGTGGTTAAGGAGGTAGAGAAGATTAAAGAGCTGCCTGTCTCGGAAAATGTTGAGCTCCTTAAAGAAAATTTAATCAGGCATGGCGAATTAACACAAGAAACAGACTCTCTTCCTTCTATGATTTCACTGCCAGGAAAAGACATACTAGTTACAATTTCAGAGAATAATGTAAAGGATGTTAATATGATAGCAGCTAAACTTAGAGGAGAGGAAGAGATTAATTATAAACTAGAAGAGGCTATATTTGATCAAGACCAGATTATTTCAGAACAGCAAGAGATAATAGATAATAAGTCTTCCATCATAGTTAATCAGGAAGCCGTATATTCTGAAAACGTCCAAAGATTAAATAAGAGTCTTCAGATAGAAAAAACAAAGACTATAGTTGCCGCTTCTGTTCTTGGCACGGCAGCAGCTATTCTTAGTATTATCTGTTTATCAAAGTAGAATGATTGAAATTGTTATAAACTACGACAAAGATAGAAAAGAATTCAAATTATACGAACCGACTACAGATACATTATTTATTACCTCGAGTCTTGGGGAATCATTTATAAAACTTAATGATTTCTTAAAGTCTCAGGGCATGATTACTGGGGATATCTTAGAAGCGCTCGATATAACTTACCACATCGACTCCATGACTTTCCTAGCATTGATTGAAAATAATGTATCACTTCTTAAACGACTTAATACAGCACCTACAGCATTTATGGCATCATCTCAAAAATTCGGACTCCCAGCCAATGGATTACAAACAACCCCAAGACAACAGGGACAACAGTTTCAAGGTAAAGGAAGCAATAATTATGATGGAAAAAAGAAAGGCTATAAAAAAGATAGAGGAAGTTCTGGGTTCTTTTCTAACACTTCATTCAGAGGATCCTATAAAAAGTTCGGAGGTAAATGAAATCAAAATTAAAAATATATACGTCATATGTTTCCCCGATGACACTTGACGCTATAGTGAAGCATAATATACTACCGGTATTTATAATCCGAAGTATACATAATTCACAACTAATCGGGCAATATTCAGATACATCAATACATTTTAAAGACCTGGCTCCCTCGACAGAATTATTTAGAGCACGGAGGGATGGACTTATTAGCGACTTAGAATTTGATAAGAGGTATATTATAGAGATGTCGAAGATAAATTTTCAAGACACTGTTAAACGGCTAGACTATCTTGCTTCTCTATGTGGTGCCTCAGGTGTCGCTCTACTTGGATATGGCAATGATTATTCGAAGTGCCATAGAAGATTATTATCCGAACTTCTTAATAGCAGCGGATTACTAGAAAATAATATAAAAGAACTTATAATATGAGAAAGCAACCGAGAGAGATAGAGCTGCAGGAAAAAGTTACTAATTACCTGACAGATCATAATATATATCCATTCTCGGTTACCGTCAGTTATTCAATTGATTCCGGAATTCTAGGTATCACTTTTTATTTTGCACAAGATCTTAATGAATTCTTAGGTATTTCAGGATATGAATACTTGTGCGATAAATCCGGATATATAATACTAGAAAACACAAATACAGTCTTGATTTCAGGACTTCCATTAGTAAAATTATACACTGAGCTATGAATACGAAGAAAATAATGAAAGAATTTATGACTCTTGAGTATTCAGGGCAAGGGGTCCGAACTAATAGACTTGAAGATGTACTTATAGGAAATTATATCATCCTAAGAGTATCACATCTAGGACTTCAAGTTATTTGGTTGGGAAACGGAAATAAACTACTAATACCCTGGGAAGTAGTTGATCTCTTTACTTCTTTAAATACTAAGTGTGGAGAGAAAATATTATGGGAAGGGGATGATGAAGAGGCAGATAAAGTTGAAAGGCTAATCTATCTCTTTGTTTTTCTCATAAATCAATTTAACTGGTCTAGGGGAAGGTCTTTTCTTGAAGTACTTGGAATTATTTGTGAGCTCGGAACACAAGAACTTAGAGAATGGATAGAACAAGAATTCAAAGAAAAACTACCACCACTTGAATTAATGACAGTGGAGAAAACAACTTTAATATAATGGATAGATTTAACATTTATATAGACGGATCTCACCTTGATAAACAACACAACGGAAGACTGGGTGTTGGTGGTATCTTAGTTGATGACGCAAAGAAGAGAGCCATTGATACTTTTGCCGATGAATTAACTCAAGAATATATGGGTCATGCTTTTGGTGCCGTCAAGTGTAGCAATCCTAGCGCTGAACTTACTGCTGTCCTCCACGCTCTTAGACATTTCAAGAGGTATCTTCGTGGTGCATCAGAGATAGTATTTTACGCAGACTATGAAGGCGTACGATGCTGGATGGGCGGACTATGGAAATGCAAAGAACCATATATTGCTAGAATTAAGCAAGAGATTGAGAAAGAAATAACAAAACAGGGACTTGATGGAAAGATAAGGTATGAATGGGTTAAGGGACATCAAAATAAAAGTGTCTTAGATCCCGACGCCTTCTGGAATAATCAAGTTGACCTATTAGCTAAAGGACAGGAAGACGATGAGTAACTGTGGATGTAAAAGAGACATGGATCCCGCTGGTATATGGGATTTCCAGAATATGATAGGAGCTCAAGTCAAAGTTAAGTCCATGCCCATATCAAATTTTTCAAGTGGAATAATGGCTAGTGATACTTATACAATCGGAGACATCTACTTCAGAGTTTCTTTAGATGGTAAAACTATCACTATTATAAGACTTCGTGAGCTCCCAGATTTATTCTTTACTTGGAAGGACCTTGAAGTAATTAAGACTATGAGTTATGGTCTAGCTATTACAGGAAATTTCAAGGTAGGCATGACAATTGCGGGTTATGGAGAAATGTCAGAAGAGGATGAAGCTGATTCTGAAGATATTAATGTACTAGAAGACATCGAGGAGGATGATGATTGCATATGATCAAGAAAGTAAGAAAACCCGGTCAAGCTAGGGTAAAAACTTCCGCACAGACTACAAGAAAAGTAGGTCTTGGAATAGAAAGAAAGAGAAAAACAGAAGCTCCGAAAGTAGAAGAGAATCCAGTTTCTAAAGACGAGCTTATTAATATTGATGATATAATCCTAGAATAATTATGAACATCTTAGAAAAAACTACTTTTACTTTTGAGGCAGGAAAAGGTATTTCTGCATCTCAACTTCAGGAAATGAACAATAGAATTAACGCCCTAATTGACAATGTTAATGAGTTAGTTCTTGGTGTCTTTGATGTTAATCGTGAACTGAAGACTTTTAATACCTCTTATACACTGGAGGAGGCTTTAGATATTGTATCAGAACAAAGAAGACAGCTCGGTATGAAAATTAGATTCAAGAAGAAAGATAATGATTCAGATAATTCAAATAATCTCTATTGTGAATATTCTTACATTGGCTCTTCTCTTGAAACTATGGAATTTAAGAGCACTGACAACTGGACTTCTGGTATTGATTATGTAGATGGTGGAGAGTTTTAATTATGGGACTACTTAAGAATCTCTATACAAGAACTAACTGGGTGGATAATAAGACCTTAGTTAATGCAGAGAGACTTAATAACCTAGAGAGAGGAGTCGCTGGTCTTTATAATGCTTCCCTCTGTGCTTCTGATTTTATTGAGGGACAGGGAACAAAGATAGAGACAACCGACGAAGGAAAAGTTAAAATCTCTGCTCTTATGCCCGTTGAGATTATACAAGAAGAAATGGAAGAATATGATCCAAGTAAAATATATTTCTTCATCGGTCTCAGTGGGAAAATTGAAAAGATAATTATAAACGGTACTAGCTATGGTTTGGGATTATGATGAGTGCTATATAAAATATCAACAGGTTTCTAAATTCCTGTGTGATATGCTGGGTATTTCTCAACTTGACTGTGATCTTGCCCATGCCTGCTACTTACCATACCATACTCAAATTATAGATTTCTTAAATACAAGACTTATAAAACTTGGAACAGAGGATATCAAAGCCAGAGTCCAAGAGATCTTCGATATAGCTGACTGGGGTGCAGACTTAATTTGTCAGGAAGCCGCCCTAGAACTAGCACGGGAGGTAGGAATAGGAAGCGAAGATCCAGAATACGACCAAGAAAAATTTGTATTCGCTTGGGCTGACCTTCTTGGAACTCTAGGACTAAGATTAAGACTACAATATAGTTATCTATTCGCTGAAGGATCTGGCGAATGTGAAAATTGCTGCTGTTGTGGTACCCCTGGTCAGACTGTCTTAGATTATGAATCTTGGCACAGTGGAGTTTATCCTAATGATGAAGTCTATGATAGAGCTAACTATGATAGAGTTAATACTTCATGGAAGGTAAGTAGAAATAGATACTGCGAATGTCATCGTCATAGTAGTCAGTCTAGTAACGGAAGTAGTGGAAATGAATAGGCTATGAAATATTATCATTATTTTGGAACTGAGTCTGAATATAATCAAGCTAGAGATAATAATTATGAAGAACCTTGGTTAAGTTATACTGAAGGAAAGGGATTAGATTATAACAAACCAGACTATACAAAAATTCCATTCACTATTGCAGCACTTGGAAGCGGTAATATATCTTGGGCACTTGGTACTAAAACCGTTCAATACTCAAAGAATGGCGGTACTTGGGAGGCAATGGATAGTGAGACAACAATTTCTGTCGTTGATGGTGATGAAGTTCAATTTAAAGGAACAAACACTGATTATGACAGTAATACAATTTCTTCTACTGCACAATTTAATGTCTGTAGAAATATTATGTCACTGACTGACGGAAATAATTTTAAAACAGCATCTACAATTAATTCATCAGCATTTAAGAGTTTGTTTGGTAGTTGTAGCAATTTGATTTCAGCAGGAAATTTAAAACTTCCAATTATGACATTAGCATCGGATTGCTACAATAGTATGTTTTATAATTGTACAGGTTTGATCACAGCACCGGAGCTTCCTGCTACAACGCTAGCTTCTGGGTGTTATCGTTATATGTTTCAACTTTGTTCAAATCTAATAAATGGACCAAAACAATTGCCAGCACAGACACTAACTTCATCTTGTTATAGATCCATGTTCATGGGGTGTACGTCTTTAGTAACAGCGCCGGAACTTCTAGCAACAGGATCACTAGCTCCTTACTGTTATGCAGTTATGTTTGATGGCTGTACAAAGTTAAATTATGTAAAAGCTTTATTTACTAATATAATATCAACAAATTATACTCAAAACTGGTTGAGAAATGTATCTTCGACGGGAACATTTGTAAAAAATATCAATGCACAGTGGGATGTTACAGGTGCATATGGTATACCTTCCGGTTGGACAGTTCAGACAGCAAGTTCTTAAGGAGAATCGATTATGAAATATATACATTATTGTGAATCTATATCAGATTTTGAAGATAAGTCTGGAAACTATACCACTTCCGATCCTTGGGTTAGTGTAACTGAGGGGTGGAATAGTGTCACTTATAGTCCAGCCCTTGATTCTGGTGGCTACGAGTGCGTGGATCTTGGACTACCTAGTGGGCATTTGTGGGCTTCATGTAATATAGGAGCCTCAAGTCCAGAAGATTATGGATATTATTTTGCTTGGGGTGAAATAAATCCTAAAGAAACTTATAATTGGACTACATATGCTTGGGGAACGTCAGCAAACTCGTTTACAAAATATGGAAGTAATACTGGAGTATCCCTGTATTCGTCCGACGATGCCGCTATAGGGATGGGAAGTTTCTGGAGAATGCCAACTTCCTCTGAGGCCCAAGAGATATTAAATAATACTACATTAACTATTGAGACATTAAATGGTGTTAATGGAGCAAGATTTACTGGTCAAAATGGAAATAGTATATTTATTCCAGCTGCAGGTCATAAGTACAATACAGATACTGAAGAGCTTGGTAATTACTGTGATGTTTGGACATCTACCCGTGTTAATAATAATTCAGCTCTTGCACATACATTATATGCCAACTTAACTTCGGAGGCTAATGGAGTTGGTGCCGGCAGCCGACAATGGGGAATTCCTATTCGTGGAGTCTTTGTAGATCGTCGATATTGGTATAATAAACCCACACGGCCCGGATTAAACAAAAAAAAATAAAAGAGGGACTAAGGTTCCCTCTTTTTCTTTACTTTATGCCTTTCAGCTTCTCCATGTCTTTTTCATTTATGAACTGGGAGAATCCGAATGTTTTCTGTCCTCCGTTTTCTTTTGGCTTCTTCCAAGTTTTTCCGGCTGGTCTGGGCGCATTCTTTCTTTCCTCAGCACGTTTCATCTGAGTGAGAAGATTTACAATTTCTTCTTCGTCCCCAAATATACAATCGTCGACAAATTCCAGAAGCGCTATATATGCTTCGCCGGAGAGATATTTGTCGCAGTTCTCTTTGTCAGAGAAGTATCCGATAGTGGAGTTTCTTACTTCCACCGGCATATCCTGAAGAAGCTTCTTTTCTTTCTTCAGATATTCCCGAGATACTTTATCTCTCCCTGTTGCTTGCATAGACACTCCTTCGGCTGTTCTTAAGAGTGTAACAGGTGTCCAAGCATCGGTTATTTCTTTTATTCCAGCTAGTTTTATACCGAGAACACAGCATCTTGCCTTTGATTCTTCGTTTCCAGAGAAAGAAAGAATTTTGTTCATTGGTTTCTTTGGAATGAAGGACCGAATTAGGAATTTGATAAATCCTCTTGATTTTTCGTCCTTATTCCAAAGCTCACAGATTTTGTTGTAGGCGTCATTGGTAAGCTTTTCATCAGGCTCGCCAATTCTCTTCTGTGTCTGTCCGGGTTCATAAATTTGAAGCGGAGTTTCTTTGTTTCTTTCAAGTAGCTGTTCTACTAATTTACTTGTCTCCATTGTTTAGTATTCTTTTAAAATTTCTCATCTATAAGGAAATCAGGGCTAGTCATTAATGGTTGTTTATATACCAAGAGAGACTAATCCATTTGTCTACATAACCAACTTCTGTAAACCACCACTGACAATCATCATAAAGATATACAAAATCTACTCTTTCTATATCTTTTGGATTTATTTCATTATGTTGTTTTGGTGCTTGCATTAAATAATCTTCTTCGTTTGCATAAGGTCGATAATATTTTCCTATTAATGATGATGTATTTCCGCCGAGAATAAGATTTAATACTTCTTCATATGAATGGAAACTTTCTTGAAGTACCTGTCCCAATCCATTATTACAGTAGCTATCCCAATGATTGTAGATAGATAAATAGTTTGTTTCTTTTTCTATATGAATAGATGTAAAGTATTCATCTCTAAACTTTGGGTGCTCTAGTGGTACTTTATTTATATCTATTCTAAGATCTTTTCCTTTATCTTCAGTTCGTAGCTTAATAAAAATACGACCTCTAGTACTCATATCATAGATAAGGAATTCCTTATTTATGTATGGATAATATTACTAATGAAGAAAAGGAAAAGATGTTCCTTGAATTGAATTCTGTATTAGTTAAATTTTGGGTATCTAAAGGTCGTCCGCCGAAAGAATTAAAGATTGAGCTTCTTGAGAGGATGTTACATTGGTACAAAACTATGGGAACATTAACATTAGATTAAATCCTTAAAAATGAGAATGATAATATTAAATTTAAATAGTTATGGTTATTGAAATTTCTAATATGACGTATCGGGTAGGATGTGGAATTGGATTTGATAGACTTACAATTCCCAGTCTTCTTGTAAAATTAAATGCAATAATAGAATGGGATCAAAGTAGATTTCCTCCGCTTGGTAAAGATAAAAGCCCAGACGACCCAGATAAAGAAGATAGGAGTTTTCTTGGGGATAGTCCTGAGCTAAAAGTAGGAAGTGTATTTAAGGTAGGTAATCAATTAGTGGCTGTAGATGATGCTGATACACTAGTTCTTGTTATGTCAGAAACAGGAGGTGGTGGATTAAGGAGAGTTTGGGAAGAAATGATAGAGCCAGAGATTAATTACGCCTTTAATATAGAAGGCCCAGAATCTTTAACCGTAGAAAAAGTATCAAAAGACGAAGTTCCAGATTCATGGGAATTCTATAATATCAAGTACATAGATGCAAAGATATGGAAAGATAGATTCTTCCCGGGCCGTCCTGAATTTGATTGTTCAGAGGATGAGGTCTTGAAAGTTGTGATGGAAAGCGAATCATTTATCATGCCAATCCATGTATATCTTAAAGGATGGGGATTCTTCTATGACATTATGGAAATGGAGGACCCAGATGAACTTAAGATGTTTTCAGATCAGATGATTAAATGGTTTGTAGACAATTATCCAAGGCTTGAAAGACCAATGGAGTTTAAAAGAGCCGATGCAGAAAGAAAAGACAGGCTTGATGCACTTCAAGGACTCTTAGAAGAAATCAAAAATGCTACAGCAGATCCTAATCAGCAACAAAATCCATAGATATGAAAGAATTTAATTTTGAAAATTATCAGAAGTGGTTTAACAAGAACTACAGTTTTGCTGAGATGACTAAGGAAGAGATAGACGCTCTTCCCGATGAACAACAAGACTTTAGACTAGATGAAGGGTGGTTTCCTGAGGATGGAGAGACCGGTATATATGAGCAGGGCTGTGAAATTGGGCTCTTAGTATTTCCGGAGGGTATGGATATAGGAACTAGAGACCTGGCAGTTGCAGTCCCTGCTCTCGGGACTGAACCTGTACCGGACTTTACCCCAGAGTTTATAGACCGCGGAAAAGGAGAGTTTTCTGGGTATGATTTAGATGAAAAAGATTTTCAGATTGTCGAAAAAACTCTCTTAAAAGTAAAAACTAAAGTTCTAGTTCTTCCGTTCCTACCGAAGTACATAAAATTCTATGAGGATGCGGCCATAGATTATACTGGCTATAAACCTAAACAGGGACTAAGAGATTTCCTTAATGAAGAATAAAAAAAATAAAGCTTAGGATTACGTTCCTAGGCTTTTTATTTTGTTACATGTAATTTCTATAGAGTTTTACATTATATTCTTGAAGTAGGTTATTTGTTTCAAGAATTTCTGTAAGCTCGTCCATGTTTTTTGGAAAATATTCAAACCATTCGTCATTCTCGCACATAACCGTCGCTATGGTGATGACGTTGCTCATAAAATCATAAGGACTATTAAAATTTCCGCTATTCAGTACACTTTTGATAGCGTAAAGCAGTAGGTCATCCACATCCTTAAATGTGATTTTTGGTTCTTTATTACGTGCAGAACCGGAGCATGGTTCGCTATTTTCTATCGTCTTATCTTGAATCTCTGTTTTGTCGGGATCTTTTATATTCTCCCCAATATTATTGTTATTGTCTGGGTGTCCATTGTTTCCCACATTCTTACTATATATTATCTTACCGACAAAAGCTAGTCCAAGAAGTCCTAGTCCAAGTAAAATTCTTGCTACGATCTTCGACGATTTATTTTCCTTCATTTTTATAATTTAATTCGAATTGATTGTTAATTCATATATTTTCTTCTGTTAACATGTTGATTTTTTATGGTTTTACTTTGTTAATGTGTTAAAGATCTGACACGAGATAATAATTCATGCGTCTCTTATACTCCTCTAGTTTAAAATACTAATCTTATTACAGAGGTTCTTTTATTTCGATTCGCGCACTCTTAGCTCACACACATTAGGTGATTCGTCTAGTCTCACATACGACGAAGACGTGGTGCGATTTCATGTGAGATAATACCCTTAGCAACTTCCCTTAAAATTTACGTAAAAAATTACTAAGGGCTCCTAGTCTTATTCTAGGATCAATTACCAAAGAAGGAGATTAATACAGACTTCTATCTGTGGCGTACTAATATTGTTCTTTATAATTAATAATAGTACAAGATAATTTGTAGACCATGTAGGGCACCCCAATATAATTTTGCCCTAATTTATACTATGGTAATCCTGATCGCTTATTTTGCGGCGTGAGATTTAAAATAATATTCAAAATTTAAAGTAATAATATTATTTCCATCATAAATCAAATCTTCTCACTATCAAGATGTTTGTCTACTACTATAAGCCTTCTCTGGTTATATGCGATTAAGTTATAATATCTCATTTATAAGGAATTAGTCCTTTTCAAACGGATATATTTTTTATATCTGGTTTGAATATATTTCTATTCATCTGAGAGGCATTTATAAAGATAGTACCACTACTTTCTTTAATCTCCGGTCTATGAATATGACCAAAAATGTGATATTTTGGCTTTACTTTAGATACTCTCTCATATAGTTCTTGATTTCCAGGCTCTCCATCACCATACATTCCAACGCTTTCCTTAATACAATCTAAGGAATACAATCTAGGAGCTTCATGTGTTATTAGAATGTCTAGGTCAAGAGGAATTCTTTTTATATCATTTCCTCCCCAGAGTCTAGGAAATGCCATTCCTAGATTAGTCCTTGGATTTCCATATATTTTTAGAGTTTCACCATTTTCGAGATTTATAAACATCATATCTCTATCTACAAGAAGTGTATATTTATATCCAAATAGCTTTCTCATTTCTATATCAGTGTTCCAAGAATTATAAACTCTTTCAAGAAGATAATCATGATTCCCAGGAACAACTATTATATCGCTAGCATGAGGAAACATTTCGTCAATCTTCCTTGCAAATTCAGGAACTTCTTTCTTTTGTTCTTCCACGCTATCAAAAGCAAACAAGTCTCCTGGTATAATTACGAGATTTGTTTCTTCATGTACTTCATTATACTTTTCTATGTTTCCGTGGACGTCTGAAATGATTGAAATATTTGTCATATCTTATAAAGAATTAAAGACCGGAAAGATCTCCCGGTCTCCAATAATAAGGAACTGCCTACTCAACAGTTGTCTTCTTATCTTTTATTATTAAATCTTTAATTATTCTTCCTAGTTTTTTAGGAAACTCTTCTAGATTGTCAGACAAATCTATATTTCTTGGATACATTTCTGTAGCTTCATAATAGTCGTCTATAGTTACTGCAACAGTGCTAAATCCCATTTTTTCAACTAATTTAACATTCTTAGCAGTATCTTCTCTAGCCGGTCTTCCGCGATATTCAACAGCAGAAGGAACGCCGTCAGATATTATGAACATAAGAACTGGATCTTGAGTTAGTTTTCTAACCCGTTTAGCAACTTCGTAAATAGCTACGCCATCACGATTCTCATATTTAGAATCAGCAGAGCCAAGAGCATACGGAGGAATATCTTTTTCATTTCCTTCCTTATATATCTTGATTTCTGTTGATCCTGTATATAGACAATCTCCAGTGTGGCCATAGACGTATAAATCAACTCCAGGTATGTCTTTTAGGGATTCGTTTAGTAGGATTGCAGTATCTCGGGCTGTATTCATTTTTGTCCATCCCATTGATCCCGACTCATCGATTAAAACACATACAGTTGTTTTATTCGTAGTAACCTTTCCTCTTCTTACATAAACTTGTGGAACGCCTTGATAAGCTTCTGCAAGTTTGTTCGTATCTAGAAGCCCAGAACGACATCCATAGATATTGAATTCAAAATTCTTATCATGCCCTCGTATTAGCTTTCTGATGGTAGGTATATATTTTTTGACTCTATCTAAAGATTGTTTATATACTTCAAAGTTATTCTCTGCTTTCGAAAAGAATGTATCTTTAAACTCACCATTAAAAGCATCACCTTCTGTTAAGTCACTAAGAACTGTTCCTGTTGTTTTATCTCTAATGCTTGGGTCTATCTTGGTTATGTTTGGCAAAGATAGATCGTCTCCGTCTTCTCCATAGAGAAGAGTTTCAAACCCGTTTTCTGCACTCTTTCCAACAGATTTCATTGCATCAAAGAACTTCTTTTTCTCTTCCTCATCCATTTCATCTACTTTAAAGCCGTTCTTAATTGCCTCATACACTTTATATGAGGCTGTACACACTTCTTTAGATGATTCTGGAAGAGGAGTTATTATATTTCCTATCTCTTCATAGATATCAGTATATTTATTAAGAATATCTAAATCTACGTTTTCTGGAAATCTAATTAATTTATATAAGTTAAGGAAAAATTGCGCATATTTATTTTTACAGCTTACACTATTGATGAAATTAGTATATTCATACGTTTTTTCCTTCTCAATAAACTCAATATACCCAGGTCTTTCCTTTAGGAGCGAGTCCTCTACTCTCTCATCTTCGATCATCATTATCAGAGACTTTACTAGTTGTTGTTCTGCTGAATGTAATGTACCCTTAGAGAGAATATCCTTTATATATTTATCAATTACTCTGAGAGTTGTAAATTTCAGGTGGGATGCTTCGTGAACAGCCAGACCACAGAAAATTCCAAGTTTTTCTTCATCTGATTTTGAGGTATCAGATAACATTGAAGTACTTACAAAGATTCTTCTTTGGTCTTTATGTAGAATCGGTGAACTATTATCAAAGCAAATTTTTATTTTATATGGGAAGTCCAGAATAACTATAAGATCTCTAGCTTCTTTTACAGCTTTAATTAGGAATGTCTTAAGTTGTTCAAATTCATCCCCGCTTTTCATTCCAGCACACCCCGAATATCCTTTCCATCCTCCATAAGAACCATACGAGCCTTCATATCCTGACCACCATATGGTAGATGAGCTAAGTTTCCCAGATGAATATCCTAAAGAGGATTTATACCGGCTTCTATAAATATCTTTATAGTTGACTACGTCGTCATCATAGTAATCATCGTCATAGTAGTCATAAGAACTATATCCACCACTATAACCTCCACTACGATATGGTGTGGTTGTTGTACTAGGAAGACTGGATGATGAACTAGCAGAAGGGGAAGAGGATTTTTTATCTTCTTCCTTCTCCCCCTTCTTTTTCTTATCCTTTTTCTTCCACCAGTCACTATAATAATATCCGCCTCCGGCCCATTTATTATAATGAGACATAATTATTAGTATGAAGAAATAGTTTTATACACAGTTGATCTTTCGCCGTCATTCTTACTTCCCTCATAGAGCGGAAGATAAATCATTTCCATCGCTTTTGCTAGAGGCCAACCATCAGAGGCCAACTTAGCAACCATTAGAGTTTCTCTAATAGAGAGGGATACAGAAATTTCCTGCTTAGCGCAAAGAGAGCGAATATTGTTTGCAATCTTTACAATAAGATTTGCAGTTTCTGGTGTTATTCCGGTTCTTGCAACTAGAACGCCAGATTCTTCTTTTGCTGGAATACATCCAAGCTCTAATAGGAAGAATCTATTAACAAGGGCTCTATCCATAGTATTAGCACCGCTATATTCAGAACCAACATTTGCTGTAGCAATGAAGGTTACTTCTGGGTGTACATCTATTTCTCTCTCCCCAGAACCACAAGCGATCTCGATATTGAGGTTTCTTCTATCATCCAAACAAGAGAATAGAATATTCATTGTAGTAAGCGGAGATCTAGAAAGCTCATCTAAGAGAATGACGCACGGTTCTTTAATGACTTGCGTAAATTTAGCATAGTCAAATACCGACGCTCCCTTTTCGAGTCTATGAACGCCTAGGAGAGATGATATAGGATCTACCATGGTTCCCATATCAAAGATATGGAGCTTCTTTCCCATTCTCTTACAAATTTCTTGAACAACGCTGGTTTTTCCACAACCAGTAGGTCCAACTATCATTGTATTCACATGGTTTCGAATATTTCTAACTAGAACTCTCCAATCTTCGTCAGAGACATAGAATCCTTCTTTTGCCTTCGGAGCGGCCAAGCTTTTGTCTTTTGATATTTCATCAAATAGAGTTGGCGTTGTTGCTTCTACTTTCTCTGGCTTTTCTTCTACTTTTACCTCTTCTTTTTCTTTTACTTCTTCAGCATCTTTTTTCACACTTTTTCCTATCTTTTCTAGATATTTTGCGTATTCATCTCGAACTGATTTTGGAGAAGATGAGTCAAGTACATACATATAGTTCACTTTATAATATGAAGTGCCTGTATGCATTGTTACTGTAGAGATGCCATAGGCGTAGAAGATTGTGCCTTCACTAGCTGCTTTTCTTGTTTTAGTAGGGCATGCAATATTTAAACTAGCATCAAGACCCTGTCCTTCAAGTGCAACTACTTTTTCTTTTCCTTTTTTCAAAACTTTAGTTAAAAAGTATGTCATATGTTTTATGTATTAAAAATTTTCTTCTAGAGGAGCATACCCGCTCCTCAATAGTAAGAATTTAAGGGGAAATAAAAAAAGCTGGACATTTATCCAGCTTAATTTTATATTGTTAGAGTTCTAGGGCGTAGCCTGCCATTAAATAGAGATGGCGCACTTCTTGTTCGTAAGATTAGACATAAAAGTTCATCTCCCGAATATTTGTCCTTAATCACTATATAGTCGGGATCTCCAGTTTCGTCTGGAGACATGAGAACCTCTCCTAAACTAGTTGAAGCCCCTCTATATAAGAAGGAACTGCTAGAATGTAATTTACAAACATAAGAAGAGTCGCAGTTCTTAATGAGTATATATGGAAGGTCACTGTTTTCATTACCATCACATATATTTTCACTTTTATCTTTCCAGATAGATAAATCGACAGGGCTTTCCATCCAGAGATAAAGATCTTCTTCGAGAGGTTTATTTCTAACAATCTCTTTAATCTCTTTGATGTTCTCATGATTCAAACCGGTCATTTTAAGAACATCATAGCAATATTTAGCCTTAGGAATATTGAGGTTAGAATTTTCATCAATGTCCCCAAGAATATTAACTTCATCAACTATAGCTTTTAGAATATCTATAGTAGAGATTTCTAGAAGATCTACTTGTTCAAGAACCTTTTCTTTCTTAGTAGGATCTAATAGATTGTCGTCAATATATTCATTGATTGCTTCTGGATAGAGATTTCCAAATTCTTGTACATATCTAATACGTCCGGGTCTAGAGATTAGATTTTCATTGATATTTAGTGTATTTGTAGTCAAGATATATAGTTTTCTTGCTTTATTATATACACCATCGATCATCTTCAAAAGGATCTCTTGCTCTTCTCCGGTAAATGTTTTTTCGGCTTCGTCAATGAAAATGATACATTCAAATTCCAACGACTGAATAAAGTCTAGAATCATTCCGTCGTAAGTATGGTTTACAAGAATTACAGGCAAACTTAGATTATTACAAAGGAGTTTTGCGGATACTGTTTTTCCAGTTCCTTTTGTACCATTGTAAATTATACCTAGGTTCTTGTTATTATCTGCATATAGGTCAGAATTCCAGATAGCTTCTATTTTCTTGAACATATTTTGCCCGCCGAAATTATAAATCTTGTAATCAAATTTGAATGAATCATCTATTTTTACAAGACCTAGTCGGCGATCCTGGAGATTCGGACTCTGGTATACTTGCCATATGCCAGGTCCTGGTGTATCGTGTAAAACGATTTCTCCAACTATCGGATAAAATATTCCGCCTTCATTTAGCCATCTTTGACTTGCCATATTAATACATATTATTTAATAATATTCCTAAATCCAAATAATCAATGCCACATCTTTGAGCTGCAACCTGATCTCTATTACTTTGTCCAGCCAGACCGGAATAAATTCCAATATAGATTACATCATTAAGACCTATTGGCATTCCACTATGAAGAATTGAAGATATTAGATCTTCTTTCGGCTGTCCTATTAAAGTCTGAGCAAGAATTCTACAACTTCCAGGCGGAATTTGAAGAAATGCACTCAATGAACAACAGAAATATTCTAGTGTTTTGATCCAAGACTCATCACCATTTGTATTTGGCATAAGATTTACAGGAATCATTGCATAAATCTGTTTTGGATTAAATGCTGCTAATTTCTGCCAAACCTCAAATCTTGGCTTAAGATCATAAATATCTCTTGGAATATATCCAGGACGTCCTTGAGAATCATAAGTCTCAACGATACAGTCTAGGAAATCACAAAATATTACTTGCTTATCCCTATTTATTGGTTCTTTCTGATTATTATTTCCTCCAGATCCCCAAATAGAAC
>JAEEGK010000457.1_pt1 | contig 102902 bp, 102 predicted proteins | sample 8958771 | NCBI WGS metagenome assembly JAEEGK01 (sample SAMN16246547, study PRJNA631951) | gut metagenome | biome: gut microbiome; feature: rumen; material: SC-attached | host: Bos | place: Iran: Karaj | collected 2018-10 | reverse complement strand
GCCGAATGTAATGAGCCGAAAGAAGCAGCTGCTTCCGGAGATGCTCTATGCCTTATCGGCCGTGACCGTTGGATAGATAATAAAAAAGGTACTGTTGATCAGTCCCTTTTTTAACGTCACTGATCGGATTCGAACCGACGGCCTTTCACTTCGGAGGCGAACGCTCTGTCCAGCTGGGCTACAGTGACTTAAAAGTACCGTGTGATTATACAACAAGAGTTTTAAATTGTAAAGTCATGGGTTTACAGCAACCTTTTATTCTTTACCACTTGAAAAGCAGGTGACATTTGGGTTATAATTCACTTTTATGAAGAATAATAAGAAATTTGAGACACCCGAGCTTGAAAACGGGGTGCGAATAAACAAATATTTAAGTGATGCAGGGCTTTGCTCCAGACGCGAAGCCGATGTTTTCGTGGAAAAAGGACAGGTTACCGTGGACGGTGTTGTTGCACAGAACGGTACAAAGGTACTTTCGGGACAGGAAGTGGTGTTTTGCGGTAAAACAGTCTCGAGAGACGATAATCAGGTACTAATTGCCTTTTACAAGCCGGTGGGGATTGTCTGCACCACAGATACAAAAAGAGAACCGGACAATGTTATCGATTTTATCAACTATCCCAAGAGGATATTTCCCATCGGACGCCTTGATAAGGATTCCGAGGGACTGCTTCTGCTCACCAATGACGGAGATATAGTCAATAAGATATTGAGAGCCGGCAACAAGCATGAAAAAGAATATGAAGTAACTGTAAATAAACCTGTTACTCCCGAGTTTTTAAAGGGTATGGCAACAGGAGTTCCTATTCTTGACACAGTTACCAAACCCTGCAAGATAGAGCCTACCGGCAAAAAGAGCTTTAAGATCATTCTGACCCAGGGACTTAACAGACAGATAAGACGTATGTGTGAGTACTTTGATTACAAGGTTGTAAGTCTTAAAAGAGTAAGGGTCATGCATATAACCCTGAACAATCTTAAAGTGGGAGAGTACAGGCATCTTACAACCACCGAAAGAGAAGAACTTAAAAGAATGCTCAAGAGCTCCTCAAAACTGGCGGCAAAGGATACAGCTAAAAGTAACGAAAACAGGAAAAGGATCGTTAAACATGAGTGATCGTGAAAGAATAGAATATCTTACCGAACAACTCAACAGGGCCAGGATGACCTATGAGCAGAAGGACATTGAGATAATGTCCAATTTTGAGTACGATAAATTATATGATGAACTCAAGGCTCTGGAAGAAAAAACAGGTTATGTAATGTCTCAAAGTCCCACCGTCAATGTGGGATATGAGGTTTTGTCGGAACTTCCCAAGGAACGTCACGCATCACCCATGCTTTCCCTTGACAAGACCAAGGATCCGGAAACTCTTAAGGCCTTTTTGGGGGATAAGGATGGGCTTCTTTCATGGAAAATGGACGGTCTTACCAATGTTTTGACCTACAATAACGGAGAACTGGTGAAGGCAGTTACCAGAGGGAACGGAGAGATCGGAGAGATAATCACCAATAATGCCAGGGTGTATAAAAACATCCCTTTAAAGATCCCTTATACCGGGGAGCTGGTGATCCGGGGAGAAGCTATCATCACCTATTCGGAATTTGAAAGGATCAATTCCGAGATACCCGAGGCTGATGCAAAATACAAGAATCCCAGAAACCTTTGCAGCGGAAGCGTTAGACAGTTGAATAATGCCATAACTGCCCAAAGGAATGTTGAACTGTATGTTTTCGGACTTATTTCCACCGAACCGGATACGGGTTTTAAGACAAGACACGAAGGCTTTGAATGGCTTAAATCCATGGGATTTACCTGTGTGGAGGAAAGACTTGTAAATAAAGAGGATTTCGATCAAGTCTTTGGATACTTTAAAGAACAGGTTTCAAAGAATGATTTTCCTTCCGACGGGCTGGTATTAAGCTATGACGATCTGGAGTATTCCGCATCACTGGGAAGAACAGCCAAGTTCCCCAGAGATTCCATAGCATTTAAATGGCAGGATGAAACTGCGGAAACAACCCTTCTGGATATAGAATGGAGTGCTTCAAGGACAGGCCTTATCAATCCTGTGGCCATATTTGAATCCGTGGATCTGGAAGGTACCAATGTATCCAGAGCAAGCATACATAACGTCTCCATAATGGAAGGCCTGAAACTGGGCATAGGAGACAGGATAGAAGTTTTTAAAGCAAATATGATAATACCCCAGATAGCGGGGAACCTTACCCAAAGCGGTACGGCAAAGCCTCCGAGAACATGTCCCGTGTGCGGTATGGACACGGAAGTGGTGGAAGATGAAGGGGTAAAGGTGCTCATGTGTAATAATCCGGAATGCGCCGCAAAGAAGATCAAAGGCTTCTCTCTTTTTGTAAGCCGTGATGCCATGAATATAGAGGGCATATCCGAAAGTACCATTGAAAAATGGATCAATGAGGGCATATTAAAGACTACTCCGGACTTTTTCAGAATAGACCGTTTCAAGGATAAGATCGTAAATCTGGAGGGCTTCGGAGAAAAGTCCTATGAAAATTCCCTTAAGGCTATAGAAAAAGCAAGAAAGACCACAGCCGTGAGAGTCCTCTACGGAATGGGAGTCCCCAATATAGGCATAGCTACCGCCAAGCTGATCTGTAAGCATTTTAACAATGATATGGATAAGATAAGAAAGGCTTCCTATGAAGAACTGGTGGAAGTGGACGGTATCGGGGAAGTGATAGCCGAGGAATATGTGAAGTTTTTTAAGACAGATAAGGTAAATGCCGTACTTGACGATCTGTTAAGCGAAGTGGAGCTGGAGAAGCCCGCGGAAAATACCTCAGAACTTAAATTTGACGGCATGACCTTTGTAATAACCGGCAGCGTTGAAAAATTTAAAAACAGAAATGAATTAAAAGCATATATTGAAGAAAGGGGAGGAAAGGTGGCCGGTTCCGTAAGTTCCAGGACCACTTATCTGATCAACAATGATATTACTTCCAATTCTTCCAAGAATAAAGAAGCAAGAAAATTAAACATCAAGATCATCAATGAGGATGAATTTTTGGGATTGTAAGATCCGCTTTTCGCGTTGATGATCCTCTTGGCTTGCAGACAGGAGACTTGAAATGCCCATTAAAGTTCAGAATGACCTTCCGGCAAAGAAGGTATTGGAAAAAGAAAATATTTTCGTCATGGACGAAAAAAGAGCCGTTACCCAGGATATAAGACCGCTTAAGATCGCTATCCTAAACCTTATGCCCTTAAAGGAGGACACCGAAGTACAGCTGATGAGAAGTCTTTCCAACACGCCCCTGCAGCTGGATCTGACCTTCCTTACCACGGCATCCTATGTGGGACACAACACGGCTACCAGCCATCTGGATACCTTCTATATGACCTATGAAGACGTGAAAAATGTGAAGTTCGACGGAATGATAATAACAGGTGCACCGGTGGAACTCATGCCCTTCGAGGAAGTGGCCTACTGGGATGAACTTAAAAATATAATGGCCTGGTCGGAAAAAAATGTAACCTCCACACTTCACATCTGCTGGGGAGCACAGGCGGGACTCTATTACCATTACGGTATTCCGAAAAAGGAACTGGGAAAGAAGCTTTCAGGCATATACAGTCACAGGGTGATGAACAGAAAAGAACCTTTGGTACGTGGGTTTGACGACGTTTTTAATATCCCCCATTCCAGATACACGGAATCGGATAATGAAATGATCAAAAAAGACAAGAGACTCATGGTCATGGCCGAGTCGGACGAAGCAGGTATTTTTCTTTGTATGGACAGACGCAAAAGAAGGATATTTGTGATGGGACATCCGGAGTATGACAGAATAACTCTCGATAAGGAATACAAGAGGGATCTGGGAAAAGGTATCAACCCCGATATTCCGAAAAATTACTATCCCGATGACGACCCCAAAAAGGAGCCGGTACTTTCCTGGAGAGGTCATGCCAATGCCCTGTACACCAACTGGGTAAACTATTATGTTTACCAGGTAACACCTTACGAACTGTAAAATGCGGAGTGCATCCGGATCCGTGATCCGGTTCGCAAAGATAAAAACATGATCTATCTTGATAATGCAGCCACAACAAAATTAAAGAAAAAAGCCCTTGATGCCATGTTGCCTCTGCTCACTGAAGAGTATGCCAATCCTTCCGCCGTTTATCTTGAAGCCGGAAAAGCAAGATGGAAAATGGAGGAAGCGCGGGAGGTTTTTGCGGAAGGTCTTAATTGTGACAGAGATGAGATCTTCTTTACCTCCGGGGGTACGGAAAGCGATAACTGGGCTCTTTTTGGAGCAGCAGAAGCGTTAAAAGAAAAAGGAAGGCACCTGATAACCCAGAAAACTGAGCATCATGCCGTGCTCAATGCATGTAAAGATCTGGAGAAAAAGGGATTTCAGGTGACTTATCTGGATGTGGACCCGGAAGGGGTCCTTGATCCCGAAGAGCTGGAAAGAGCCCTCAGGCCCGATACCATTCTGGTCTCGGTCATGTATGCCAACAATGAGACAGGTGTTATTCAAAGGATCGATGAATTGGGTAAGATCTGTAAAAAACACAGAACCCTTTTTCACACCGATGCGGTTCAGGCCTTCGGACATCTGGATATAGACGTTAAGAGTTTAAACATAGATCTTTTGAGCGCTTCGGCCCATAAGACAGGAGGACCCAAAGGAACCGGACTTTTATATAAAAGCTTTGAAGCGGATATTCCTCCCCTGATCTTCGGAGGAGGACAGGAAAGAGGAATGCGGTCGGGAACTGAAAATGTGCCGGGTATAGCAGGTTTTGCCGCGGCTTTTAAAGAACGGGATGATGAAACGGCAGTAAGCCGGTTGAGAGAATATATGACCGGAAGGATATTAAAGGAGATACCCGGAAGTGCCTTAAACGGCAGAGCAGAAGTAAGACTCCCCGGGACGTTTAACGTGAGCTTTGAAGGGATCGCGGGAGACAGTGTGATAATGAGGCTTTCTTCTTTGGGAATCTGCGCATCCACAGGCTCCGCCTGCACGTCAAGAAGCGGAGAAGCTTCACATGTGCTTAAGGCAATGGGCTTTTCGGAAAAGAGATGTAATTCGTCTTTAAGGTTTTCGCTAAACGGAGAGAATACAAAAGAGGAAGCGGATATCACTGTGGATGCATTAAAGGACATTATCGGTGATTTCAGGAATATGGCCCGGCTTTAAAGGCCGGAGGAGTTGATCTCAGGAGGGAAAAAATGAGAAAAATGGTCCTGTCCATCTTTGTAGACAATACATTCGGCGTATTGAGCCGTGTGTCGGGTTTGTTTTCAAGGAGAGGATATAATATTGACAGCCTTACGGTGGGGGAAACGGAAAATCCGGAGTATTCCAGAATGACTGTTGTGGTTACGGGAGATGAACAGATCCTGGATCAGATAAAGAAGCAGGTTGAAAAACTGGAGGATGTTAAGGAAGTTAAGGAACTGGACCCTTCTTCTTCCGTTTACAGGGAATTGATCCTGGTAAAGATAGCGGCTACCAAAGAAGCAAGACAGGGTGTGATCTCCATAGCCGAGATATTCAGGGCGAAGATCGTGGATGTAACACCTGATTCCCTTATAGCGGAGCTTACCGGAGATCAGTCAAAGCTTGAGGCGTTTTTAAAACTCCTTTCCGATTACAGGATACTGGAGATAGCCAGAACGGGGATTACGGGACTCAGCAGAGGAGTTTGATGTATTAGGAATTTTTTATTGTTTTTTTTCGACTAAAAGATTATAATTTTTATGTATGTGTTTTAATGGATATATGCCTTTTGAAAAGGCATTTTGGAGGCAAAAATGAGTATACTGTCACAATGCTGTGGATTGACACTCTTGGCGACAATAGTATATTTTTATTCGTTCAGAAGGAAGATTTTGATCAAAACGGGACAAAACTATCTTGAACTTGTTTTGACCACCTTGATCTGTACCTTGCTGGATATGCTTTCCATATTCTGCATTAACCATGAAGCCACTTTGCCTGACTTTTTTGTGGAGATCGTCTGCAAACTCTATGTGGCATCCCTTCTTAGCGTGTGTATATTCGGACTCAGATATCTCTGCGCCGATGTTTATAAGCTCAACAAAGAATACAAGACAGCCATGGTCAGGGTTTATATATCCTGGGTGGTCATGTGTACCGTCATTTTTGCTCTTCCCATCAGGATCGCTTATGATGAAAACGGAGTGGCCAAGTACACGGAAGGTCCTTCCACCATTGCCACCTACATCTGTGTTGCGCTTGTGATCGTTATGATCGTTGTCACCACCGAGATGAACAAGAGAATAGTAAACATCAACAGACGCAAGGTGGTGTACATGTGGATAGCCACATGGATAGCCGCGGCCCTCATCCAGTTCTTTAACAGTGAACTGCTTATCGTAAGTTTCGGCGCTTCCCTGGGAGTAACCATCATTTACTTCGCTCTGGAAAATCCCGAATCCAACCTTGACAGAAATACGGGCTTTTTCAACGAAAATGCCTTGTCCTTATATGCCAATCAGCATTTTAACAACGGAAAGAGATTCTCGTTGGTTTATTTGGAGATCTCACCCTACGGAAATGCAAGCAAGAAGATGAGCCTTGAGTCTGATATCCAGGAAGAGATCAACAGATACATAATGAGCTTTGAAAAGGGCGATATCTTCATTATCAATGACAGTGAATATTGTATGGCATTCGAACAGAAGGATAATGCCAATGATGCATTGGAATTGATCAGGGAGCGCTTTAACTACGGCTGGGGTTCCAAGAAGAATGTTATCCTGCCCACAAGATATATGTATGTACCCAATTCCATGGAATTTGACGGTTGGGATTCACTTTCCCAGGCCATTCGCTTTATCGGCTATTCAGGCACAAATGTAAATGAAGTCAATATAGTAATGCCTTCTTCTCTTACCGAACTTGTCAAGGAAAGGGAAATGGAGGAGATCATCCGTGATGCCATAGACAATGACAGGATCGAAGCTTTCTATCAGCCTATCTATTCCATAAAGGAAAAAAGGTTTGTTTCTGCGGAAGCTCTCGCAAGGATCCGAAGAGAAGACGGCTCCATCGTTCCTCCGGGACTGTTTATTCCCGTGGCTGAAAAGAACGGTACCATCATAAAGATAGGAGAGATAGTGTTTGAAAAGACATGTCAGCTCCTTTCCAGAGAGATGCTTAATGAAAGATTCGATGTTAAGTACATTGAGGTCAATCTTTCCACTGTACAATGTTCCTACGAGTGTCTGGCTGATTCCTTTGTTTCCATCATGAATAAGAATCATGTGGATCCTGCGTGGATCAATCTCGAGATAACCGAGACGGGATCGGTTGCCGAGAAGAATATACTTTTGAAGAATATGAAGGAACTCATGATATACGGAGTTACCTTCTCCCTGGATGATTTCGGAACGGGCAATTCCAATCTGAATTATATTATGGATATGCCCGTTAAGATCGTTAAGTTTGACAGGGAAATGATAAATGCTTACTTTGTAAATGACAAGGCTAAGCACATTATGACTTCGACCATTAAGATGTTACAGGATATGGGGTTTGAGATAGTGGCCGAAGGAGTGGAAACAAAAGAGCAGGCTGATGAGATCAGTACTCTGGGAGTTTCCTATATTCAAGGATATTATTATTCTAAGCCTCTAACAAGAGGTGATTACATTAATTTCCTGGAAACCGATAATGATAAGGCAGGTCTGTAAACCTGCCTTGAATCTTGCGGATATGGCGGAATTGGCAGACGCGATAGATTTAGGTTCTATTGTCAACAGACGTGCAGGTTCAAGTCCTGTTATCCGCACTTGATATTAGGGGTGAAAAGAAGGTATAGGTCATGGCAAAAGCTGATGTAAACAAGAAAAAAAGCATATATGTACAGGTTGTAAGTTCGATAGTTATTTTGATTGTCGGGCTTATTTTTGCGGCTATCTTTATAGCGGTGGCTCTAAGTGTTGAGGAGTATTATCCCGAATCCAGCATCGTCTATAACGGATGGTTCCAGATACTGGCAGTTATTGCTTTTCTTTTGTCCATTGTTGCGGGCGGAGTGGTCTATTGTGTTCTTACCATCAGCAGTTCCAGGGATCTGGCGGAAGGCATGCAAAAATTGGCTACGGGAGCCAGATCTGTGGAAAATCAGGGCTTGATCATTAATTCCTTCAGCACCATATTTTATTATGTATGTTTTATCGATGTTAAAGAGGACAGCTTCTATGAGATCCTGCCTCAGGATTTTATTACCTTTATCATGGGAGAAAGGGGCAGGTTTTCTTCAGCTTATAAACGCTTTGTATCTGAAACCGTATCTCCCGAATTCCATGAAGATCTCTATGAATTCGGCGATATCTTTACCGTTGACAAAAGACTGGGAGATCAGAAGAGCATAACCACAGAGTTCATCAGTAACTATGTGGGATGGACCAGAACCTATTTGATAGCTTCGGAAAGAGACGAAAAGAAAAAAGTTACCAAGATGCTTTTGGGCTTCCAGAAGATAGATGCCCAGAAACGTCATGAACTTCAGATGCAGGAAGCGTTAAAGAGTGCACTGGATGCAGCCAACAGCGCCAACAGTGCAAAGTCCGATTTCCTTTCCAGAATGAGCCATGATATCAGAACGCCCATGAACGGTATCGTGGGAATGACAGCATTGGCTCTTACCAGGATCGACGATAAGGAAAGAGTTGCCTATTGCCTTGATAAGATATCCGAATCCAGTAAGCATCTTCTTATGCTTATAAATGATGTTCTGGATATGTCCAGGATCGATACCGGAAGACTGGAATTGTCGGAAGAGGATTTCTCTCTTTCCGATCTTATGGATAATCTGGTTACCATGATACATCCTCAAACAGATGCAAAGCATCAGGATTTTATATGCAATGTACTTAACGTTGAACATGAAAAGGTAATAGGAGACCCTACCAGACTGGAAGAAGTGTTCCTGAATCTTACCGGAAATGCGGTTAAATACACCGATGAGCACGGCAGGATAAAGATGTCCATTTTTGAGAAGTTTATTAAAAACGGTACCGGTTGCTATGAGTTCGTTATAGAGGATAACGGCATAGGCATGTCAGAAGAGTTCCAGCGTCATATATTCGAACCCTTCTCCAGAGAATATAACGAAAAGACCAAGAATGTTCAGGGAACAGGGCTGGGTCTGGCCATTGCGAAGAACATCATCAATATGATGAACGGCGATATCATGGTGGAAAGCGCCCTCGGAAAGGGAACCAAGTTTACCGCCACCTTCTGCTTAAAGGTACAGGAAAGCGAAGAAGAAAAGAATAATAATTTTAATGATCTGCATATACTTGTGGTGGATGACAACCGTGTATCTGCCGAAAATAACAGTTCCATGCTGAGAAACTTAGGCATGAGATCTCAGAGTGCCTACGGCGGAAAAGAAGCTATAGACCTTGTGGTTTCGGAAGCCGAGAATGGAGATCCGTTCAAACTTGCACTGGTTGACTGGAAAATGCCTGAGGTTGACGGCCTTAAGGCTATACGTGCCATAAATGAAAAACTGGGTGACAAAGCCCCTGTTTTTGCTGTCTTTGCCTATGACTGGACGGATATTGAGATAGAGGCCAGAAGACTGGGGGTCAAAGCTTTTATTTCAAAGCCTCTCTTTAAATCCAGGGTGGTCAGCGCTCTCCATCAGATGCTGGGGGACGAAAAGCCCGAGAGAAAGGAACAGGAGATAAAGGCCTTTAAGGAGATCAGGTTCGTGGGAAGAAGAGCTCTTCTTGTCGAAGATAATGAGCTTAACACGGAGATCGCCAAGGAACTTCTGGAAATGACCGGCGTTGAGACCGAATGTGTTTCCAACGGTGCAGAGGCTGTAGAGATCGTTTCGGATCGCGGTTCCGATTATTACGATATCATTTTTATGGATATCCAGATGCCTATAATGAACGGTTATGATGCAACCAAGGCAATACGTGCCCTGCCTATTAACGATGCCAAGACTATACCCATTATCGCCATGACTGCAAATGCATTTATGGCAGATGTACAGGAAGCGAAGAATTCGGGAATGAACGAGCACATTGCAAAGCCCGTGGATCTTAACAGATTGAGAGAAGTAATGACCAAGTGGCTGGGATAAATCATTAAATTTGGCTAAAAATGGCCCTGTTTCCTTTACAAACAGGTTGTCGGATCGTATAATATCCGTTATGAGAAAGTTAATGAGATTTTTTAAACCTTATGTAAAAGTAGCTATTCCGGCACCGCTTTTCAAGATGTTTGAAGCGGTACTGGAACTTTTTGTACCCCTTGTTATGACCGCTATAATAGACGTGGGCATAGAAAATGGTGATAAGTCCTTTATACTTAAGCATGGCCTGATCCTTGTGGGATTGGGGGCAGCGGGACTCCTCATGTCGGTAACGGCTCAGTTCTTTGCGGCCAAAACAGCGGTGGGATTTTCTAAGGATCTTAAATCAGCCCTTTTCAGGCACATTCAGACCCTAAGCTTTTCGGAACTGGATACTGTGGGTAATGCGACCCTTATTAACCGTATGACAGCGGATGCGGACAAGCTCCAGACAGGGATAAACATGACTCTGAGATTGTTCTTAAGATCTCCCTTCATTGTGTTTGGCGCTGCGATCATGGCCTTCACCATTGACGCAAAGAGTGCGCTTTATTTCTGTGTGGCTATCCCTTTACTTTCCGTGATAGTCTTCGGTATCATGCTTGGGACGGTACCTTTGTATGCCAAGGTTCAGGCGGCTCTTGATAAAAGTCTTCTTACCGCCAATGAAAACCTTGACGGCCTTAGAGTGATCAGAGCCTTTAATATGCAGAAGAAGGAAGTGGAAAGATTTAAAAGCGAAACGGAAGACTATGCCTCAAAGGCAGTATTTTCTTCCAAGGTATCCTCACTTTTAAATCCCATTACCTTTATTATAGTCAATGCCGCGCTTATTGCCATTTTATACGGCGGTGCGGTTGAGGTTAACCTGGGTGAGCTTACAAAAGGTGAGCTGATCGCCATAGTAAACTATATGTCCCAGATATTGGTTGAGCTTATAAAGCTGGCAGACCTTATCATATTACTTACGAAGTCTCTGGCTTCGGCGAATAGGATCAGTGAGGTTTTTGAGATCGGTGAAGAGCGTTGAATTTAAAAATGTATATATGAAATATGCGGGAGCGGGAGACTACTCTCTGGAGGATATATCCTTTACCGCAGAAAAAGGTGAGACCATAGGCATAATAGGCAGTACCGGCAGTGGCAAGACCACGCTTGTAAGCCTGATACCGGGGTTTTATCCCGCAGCTGAAGGCGAAGTGCTGGTAAACGGTAAAAACGTGAAGGAGTATGATCTTTCGGAGCTTAAGGAAAAAGTTGGCTTTTGTTTTCAGCACTACTATATGTTTAAAGGCACCATATTCGAAAATGTTGCCTTCGGAGCGCCCGATGCCACGGAAGAGGATGTGAAGGAAGCCTTAAGGATATCTCAGGGGCTGGATTTTGTTATGGAAAAAGCCGGTGGCTTAAATGAAAAGGTATCGGAAAAAGGAACCAACCTTTCCGGAGGACAGAAGCAGAGGCTCATGATAGCAAGGGCACTGGTCAGAAAACCTGAGATCCTGGTACTGGACGATTCTTCTTCGGCACTTGACTATGCAACGGACAGGCGTTTAAGAGAAGCTGTTAAGGAACTTAAGGATATGACGGTCTTTATAGTTTCACAGCGTACCGCATCCGTTCTTCACGCAGATAAGATCATTGTGCTTGAAGACGGCAAAATGGCAGGCATAGGAACTCATGAAGAGCTTCTTAAAAACAATTCTGTATACAAGGAAATTTATGAAAGCTGTACAAAAGAACAATAACAAAAAGACAACAAAAAAACTGTTTTATTATATAAAGAAGCATTTACCCTTTGTAATGCTTTCTGTTTTGCTGGCCGCACTCTGGGTAGTGCTCACCCTTTACATTCCCGTACTTACGGGAAATGTTATCGATATGTGCCTGGATAACGGGAAGACGGATATGGCTTCGGTGGTATCTCTTCTTGTTAAAATGGGCCTGTGTATCCTGATCGCAGCGATCGCTCAATGGCTTTTAAGCGTATGCAATAACAGGACGGCTTATCGTGTGGGGCTGGACATCAGAAATGATGCCTTTGCAAAAATGAACAGATTGCCGGTGGGATATTTTGATTCTCATGCCCACGGAGATATATTAAGCCGTATGACCAACGACATCGAGCAGGTTTCGGACGGCCTTCTCATGGGCTTTACAAACCTTTTTACCGGAGTTCTTACCATAGTGGTCACACTTTTCTTCATGCTGAGGTTGAATGTGCTCATTACTTTGGTCGTAGTTGTGGTTACTCCCGTTTCACTTTTTGTTTCCGCATTCATAGCAAAACGCAGCTATTCCATGTTTAAAAAGCAGTCCGGTACCAGAGGAGAGCAGACAGCTTTTATAAATGAAAACATTGAGAATCAAAAGGCAGTAAATGCTTATGGTATGGCAGAGACGGAACAGCAGAAGTTTGATGAGATAAACGAGAGGATGGCAAAGTATTCCTTAAGAGCCATCTTTTATTCCTCACTTGTAAATCCCTGCACCAGATTTGTTAACAGCCTGGTTTATGCCGGAGTAGGTGTGTTCGGAGCCATTGCTGCGGTTAACGGCGGCATCTCCATCGGACAGCTTTCGGCGTTTCTTGCATATGCCGGAAAGTATACCAAGCCCTTTAATGAGATATCCGGTGTTATAACAGAGTTCCAGAACGCCTTTGCGTGTGCGGCAAGAGTATTTGAGTTCCTGGATGAAAAGGAACTGGAAGAGATTTATTCAGAGGATCAAAAGGAAGCAAAGAACGATGAATGTATCGTCAGCATTGAGGATGTAAGTTTTTCTTATGTGCCTGAAAAACCTTTGATCCAACACTTTAACCTTAAAGTAAAGGAAGGGCAGAAGATAGCCATAGTAGGACCTACGGGATGCGGTAAGACTACTCTTATTAATCTGCTCATGAGATTTTATGATGTTAATGAAGGAAGCATAAATCTTAGAGGACAGGATATCAGGGATATGTCCAGAGAACAGCTCAGAAACAATGTGGCCATGGTTCTGCAGGACACCTGGTTAAGACACGGGACAGTGAAGGAAAATATAGCCTTGAATTCTCCCGACGCTACCGATGCAGAGATAGAAGAGGCTGCAAGAAAAGCTCATGCTTTAAGCTTCATAAAAAGACTGCCCGCCGGGTTCGATACCGTTTTAAGCGAAAACGGAGACGAATTGTCCCAGGGACAGAAACAGCTTATATGTATAGCCAGAGTTATGTTAAAAACCCCGCCCATTTTGATATTGGACGAGGCTACATCATCTATAGATACAAGAACCGAGATCAAGATCCAAAAGGCTTTTAATACTATGATGGAAGGCAGGACCAGCTTTGTGGTTGCTCACAGACTGTCCACCATACAGACCGCGGACGTTATTCTAGTAATGAAAAGCGGAAATGTGGTTGAAATGGGTGATCACGAAGAACTTATGGCTAAGAAAGGTTTTTACAGCGAATTGTATTACAGCCAGTTCTAATGCCTTGTTCCGGAGAAGGAGCCGAGGCCGATCTTCTTCTTTTGTTTATCACGCTGGAGTTGCATGAGAAAACCTGCCAGTTTAGAATTCTTATCGGAGAAGCGGCAACCGTAAAGGGTGTCCTTATCTCTCTCCATGGGCTGGCTCCTGACGATCTTTGCGCTCAGTGCCAAAGGCGTTTTATCGGGCAAGAGAACGTTTAAGCGAACCATTCTTCCGGTGTCGAATTCTTCTTTTGAGATAAAGGCAAAGCCTGTTTCGCTGATATCTTTTATCATTGCGTGATGAGGCTTGGGACCGGATTCGGTGAAATAGACAACATTCATAACTTCACCGATGGGAACACGGAAATTGTTCCTGCGGTTTCTTACTTCCGCATCACCAAAAAGCTCTATGGCATGAAAATGATGCCCCTTAAAGGATACCGCCTGTATTTGGATATTGCTCCATACATAGCAGATATCTTTGACGATAACTGTCAGTTCGGCACTATATTCCTTTGGGAAACCGACCAGTTTACCTTCAACAATAATGGGCTCGAGAAGAAGTATGTTTTTGTGAGTTAAGGCAACGGTAGCATCAAAACTGCCTTTTACATTGTTAGCACGAATATCAAGTTTTACCTGTTGGCCTTTCGTAAAATCCGATATCGTCATAATTCCACCTCACAGCTGCTAATAATCCCCTATTTAATTATTTTACAATAATTCTTGAAATAATACAACTTTTTTATATTTTTGATATTGAGATGAAGACTTTATTATGCTAAAATCCCTCTATGGCTATTTAGTAAGTTAATGATAAGTTTTTGTGCTGTTATTGTTAACTTTGAAAAATATAATTTATCATTATGTCGGAAAGGCGAAGTATATGCGTAAACATTATGAATTACTTATAAAGGATGCCGAAAAGAGAGCAATAAGGTCCTTAAGATTTCAGGTCAAGGACAAAACATCGGTTAAAGACGGAGGCTTCCCGGACGAAAAGAACGTTATTCAGCCCAAGTTTGCCATTTACAGAGTTACAAATCTTGCAGCGGTATATATGAATCCCGGATCTTCTCTTTATAAGGATGCGAAGATCAAAGAGGCTATTTTAAGAGGCCTTGATTATATAAGAAGAGAGCAGCGCCCCGATGGCACCTTTGACCTGGTGGATTGCAATTTCTTTTCCGGACCGGACACAGCTTTTTGCGTAAAGAGAATGCTCGTATTTTACAAATACCTGCTTAAAAATCCGGATGCTCCCGATGCTGAGCTTTTTACAAAGAAAGTGGAAGAGATAGTTAAGGGTGGAGCCGACGGTATGAACGGAAGCGGATTCCATACTCCCAACCACCGTTGGGCCATTGCTTCAAATCTCCTTGAGTGCTGGAAGATCTTCGGAGACGACAGATACAAGGCACAGGCTGAAAAGTACCTGGCAGAAGGCATAGACTGCACCTCGGAAGGTGAGTATTCCGAGCGTTCCGCAGGAAATTACAACCGTATAAACAATGATGCCATGATCACCATGGGTGAGGTCCTGGGGGATGAAAAATACATAGACTGCGCCGACAGAAATCTCAATATGATGTTGACCTATCTGGAGCCTGACGATTCGATCTTTACAAACAATTCAACCCGTCAGGACAGAGGCGTAAAGGTTTATCCCAGAGATTATTATTTTGAATATCTCTATATGGGCTATAAGAGAAACAACAAAAAGTTCCTGAAGGCGGCTAATTATATCATGGATCTCTGCGAGTCCAGAAAAGACTTCCCCGAGTATCTGATCAATTATATGCTTCATCCCGAACTCATCGATCTGGAGTGCGAAGAGTCAGGCTATGAAAAAGAATACGATGTTTTTTATAAAGAATCGGGTATAGTAAGAAGAAGGAAGAACAATTGGTCCTATACCATCATTAACAATGCTTCCAATTTCGTATGGTTCCAGAACGGAGACCTTTGCCTCGGACTTAAGCTGGGTGCCAGCTTCTGCGAACACAGAGCATTTAAGAGTGAGAGTATTGAAAAGGCCGACGGTGCATATGCATTGCATCAGACCATGAGAGGCTGGTTCTACCTGCCCTTTGGCGAGTATCGCGGAACTTCCGACTGGTGGAAGATGGATAACGCGAATACAAGAAAGAAGATCACAAGCCCGGATCTGAACTTTGATGTGAAGATCAAAGAGATCGAGGACGGTCTTGAGGTTAAGATAAAGACTTACGGTGTTGACAGAGCACCTCTCCGGCTTGAATTGGCCTTTGATGCGGGTGCTGATATAGTCAGCGATCATTTTAACGTAGAAGGTCTTGCGGGAGAATGTATGATCGTAAAGGACGGTATGGTTACAGCCACCCGCGGGGATTACGCCATTGAAGTGGGCCCGGGATTTTATGACCATGATTTTGTCGCAGGTAAATTCGGAAGCGAGGGAAGAAGTCCCCAGTGCTTTACCGTTTACTTTACGGACACCACGGAGTTTGAGAGGACGATCACTATTAAAGCAAAGGATGGGATCATTTACTAAATGATCATTTATTAAAGGAGGGAAAAATGTCGGTTACGGAAGAATTTAAAGGAAGGTCATTCCTAAAACTCATGGATTTTTCAGCGGAGGAGATCCTTGCGCTGATCAATCTTGCAGCAGATTACAAGGATAAGAAGAAAAAGGGGATCATGCACGATACTCTTAAGGGGAAGAATGTGGCGCTCATATTTGAGAAGACATCCACCAGAACCCGTTGTGCATTTGAAGTTGCCGCCCATGATCTGGGTATGAATGCCACTTACCTGGATCCAAAGAGTTCACAGATCGGAAAGAAGGAAAGCATCGCGGACACAGCCCGTGTGCTTGGAAGAATGTTTGACGGTATCGAATATCGCGGCTTCGGACAGGAGATAGTGGAGGAGTTGGCCAGATATGCGGGAGTACCTGTATGGAACGGCCTTACCAACGAGTTTCATCCCACTCAGATGTTGGCGGACATGCTGACCATCAGAGAGCATCTGGGATCTCTTAAGGGAAAGAAACTTGTTTATATGGGAGATGCGCGTTATAATACAGGTAATTCCCTTATGGTGGTATGTGCCAAGTTGGGGCTTGATTTCGTAGCCTGCGCACCCAAGAAGTACTTCCCCGATGCAGAACTTACCGAAAAATGCAAGAAGTTTGCAAAGAGCAGCGGCAGCACTGTTACGCTTACGGAAAATCCTGTCGAAGGCACAAAGGATGCGGATATCATCTATACCGATGTATGGGTATCCATGGGAGAACCCGATGAGGTCTGGGAAGAGAGGATCAGGGAACTTACACCTTATAAGGTGACCGGGAACATTATGAAGAATGCCAAGAGTACTGCCATCTTCATGCATTGTCTTCCCGCCTTCCACGATCTTAAGACAGAGATCGGCAAGGAGATGGGAGAGAGGTTCAATTTCAGCGAACTTGAAGTCGAGGATGCTGTATTTGAATCCTCACAGTCCGTTGTCTTTGATGAAGCCGAGAACAGGATGCACACTATCAAAGCAGTTATGGCAGCAACTCTCGGAGCTTAAAGGATCATGTTTAAGAGATTTAACAGATTTATTAAAGACAAAGGCTTAGTAACAGAAGTTTTGAATATCATTATGGGCATCCTTATGGTGGTTGCCCTTTTGGTTTTTTCTTTTACGGGTACTACCTTCAGCATATGTCTTGTCATCGTGCTGGGGGCTTTAATGAACATTCTTAACGGCTTTACTTTTTACAGGAACAAAGAAAAGAAGACCATGGGAATGTCCATGATATTTTTTGGGATCGTTATCGTGTTCATTCTTATAATCTTTTTAAGCATGGGTATCATTTGAAAGTTTGAATGAACAGTAAAACAAGGGGAGGCATATATGATCTTTGCCGTTGATGTTGGAAATACAAACATAACATGTGCTATAATGGAAGATATGAAGGTTATCACTTCCTTCAGGATAACCACCAAGATGCAGAGGACATCCGATGAATTCGGCATACTTATATCCGAATTTCTCAAGAACGGAGAAATCAATATAAAAAATATAGAGGATGTTATCATTGCTTCGGTAGTTCCGGCGGTAATGCATTCGCTTGTTAACGGCATCGTCAAATATCTGAATAAAAGGCCGATCATAGTAGGTGAGGGAACAAAGACGGGATTAATGATAAAAACCGCCAATCCCAAGGAGATCGGAGCAGACAGGATAGTGGATGCCGTGGGAGCATATGAACTTTACGGAGGACCTGTTATCGTCTGTGATTTCGGAACCGCCACCACCTATGATCTGATCATGGAAAACGGTACATTTACAGCGGGAATTACCAGTCCGGGCATCAGGATATCGGCAAATGCGCTGTGGAATGACACGGCAAAGCTGCCGGAGATCGAGATAGAACTTCCGCCCTCAATACTTGCAAAGGATACAGTAACAAGTATGCAGGCGGGGTTGGTATATGGCTGTATAGGACAGACAGAATATATTATAAGAAAGGTAAAAGAAGAATCAGGCTTTAATAACCTTAAGGTTGTGGCTACAGGCGGGTTGGGAAGACTAATTTCCGAAAACTGCGATGCCATAGATACTTATGACAGGGACCTGACCATGAAGGGATTATGGCTGATCTATCTTAAGACGAAAAAATGATAGAGATCGGAGATTTAAAAGTTAAAGGTGTTGTACTCGGGCCCATGGCCGGCATAACGGACATGGCCTTCAGGTTGTTGTGCAAAGAGAACGGTGCGGATCTTCTCTATACGGAGATGGTAAGTGCCAAGGCAATCACATACCACAACAAAAATACCGAGGAACTTTTACAGATCGCCGATGAAGAAAAACCTGTTTCGTTACAGCTGTTCGGCTGTGAGCCGGATGTTATGGGAAAAGCAGTTGCCATGCTGGATGAAATGGGATGTAAATGCGACATCATAGATATAAATATGGGTTGTCCGGTTCCCAAGGTGGTAAATAACGGTGAAGGCGCCGCTCTCATGAAAAATCCCCGTTTGATAGAGGATATGGTGAGGGCCGCATCAACAAGCACGTCAAAACCCGTAAGCGTAAAGATAAGAAAAGGCTTCGATGAGACCCTTGAGAATGCTGTGGAATGTGCATTGGCAGCCCAAGAAGGCGGAGCAAAGCTTATCGCAGTCCATGGAAGAAACAGAGAAGATTATTATTACGGAAAAGCTGATTGGAACTGCATCAAAAAAGTTAAAGATGCGGTGAAGGTACCGGTAATAGGAAACGGAGATATATATAAGCCTGAGGATGCCAAACGCATGCTGGAGGAGACCGGAGTAGACGGTGTTATGGTGGCGAGAGGCTGCCAGGGAAATCCCTGGATATTTAACAGGATCAAGGTTTATCTTGAAACAGGTAAGCTTTTACCTGAACCCACGCTTAATGACAGGATACATATGGCATTGAGACATGCACGTATGGAAATAGATCTTAAGGGTGAATATATCGGTATCAGAGAGATGCGAAAGCATGTGGCATGGTATATGGCCGGCTTTTCCGGGGCCTCCAAAGTCAGGGACAGCGTGAATTTTGTCGAGAGCTATGACGAACTTGAAAAATTATTGAATTACTACTTGCAATGAATTATCGGTTGTGCTACAATGTCACGCATTAATACGATAAAGCAATAATTTAGCTGCAACTACGACAGGATTTGCATGAACAGCTAAGAAAAGGAGATTTCTATGGAAAAGTTTAAAGTCGGTATTCTCGGCGCTACGGGAATGGTTGGACAGAGATTTATCTCATTGCTTGAAAACCATCCCTGGTTTGAGGTGGTTGCCGTTGCTGCCAGCCCCAGAAGTGCAGGAAAGAGTTATGAAGAGGCTGTGGGAGATCGTTGGAAGATGACAACTCCTATGCCTGAAGGAGTTAGAAAATTGACCGTTCTCAATGTTAAAGAAGTTGAGAAGGTTGCTTCCCTCGTTGATTTCGTATTCAGCGCAGTTGATATGACTAAGGATGAGATCAAGGCCATTGAGGAAGCATATGCAAAGACGGAAACACCCGTTGTTTCCAACAACTCCGCTCATCGCTGGACTCCCGACGTTCCCATGGTAGTTCCCGAACTCAATCCCGAGCATTTTGCAGTACTTGAGAGCCAAAAGAAGAGACTTGGCACAAAGAAAGGCTTCGTTGTTGTTAAGCCCAACTGCTCCATCCAGAGCTATACACCTATGTTACACGCCCTTAAGGAATTTGAGCCCACAGTTGTTGTGGCTACCACTTACCAGGCTATTTCCGGTGCAGGAAAGACATTTAAGGACTGGCCCGAGATGGTGGACAATGTTATTCCCTACATCGGCGGTGAGGAAGAAAAGAGTGAGCAGGAGCCTTTAAGGATCTGGGGGAAGGTAGAAAACGGTCAGATCGTTAAGGCTGAATCACCCGTTATCACCACACAGTGCATCCGTGTTCCGGTTTCCGACGGACATACAGCAGCTGTATTTGTAAGCTTCAAGAAGAAGCCCACCAAGGAGCAGATCCTTGAAAGATGGAAGAACTTCAAGGGACTTCCTCAGGAGCTGGATCTTCCTTCGGCACCTAAGCAGTTTATCACCTACTTTGAGGAGGATGATCGTCCTCAGGCTAAGCTGGACCGTGATTCCGAAAAGGGAATGGGAGTATTTGCGGGCCGTCTTCGTGAGGATAAGGTTTACGACTGGAAGTTCGTGGGGCTTTCTCACAACACAAAGAGAGGCGCGGCAGGAGGAGCTATTCTTTCCGCAGAACTACTTGTGGCTCAGAAATACATTGAGAAAAAGAATTAAAAATATTTTGACCGGTCTTAGGACCGGTTTTTTTTGTGACTGGACCTACCAAATATATTAAGAAACTTGTGCGTAAATGATTGAATTTTAATAAAAATTTTATTTTTTGACGGAATTTTTTGCGCATTTAGAAGAAATCTATTGTTTTTAAAGAATTTTGGGGTTAAAATTATTCTATCTTTTTTGGGAGGCTGAAATGAAGAACTTCAGAAACAGTAATGAAGAACTGAATAGCGCTTTGGATTCCTTTCTTGATAATTCTCAGGACTATGTATTTATTAAAGACCTGAACTCAGTTTATGTTGCTGCATCGGACAGCTTCGCCAAGCTTTTCGGTTATTCCGGAGGGGATGAGATAGTAGGGCTTGATGCCATAGAATTAACCCGGAATGAGAATATAGGAAATGTTTTAAGAGAAGGGGACTATAAGGTTATCACCACCGGTGAACCGATCATTGATTCGCTTGAAGAAGGAAAGATCACAGGCAGGAGCATGAAGTGCACTCTGTCCACTTCAAAGTACCCCATTATAAACAAGAACAGAAGTATTATAGGTATCCTTGGCATAGCAAGGGATGTTACATCGGAAAGAAAATCCAAGAAGCTTTTGGATGATTACAAAAAATCCTATGACCTTTCCATAAAGGAAAATGAATCCAAAACAGCATTGCTTACGGGAATGAGCTATGATATCCGTAATCCCATAAACTCCATTATGGGACTCGTGGCTTTGGCCCAGGCTCATATTACAGATACGGAAAAGCTGAATTACGATCTTGAAAAGATCAAGGAAGCGGGAAAGTATGTACTGTCCATAGTAAATGAAGTTCTGGATATCGAAAAGATAGAGGAAGGAAAAGCAGAGCTTAATGTCTGCGATTTTAACTTTATCGACTTTCTGGATAACTTTGAAGCCATGACCAGGGATTCGGCCAAGGCCAAGAAGGTGAAATTTACACTGGAAAAGAATGGTCTTGTAAATACAAATGTGGTGGGAGATCCCACCAGGATCGAGCAGATATTTACAAATCTTGTATCAAATTCTTTAAAATTTACACCTCAAAACGGAGAGGTGACCGTAACCGTCAATGAAAGAGAAGACGGAAACGGAGTTGCCAGATATGAGATCACTTTCGCAGATAACGGAGTCGGCATAGATGAGGAGATAAAGAAACATCTCTTTGAACCCTTTGCAGTCAAAAGGGAGAAGAAGCTTACCCTGGATAACGGAGTGGGGTTGGGAATGGTCATAACCAGGAACATCATCAACATGATGGGCGGTGAGATCTTTGTCGATTCGGAAGTGGGAAAAGGTACTGTTGTAACTGTCAGGCTGAATCTTCTTATCGCTGATGAAAAGATGGATGACAGCGAAGAGAACAGTGATGAGGACAGTACCGTAAAGGAGGATTTTACCGGTAAGAGAGCATTGCTGGTAGAAGATAACGACCTCAATGCGGAAATAGCCGAGGAGATACTTAAAATGACCGGAATGGAAGTGGAAAGATCCTGTGACGGACAGGAAGCGGTCTGTGTTTTCGAGGGCTCCGAAAAGGATTATTTCGATGTGATCTTTATGGACATACAGATGCCCATCATGGACGGTTATGAAGCCACTAAGGCCATACGTAAGATGAAACGTAAGGATGCCAAGAGTGTTCCGATTATCGCTTTAACGGCCAATGCCTTTGTATCGGATATAAATGATGCAAAGGAGGCAGGGATGAATGAGCTTCTGTCCAAGCCCGTTGAATTTGAGAAGCTGTGTATGATACTTTCAAAATATCTGTAAATAATTAAAGGGAGAAGCTATAGGTTCTCCCTTTTTTGAGCCTTGGGGACGGGGTTAGGGGTTCATTTTTTGAACCCCTAACCCCGTCCCCAAGGCTCATTTTTAAAATGAACCCTTAACCCCGTCCCCGGGGTTCATTTTGGTTTTATTTTTCAAAAATCTTTATTTCTTCACTTTCATCGATGATCCTGCAGCCGTAATAACCGGATTCTTCAAGCTTACCGAAAAGTTTACCCAGTTTCTTGATCTTTTCTATAAGGGTCACATCATATTCCTTTCTGTATCCGTCAGCAATGCGGATGGCATCTGTAACGGAGTCGGCAGGATATATGACTGCAAGCTTCTTTTTGGAATCGGGGATCTTAAAGTTATTGTCGTTAAGGATGCACACGATTCTTTCAAAGCCGATGGAAAAACCTACGGCAGGAACATTTTCGCCGATGAATTTACCGATGAGATTGTCATATCTTCCGCCACCGCCAACGGAACCGCCGAACTCAAGAGACTCGATCTCGAATACGGTACCTGTGTAATAGCCCTGCCCGCGAACGAGAGAGCAGTCGTATTCGATTGCATATCTTCCGTCGTTAACCGCACGTACTTTTTCGATGATATTTCTGACCGATTCCACCGGCTCCTTATCCTCGAGATAGGAAGCTGCATCATCAAGAGTGAAGGGCTTTCTGGACATCATTTCAACAAACTTTTCGCAGGCTGAACTGTCAAAGCCCTTTTCAAGAAGTTCGGATCTGACACCCTCCATTCCGATCTTGTCCGCCTTATCGAAGGATATGCATACGGAATCGGAATCCTCTGCCTTAAAACCGGCGGAAAGGATCAGATTCTTAAGGATCCTTCTGTCATTGATACGGATCTTGAAATCGGAGATACCCACATTTAAAAGGGCTTTGGCTGTGGTATCGATCAGCTCGATCTCACAGTTCTTTGAGGTGCTGCCCAGAATATCTATATCGCATTGAATGAATTCACGTAAACGGCCTCTCTGGGGACGCTCAGCTCTGAAGGAGCGGTCGATCTGTATTACCTTAAAAGGTGAAGCCAGTGAATTTCTGTTGTTTGCATAAAAACGGGTGAGGGGGAGAGTGAGGTCATAGCGAAGACCAAGGTCTGCAAGATCTTCTCTGCCGGAGGTCTTATAGGAGTCAAGGGCTTCCGCCAGTTTGTCTCCGCGCTTCATGATCTTGAACATTAAGTTCAGGTTTTCTCCGCCTTCACTTTTATTAAGGTTCTCCATGTCCTCGATAACGGGGGTGGTGATCCTTTCAAATCCGCAGGATTCGTATACTTCAAGTATCTTTCTCTGCACATAGTCCCTGAGCTTGGTCTGGGAAGGCAGATAGTCGTTGGTTCCTTTAACGGGAGTTGTTTTCATTTGTTATCCTTTCGTAAAAGAAAAAGGACCGCATACCATGCGGCCCTTAAAAAGTGCTTAATTAAGCGATAGCATTAACAGCCTTGGTAAGTCTGGAAACTTTTCTTGCAGCTGTGTTCTTATGGAAGATACCCTTTGAAGTAGCCTTATCGATCTCTGCAACAGCGTCTGTGAGAGCAGCGGTAGCAGCAGCCTTGTCGTTTGCGGCAACAGCGGCATCAACCTTCTTAACCAATGTCTTAACCTTGGACTTGATCATCTTATTTCTTAATGTCTTTGTCTCGATAACTTCGATTCTCTTCTTTGCTGACTTAATGTTTGCCATTCCTGAAACACCTCCGATATAATGATTTCTTCATTCGTTCTGCATGACGGCTTTAGAAGAGTCGGACACGGACGTTCCTCTAAAACATACTCAAGAATAATAACGCGGAAGGCCGATATTGTCAAGATAAATTTTCGTTTGCGGGCATATCTTTTTTTGGCTCCGGCTTTTTTAAAAAGAGCACTTGAGCTACCTTGGGGATAAAGCGGGATAAACAAGCCGAGATGATATATGCCCCGAAGAATATAACGGAAAAAAGGATCAGTGCACCCAGGGGCTTTTTCATTACGAGAAGCCTTGATCTAAAGTGCTCCAGGACCAAAAGCATTATGGGATAATGGAAAAAGAAAATGCCGAAGGACATGAGGGAAATGGATCTCCAAAGCTTCTGAAAAGGTATGCTTTCGCCTATAAGGAAAACCAGGGAAAAGAGACCGAATCCAAACAGGGGCAGGAAAGCGTTGTTGTAAGTGACTGTGATCGCATGGCCGTGAGTATAGCTCCAGCACATGGTAAGAGCAGTGCAGATAAGGGCAAGCAATGTACCCCCCAGGGATAAGAACAAGGCTTTCTTTTTGGAAGTAACTGCCTGAAGCCGGGGTTCAAGGACGACCTTAAAGAAGTATCCCGCTAAAACATACATTCCGTTATGGGCGCCCATATAAGCTACATTGATCTTGGAGGTTAAAGGTATAAGCTCCGCGCCGTTTAAGAAAATGTTGGCTGTGGGAACAACAAAAATATAGATATATCCTGCCAATAAAGGAAGGATAAACAATTTTGGAGAATATTTCTTTAAAATGATGGAAATAAAGGGGATGAAGATGTATATGCCGATTATGGTGGGCAGATACCACATGTGCCTTAAGATCTCAAAATCCTCCAGCATGCAGGCATGTCTCAGCCAGGAGGTAAAGGTGAAGGTCTTTTTATGGATGACAAAGGAGGCAAATAGTTCATAGACAGCCACCCATATCTCATAACAGATCACAAGGGGGATCAGCTTTTTCTTCCAAAAACTTGTTATGTCCTCTACCGTATCGTAATCCCTGGGAAGCAAAAGATAGCCTGTAAGCATCAGAAAAAGGGGTACACCCATCTGGCCCAGAGAATGCATAAAATTACCGAATATAAAGGAATAGGAAGAGAGAGAGTTCATGCCCTTAAGAGTAAAGGAATAGATCCTGTTGATGGAATGAACCTCAGCCACAAGAATAATGGCTATACTTCTAATAAGATCAAGGGAAGGATTTCTGTGTTTTTCTGTATTCATGTTGTTCTCCCGCAATAATTATATTTGATGAGCATGAAACGCTCAAGATCATATTAAAGCATATCATATTTTAATGACATTGAGAAATATAAATTTGCATTTTGTTGTTGCTTATATTTCTTTTTTCATTTAAAATACTTGCTGCGGACAGATGTGCGGACGGAAAGGCCGTTTTGTACATTGAAAAAGAAATTAATTATTGCTCTGATCGTTGTTTTTGCAATTCTTTCAGGTCTTTGGTACGCATTTTTTTATAAGGGAGACATCGGGAGATCGGAAACATCTTCGGAAACTCCCGTTACAAAAGTGCCTTCACCTATACCCACAGTAACCCCAAAAATTTATATTGCGGTACATATGTGCGGAAGTGTCAATTCTCCCGGCGTAGTGAAAGTAGAAAGAGGCAGCAGGGTCATTTCTGCATTGGAGGAGGCAGGAGGCTTTGCGGAGGATGCGGACAGGGAGTATCTGAACCTGGCCCGGTTTTTGACGGACGGTGAAAGGATCTATGTACCTTCACTGGAAGAAACATCCGCTTTGTCACAGAAAGACAGGATTGCAGGAACCGGTATAGATGACGGTTCCGGTAAGAATGATGAGCAGGAAGAAACAAAAGTGAATATCAATAAAGCCGAGGTAAAGGAACTTACGCTGTTACCCGGTATAGGCGAAAGCAGAGCCAAAGATATAATCGCCTACAGAAACAAGGTGGGCGCCTTTGAAAAGAAGGAAGATATCAAAAATGTAAGCGGGATCGGAGATTCCTTGTATTCAAGGATCGAAGACTACATTTGTATTGAGTGAGGAAGAAAATGGGTAAAAAAATACTGGTGGTTGATGATGAAAAACTGATCGTGAAGGGTATAAGATTTTCATTGGAGCAGGATGATTATGAGGTGGATTGTGCCTATGACGGAGAGGAAGCTCTAAACAAGGTAAAAAACAATGACTTCGATCTGATCATTCTCGATCTCATGCTGCCTAAGATGAACGGATATGAAGTGTGCAGGGAGATAAGGGAATTTTCCGATGTTCCGGTTATTATGCTGACAGCCAAGGATCAGGACATGGATAAGATCATGGGACTTGATTACGGCGCCGATGACTATGTTACCAAGCCCTTTAATATTGTGGAAGTAAAGGCGAGGATAAAGGCCATTCTTCGAAGAGTGGGAAAGAAAGAGGAAAAGGAAGTACCGGTCAGTGTATTCGGAGAGCTTACCGTGGATTCGGAAAACCGCAGAGCACTTATAAATGGTATGGATGCGGGGCTTACAGCCAAGGAATTTGACATTCTGCAGCTTCTTTCTTCAAATCCCGACAAGACCTATGACAGGGATAAACTGCTTACCGCGGTCTGGGGCGAGGACTTCTACGGCGATGCAAGGACAGTTGACGTGCACATCAGAAGACTCAGGGAAAAGATCGAAAAGGATCCGGGGAATCCCATCTACATCCATACTAAATGGGGAATAGGATATTATTTTGAAGCTTAAAAGTTTTCTTAAAAAATTAAACAGTATACAGTTTAAGATGCTCCTGTATCTATTGCTGTTCGGTATTATACCCATGGGCATTGCCTCTTCAGCTTCCCTTGGAATAGCGGTAAATGCGGTAAGATCGGGGGCAGACAGCGATGAACTGGTCGACGTTTTATATGCACAGATGCCTGTTGTTCTTCTGCCGGTGGTATTGGTGCTGGTGGGACTGGCGGTGCTTATATCCGCAAGGCTTTCTTTTCCGCTTAAGAAACTGGCGGATGATGTGAGCGAGTTTTCGGAGGGACATCACGACAAAAAGCTGGCTATAAACGGGACATCCGAGGTATGGGATATTCAGGATGCCATAAATGATATGCTGGAGGAGATGGCACAGACCGATGCCAGGAGAGATGAGTTCGTTTCCAATGTTTCACATGAGCTTAAAACTCCTCTTGCATCCATGAAGGTGCTTTCGGACTCTCTGCTGTCTTCGGAAAATGCACCGAAGGAAATGTATGTGGAGTTTCTGAATGACATCAATTCCCAGATAGACAGGGAAAATAAGATAATCTCCAATCTTTTGACTTTGGTGAAGATTACCAAAAAAGAAGAGGCCGTTACCACGGTTTTGATCCCGGTGAACGAACTGGTGGAAAACTGCATGAGACAGTTAAGGCCTCTTGCTCTTAACAGAAATATCGAAATGACCTTTGAAAGCTTCAGAAACGTGGTGGCAGAAGTGGATGAAGTGAAGCTTTCATTGGTGGTTACCAATCTGGTTGAAAATGCGATCAAATACAATAAGGATAACGGAAGGGTAAAGTGTTCCATCAATGCTGATCACAGATACTTTGTTCTTAAGGTGGAGGATTCCGGAGTGGGGATCCCCGCAGATGCAAAGAAGAGGATCTTTGACCGTTTCTATCGGGTGGACAAGGCTCGTTCGAGAGAAACCGGCGGTACAGGTCTGGGATTGTCCATAGTTAAGGAAGTGGTCCTCATGCATCATGGAAGTATCAAGGTTTCGGATTCGGAACTTGGCGGAACACTATTTACCATTAAGATCCCTCTTGTATATAAAAGTAAAGGGGTTAAATGATAAAAAGACCGATGTTTGCCCTGCTTGCGGCCGTTTTACTTGGGATCCTTCTAAATGATCTCGGCATAGCGGCCGCAGCGGCGGTTGAGTGCGGATGGGCACTTCTGGTAATTCTGTTCTTTTTTCTTTCGGAAAGATTTAAAGCTAAATTTCTTAAGATCTTCACTCCCGAATGGTATGTTAATTTAATAATACTTCTGGGGCTTTTGCCTCTTCTTTTTGCGCTTTCTTTTGCCTTGACGGGTTACAGGGAAGGAGTGACGGCTTCCCAAAGAGAAGCTTATTCCGTGCTTTATGAAAAAGGTGAAACTCATGTCATTGCAGAAGGGGAAGTTACGAAAGTTCAAAAGGACAAGGGTTATCTGGTGCTTAAACTGGATAGATGCATTATCAAAGGATATAACGAGTTTAAGGACAGAGAAGCGGGTGGATGCCTCATATATATGCCGGATGAAAATAATGTGGAGCCAAAGTGCGGAAACCTTGTTACGGTGTATGGCAGGTATTATTTTATTGAAGAATCTCAAAATCCCGGGGAGTATGACCTTCTTCCGAAATGCCTTAAAGAAAATGTCCATGCAAGGATATTTTCAAAAAAGGTCAGGATCACAGATAACAGAAGCGGTATTTTGGGCCATATAAGGCAGTTCTTGTGTTTCATGGGAAGGAAGTTTGAAGAAGGGATCATGAATGTCTTTAACGAAGAGGATAGTGGACTGTTAATAGCCATGATCACCGGAAACAGAAACTTTGAAGATGAGGAAACGGTGGATCTATACCGGCGTACCGGTATAGGGCACATCCTAGCGATCTCCGGACTTCATGTTTCACTTCTCTGTATGGGGTTATGGAAACTTTTGAGACGATACTTTTGCGAAAAAAATATGGCTGCAGTGGCAACTCTGGCCTTTTTGGGATTTTTTCTGTGTTTTACGGGAGGCTCCGTATCAGCTGTAAGAGCAGGGATCATGTGCATTGTATTGATCACGGGGAAACTGGTGAGGAAACACTATGATCTGCTTTCTTCACTGGCAGCCGCAGCCTGTGTGATCCTTCTTATATGGCCGGGAGAACTCAAGGATCCTGCGTTTATCCTGTCCTTTACCGCAATCGTGGCGGTTCATTTTGCAAGTGAGTTTAGATCTGCTCCTGTATTCGGATTCTTTGTTACCGCATTCACCATGCCTGTTACGGCGTGTATCTTTTATGAGATCCCCATCTATTCATTTATTTCAAATTTAATAGTGATACCTCTTACGGGTGTACTTCTTGGATTTGGGATCCTGTCGGGGATTTTTGGGTGTATGCTGCCCGTTGTTGGAAAGATCTTCGGAGGGGGAGCATTTATGATCTTAAGGCTGTTTGAAGGAATATCCGCCTTCACATCCAACCTGCCTTTTTCATTATTACTTACGGGGAGACCGGAAATCTTAACTGTTGCGGGGATATATGCCTGTATATTTATGATCTACAGATGGATCATAAAGCAGATGGAATATAAGAGAGATAAGATGCTGGCGGCAAGGCAGGAAAGGCCGGTATATGAAAAGCAACCCGGGATGACCTGTATCCCGGTGGCGGTCGGGTGTCTTATTGCGTTGCTTTGGATAAGGCCCGGGGAAAATGCGCTTACTTTTCTTTCTGTGGGGCAGGGAGATTGCAGCGTGTTCCTCTCGGAGAAGGGGGATTCTGTGGCCTTCGATTGCGGAAGCACAAGCGAGACGGGAGTCGGAGAAAAGGTGCTTGGGAAGTACATGAAATACCGTGGAATGATGCTTCTGGACCGGGCGACAGTGTCTCACACTGATGAAGATCATATCAGCGGGATAATTGAGATACTTGAAAACATGAAGGTTTATCGGAATGATCTTGATTACATGATGCGGTATGACGGCAATGTGGGGATCAAATGCCTTGTGTTGCCGGAAGTACAGGAAAAAGGTGAGGATTATGAAAAACTTGAGAAACTCGCGGCGGAGAAAAATGTCCGAGTGGAGTATATCGGGGCAGGGGAGGAACTTTCGCTTAAAAGTGAGGATTGCAGGCTTGTATGTTTGGCACCGGTTGAAGCCAAAAATTCTGAAAATGAAACTTCTCTTGTGTTTTTATTGGATACACCGGAATTTGCGGCTTACATGATGGGAGATGCGGGAAAGGAAGAAGAAAAGGTAGTAATGAGGATGCTTGACCGGCTTGGGTGGCGGAGTGTGGGATCGAAGCAAGTGATCCTTAAAGTAGGGCATCATGGCTCCTACAGTGCTACTTCTCCGGAATTTCTTGATCTCATCTGCCCTGACTTGGCAGTGATCTCCTGCGGGCGGGGTAATCCCTACGGCCATCCCCATCGGTCGGTGCTGGAGCTGCTTAAAGAGCGGAGGATCGAGGTGCACCGCACCGACCGGGATGGGGCGAAGGCAGATTAATCGCTGATAAACCGGGAAATGTCTGCTTTTGGGAGAGAGAAAGCTTCCCGGGACAAGGGCGAAAGCAGACAAAGTGTGGTCAAACCGGGAAATATCTGCTTTTTGGGTGGGTAAAGCTTCCCAGAACAAGGGCGAAAGCAGACAAAGTGTGGCCAAACCGGGAAATATCTGCTTTTTGGGTGGGCAAAGCTTCCCGGAACGTAGGCGAAAGCAGACAAAGTGTGGCCAAACCGGGAAATATCTGCTTTTGGGAGAGAGAAAGCTTCCCGGAACGTAGGCGAAAGCAGACAAAAATCATTTTATGAAAGGAAAAGGTAGAAATGTTAAATAAAAGAGAATTAATAATTGAAAGAAGTGATCTGGAGAAAACAAGTAGGAAAATAATAGCTGAACTTGATCAACTTGTTAAAACAGCTCCGAAGGATATGAAATTGAGGGCATTTAAACATGGAGGTTCGTATCAGTATTATCTTCGAAGAAACGGTTCCAAAGGAAATGGAACCTACATAAAAAAGAAAGATATAGAAACGGCCAGGACTCTGGCAAGGATCGAGTATAATGAGAACCTGTTGAAAGAGATCAACAGGAAGAATAATGAAATCCGGGAGATGCTCGCCATGACCAATGAAAATATTTATATAAGTGCATTAAATAAAATGACAGAAGCAAAGAGGAATCTTATAAGTATACCCTTTGTTTCGGACGAAGAATACTTGTTAAACTGGCTGCACCGGGATTTTGAAAAAATGGGTTTCAAAGAAAATATGCCGGAGTATTATACAAGAAAAGGATTGCGGGTGAGGTCGAAAACAGAAGTGATAATTGCCGATATTTTGGATGAATTGGCTGTGCCTTTTATATACGAAAAACCGTTGAGGTTAAACTCAGATGTTGTCCACCCGGATTTCACCTTATTGGATGTAAAAAATAAAAAAGAAATATACTGGGAGCATTTTGGCATGATGGATGACATAGAATATAGGAACAATGCGTTTTTTAAGATAAGAAAATACGAAGAAGCGGGCTTGTTTCAGCATGATTCACTTATATGGACATTTGAAACAAGCAAATATCAGATCAATACAAAACAGCTCCGTAAAATGATCACAGGGTTAAAAGAAACATTGGGATGTTGAAAATTCAGTTAATAGATGTGCTACGGGAAAATATATGATAAAATATATTTAAGCCCGGGTTTCGAAACTATCTGAAACAATGACGGAAAAAAGGATATAGCATCAGGTTTCAAAGTTTCAAAACTTCAACAATTAGAGGAGGGAAATAAATGAAAAAGATTGGGTTGTTACTGGTGATAATCGTAACATTAGTTCTGGAAGCATTGCCTATGGGGGCTGTACTTGTCTTTGCACTTTCACCCACAGAGAGGAGCAGACAATTATTTTCTTATTTTGATCCCGTGTTATTGGGTTATGCAAATTTTGCACCCTTCGTCATCGTAATTTTGACATGTGCGGTTTTGGCGCTGGTGGTTCTTTCCTTTAAAAATGATAAATTCTTGAACTATGTTTTTATCTTCTCTTTGACCGCAAGCATCGTTTCCTTATTTCAACTGATGTTTGGAGTTGAATATTTTTCCATAGTAGGTGGGATCATTACAGGGTTGCTTTTGGTTGAAGGTGTTTTGGCCAAAATGAGTCCGCAGGTAAAAAAACAATGAAGAGGAAGAAGTTTAAAGAATAATACAAATAAAGAGTAATACAAATAAAGAATAATACATATATTAAATCCAGCAAGATTTGAAGAGAGTTGGCAGATGAAACAAAAAAAGATTAAAAAAATGAAGTTTATTCCGGTAGGAGGAATTGGTTTAGCGGTGCTGTTTTTTGTGATCAGTAATTTACTTATGATGGCAGTGGAAAAAAAGAAGATAGTGTCTGATGAGAAATTATCGGAGTTGAATGCAGATTGTATTCTGATCCTGGGAGCTGCTGTTTGGGCAAACGGCCAACCCAGCCATATGCTTGCTGACAGGCTTGACGAGGCGATCCGCTTGTATCAAAAGGGAATCTGCAAGACTGTCCTTGTAAGCGGGGATCATGGAAGAGATGAGTATGATGAAGTCAATACTATGAAAAATTATCTTATTAACGCAGGTCTGCCCGGTGAGGACATTTTTATGGATCATGCCGGGTTTTCTACATATGAAAGCGTGTGGAGGGCAAAGGAGATATTTGGAGTTGAAAAGATGATCGTTGTAACCCAGGAGTATCACATGTACAGAGCATTGTATATCAGTCGGAAGCTTGGGGTGGAGGCACTTGGTGCACCGGCGGATCCTCGTACTTATGTGGGAACATTTAAACGGAATCTTAGAGAATGGTTAGCCAGAGATAAAGATATTTTATATTGCCTGTTTCGCGTAAAACCTACATATGAAGGAGAAGCTATTGATATTAAAGGCAGTGGAGATATAACAAATGACTGAGATATCAAAACAGCAAAACCAAAAGTAATCAAACCGAAGAGCAGCATATAAGAGGTCAAATATAAGATCCTAAGGTAAATCAACAGGAAAGAACGCAGGAAAGAACGACAAGAAAGATCGACAAGAAGATTCAACAAATAAACCACAAGAAAATCAAGAGTACCCAATGACATATATCACAGTAAGTTTTTGGAAAACCGTTATCCGGGGGAAATTGGGAAATATACAGGGGAGGAAAAACATGGATAAGGCATATGCAGGCAGAACAGGGAGAAGGTCCGTTGAACCCAAGTATTCAATGTGTGTACAGCCATCCTTTATCATCGGAACAAATAATGAGGACGGCTCAGCCGATTTTGCACCGATAACCTGGGTGAGTGCCACGTGTGAGGATGGCGACAGTTATCTGTTGGTAATAAGCATGTTCGGAAATAAGACGACAAAGAGGAATGTCATCAGGACAGGCAAATTCAGTGCGAATCTGGTGAGCAGGGATATGCTTGGCTTAATGGACTATTTCGGATCGAAACATGCAAAAGACGGCCTAAAAAATGACATCTCCTATGAAGTCGTGAGAGGGGAAGTGCTGGACGTGCCTGTTTTGGATAAAAGCAGGTGGGTTTACGAATGCGAAGTAAAAAAGGCTGTGGAAACGGGAGCATCAACCACATTCTTTTGTAACATAAGAAATATTCAAGTGGATGAGAGGCTGGAGTGTGAAGATATTTTTGATGTGGATCTGACTGTTCTGGATCCGGTCATATATTCCGGAAGATATCACAGCCTTGGTAAAATGTTGGGAAAGATCGGAGATTATTTAGATAAGGACAGATAAAAGCAAAGCTAACACGGAACAGGCTAAGACAACACAAGTGAAAGTTAAGATAAATGATAAAACTGATCAACGTGAAAAAGATCTTGATGAGGGTTATCTTAAAAATATCCGATTTATATGCATTGGTATGACATCGGACTATATTGACAAAAATCTTGACCTGATCAGAAAGCATGCATCGGATGTGGAATCAAGACAGGATGACAGTGATTGCACAGCTGACCGGCTCAAAGAAGATAATCGAAAGGTAGTAGAGGGCTTTATGAACAGCGGCGAACAGGCGACTTTGATAGAGGGTGAATACGAAAGAGTAATAGAGGGAATAGAATTATGAAGATAATAAACCTTATAGAGAATACTGAAGGGGCTGCGGGCTGTGCACATAACGGGATCATCAGCATTACAGATGCTTACATGGAAAATACGGCTCTTCACCGGATCTGGCGATAAGTGTTTTTTTTCTTATGAAAAAACGGAATATACTGAGGGCAAGGCACGAAGGGGTATATGTCAGGAGCAAGCGGTGAAACAGACGGTGAAGATAATTGAATATCGGGAGTTCGTGAGGCCCAAATTGAACAGATCATTAACAGAGCGTTATATGAACCTCCTTACCGGGATAACCCGGCAAGGAGATTTTTTGTGAAAAAGACTGAAAAAAATCTCTTCGGTACCGAATTTCCGCTTATGGAAGTACGGGTGTAAACGTGCTTTTTTGTACCTTTGAATATTTTGATAAAACCACTTGACATTGTGGTTAGCGTATGCTAACATTACCACTACTTGAGTTAGCATTGCCTAACTAAGAGGCGATATGTTCCCAAATAAGAAAACAAGCAAAAAGCAAAAAGCAATTAGGTAAATAAAGAAAAATGAGCCAAGCAATTGAGCCAAGCAAATGGCCAAGCGATTCAGCCCAGCCCGATAGGCAATACGCAAACCGCAGGTAAGCTAAAACACAGTTTACTTAAACAGCATTTAGCTTAAACGCGAAATGTCTAAATAAAAAAGGAGAATATATCAGCCGGAAGGATGAGTTAAATGCCTGAAGAGATAATAGTAGATCAATGCTCACCCACAATGGCAGGTATAAAGACAGGGAATCTTTTTACTACACCTGCTGAGGATAAAGAGACTTTTACCAGGGAATTAAGAGAGATCAACAAGCTTCTGGTCCCTAAGGGATTGAGGCTTTTGCCTTTAAAATATACACCGAAATATATTTTGCTCTACATGTACAGGATCGAGGATCTTAAGAAAGATCTGAACACTGCTGAGGCAAGAAATATACTGCGGGACAGAGCTTACCCTCTTGTGAGTGCGGATCTTTGTGTGGTAGAGCTGGCAAAGAGGCTCAGAAGAAGCGAAGACTTCCCTCATGAGATAGGATTGTTTCTGGGTTATCCTCCCGAGGACGTGGAAGCTTTTATCAAGAATAAGGGTAAAGGAGAAAAACTTACCGGAACCTGGAAGGTTTATTGCGACGTGGAAAATGCCAGATGCACCTTTGACAGATTTAAGCGTTGCAAAGGAGCCTATATGGAAGCGTATAGGCATAACAGATCGATTGATCGACTCATCGTGAGTTGTTCATAAATTATATTAAAAGGATGGTATTATCATGAGTAAAGTAGCTGTTGTTTATTGGAGCGGTACAGGAAACACCGAAGCTATGGCTAATGCAGTTGCTGATGGAGCAAAGGCAGCAGGAGCTGAGGTTACAACATACACTGCATCACAGTTCAGCGCGGATCTCGTAGGAAGCGTTGATGCTATTGCTTTCGGATGCCCCGCAATGGGCGCAGAGGAACTTGAGGAGTCAGAATTTGCTCCTATGTTCCGGGCTTGCGAGAGCGCACTTTCAGGAAAGAAGATCGCACTTTTCGGTTCTTACGGCTGGGGAGACGGTGAATGGATCAGAACATGGGAAGACACCTGCAAGGCAGACGGCGCAGTTCTTGCCTGCGACAGTGTAATGTGCAACGAAGCACCCGATGATGACGGTGTTGCTGCTTGCAAGAAACTTGGAGAAGCTTTGGCATAAATAGATTTTCACTTCTGATCGGACTTCTTTAAATGAGTTCAAAGAAGTTAAGGTAAATTGTGTAAGGAAGGACAAGGGCGAAAGCGTGAGCTTTCGCTCTTGTTTTTTGTCTGCGGATTTATTATACTCTTCACACATATACGACATGCTTAAACTCTGAAAGCTCGCTTTCAAAGAGCTATAGCGGGGGATATTTTGCATTGCAGTAACGAATTTATGTACTGTTTATAAAGGGCTCCATTTGTTTTCTTTACAAAAATGAGTTCGTGAGTTATAATCTCTTTTCGCGGGTTAAATTTTGTTTGCATACAGCAGATCGGTTCATGTGTTACCCAATGTAACCCGGTACGGATCGGATTTGATTGTATATATATAAGGAGGTAGTCAATCATGGCAGAAAATGACAACAATAATCAGCAGCCTGTTGAAGATTGCGGCGGAAACTGTTCATCCTGCTCGGCTAATTGTGCTTCAAGAAAACAGGATCTTCATGAGCCTTGTAACCAATACAGCAATGTTAAAAAGGTAATAGCTGTTGTTTCAGGTAAGGGTGGAGTAGGTAAGTCTCTGGTTACCAGCTGTCTTACGGTAATGATGAACCGTAAGGGCTATAAAACGGCGGTTCTTGATGCGGATATTACAGGACCTTCAATTCCCAAGAGCTTCGGTATCAAAGAGAGAGCACAGGGAAATGAAATGGGCATATTACCTGCAGTTTCAAGAAACAATACAGAAATAATGAGCGTAAATCTTCTTCTGGATAGCGAAGAGATGCCTGTACTTTGGAGAGGACCTATTATCGCAGGCACGGTTAAACAGTTCTGGACAGAAGTGGTTTGGGGCGACGTGGACTATATGTTCGTGGATATGCCTCCCGGGACAGGAGATGTTCCTCTTACCGTATTCCAGTCACTTCCCATTGACGGCATCATCGTAGTTACCAGCCCTCAGGAATTGGTTTCCATGATCGTAGGTAAAGCTGTTAATATGGCAAAAGCAATGAATGTTCCTATCATAGGCATTGTCGAGAATTACAGCTACATCGAGTGCCCGGATTGCGGAAAGCACATTCCCGTATTCGGAAAGAGTCACATTGATGAGACTTGTGAAAAGTATGGCCTTAAGTGCCTTGCAAAGCTTCCTGTAAACAGCAGAGTAGCTGAAGCAGTGGATGAAGGTATGGTAGAGGATGTTCTGATCGAGGAATTGGTCGGAGCTGCAGACTTTATCGAAAGTACCTTTCCTGTAGAAAAATAATAAAGAACAGTTTTAATATTCTATTGAACATGGCATTTTATGCATCCTCTTTACCGGGAAACCGGTAAAGAGGTGTTTTTTTGCAAAAAAATATCGGACAGTAAACTGCCCGATATATATGATCTTGTTATGTTTTGAACTAATGTGATATTCACAGGATTCCACGAGATCTCAGATATAAATACCGTATTAAACTCTATGGAATGAAATAGGGTGTCGGTGTAGGAGTTATCATGGCTTCAGGTGCAGGAACCGGCATTGGAGCCATGTAATCCGTGATTTCAGGTGTTGGTACAGGAACAGGAGTGGGAGTGTACAGATCTATATCTCCGTCGTCCCAGCCTGAACCTTCTCCTTCATACCAGAATATGCCTTCTCCTTCATGTTCTATATCGCCGTCACCAAGTCCCGCAGGAGTGGGTGTAGCTGAAGGATTGAGGAGATGCTGCATTTCGTTCAGGAAGGTTTCAAGCTCATCATAGGTAAGAGGAGGATGTGGTGTCGGAGTAGGGAATGGCGTTCTGGTAGGGAAGGGGCTGGGTGTAGCCGTTACAAGACCCTGTTCGATACGACATTCATAGCAATAGCCGTCCGGAACGATATATTTGGTATCCGAGGTGGTGTATATAACCTGCTCTTTGGTGGAAATAAACACGGGTGTAACAGAAGGAACAGGTGTAAGTTCAAGGGTAAGAGAATCAATTATGGATTTGTTCTCGGTATAGAACATTACGTTTTCATCATTTACGGAAAGCAAAAGCTTGAGTTTCCTAAACAGTTCAAAGAATCTTGAAAGCATGCTCTGCCTGGTCTCCGGAGCCATATAACCCTCAGGAGTGGGAGTAGGAGTTGGCGTAAATGTGGGTGTAGGTGTTGAAGTATATAAAGGATCGGGTGTTGCCGTGGGCAAAATGAAAGCATGAGGTGTGGGAGTGGGAGACAGGATAGTCATATCCGTATCAACCGGTGTCCAGATCTCGCCTTCATCCTTGACCAGAAGCACTTTCTCCGTATAATCCGTACATCCTTCCTGAGCGATCAGTCCGGTCTTGTTGCATACCTTAACGGAAACGTGGCAGTCGCAGTATTCTGTGGGAACTGTTCCCTTGGCAAAGTATTCTGTCCTGATGCAGTTACCGCCCTCATATTTATCACAGAGGCCATGAACCGCCAACTTTCCGCACTTGGTACAGATCTCGGCGGTAGTGATGGAATCCGGAGCTTCAAAACCTGCTTCAGGAAGAGCCTTAAGTTTATGAACTCTTTCCATTATCTCTCGCCAAAGGATCTCATGAGTATTTGTGGTCTTTATGAAGAAGGATATATCAAAGCCTTCCCAGATACCTGCGGTATAGTAGGGCGAATAGCCTTCAAACCAAAGGTCGAAGTTATCGGAAGTAGTACCGGACTTTCCTGCCAGAGTCATGGGATACTCCTGGAATGCGGCGATGGAAGCAGTACCGATGTTCTTCTTTAAAGTATCCTGCATGGCAGAGGTGAGAAGGAAAGCTGTGGAGTTTTTCATTACCTGCTTGGGTGCCGGCTTGTGTTCGATCAGTACATTTCCGTTGTGGTCCAGTACCTTTGAATAATAATAGGGCTTATTGTATATACCTTTGTTGGCAATAGCAGCATAGGCCGCTGTAAGTTCCAGGTTGGTAACACCGTTGGTGAGACCGCCCAGTGCCAGGGTATAGTTGATATCCGTATAGCCTTTTCCGTCTTTTCCGACCTTGTATTCAACCAGGGAGGTAAAGCCCAGGTCCTTAAGATAATCGAAAGCAACAAGTGGCGTAACTCTTTCAAGAGTACGGCAGGCCAGTATGTTCATGGAATAGGATATACCGAGTCTGGTAGTGTTCAGACCCCTGTAAGTATTGGAACCGTACCAGTTGTTTACCTTTTTAATGGAATCGGGATAGTAGTAAGGTGAATCGTCCAGTGCGGAGGCCAGGGTCAGCGTACCGGTATCGAATGCGGGGAGATAGGCTGCAAGCACCTTAAAGGTGGAACCTACCGAACGAAGCGCATCCGTGGCACGATCAAGGACACGGTTACCGGCTTTGTCGCCTCTTCCGCCGGAAAGACCGACAATGGCGCCTGTGGAATGATCCAGCATTACAAAGGAGATCTGAGGCTCAAGGGTTTCGGTGAAACGTTCACCGAGGATGGTGTCGCCCTCTTGGACCATGGCATTTTTAAATTCCGCTACACAGGCTTCTATGTACAGTTTATTGGTGGTCATCAGGTCATATCTTCCGCCGAAGATCCGGACTTGAGTGGTGGAACTTCCTTCAAAATATTTGAAATAGTCAAGGAAATGGTAAAGCTGATAGTGTATGGTGGTTCCGTCTTTCTTTAAAACCGAAAGGGCATAGTCCACATCATAGTAGGAACCCTGTCCTATGGCAGGCCAGATGGTGTCGTCGTTAAGGACTTCGTCGATGATCTCCTGGATCTCTCTGTCCTGAGTGGTGTAAACCGAAAGACCGCCGGTGTAGATCATGTCCGAGGCCTGTGAGGCCGAGTAGCCAAGCTCCTGAAGGTCCGCCATGAGATGGGAGATGACTTCATCCGTAAAGTAGGAGTAGTAGCTTCTGCCGGAGTTTGCGCTTACGTAATTATTGATACGGGCATATACATCCTCGGTGTCAGCAATTGCTGCATCATATTCTTCCTGAGTGATGAACTCGTTTACCAGCATTTTCTTAAGAACACCGTAATCTCCGTTACGACGTTCCATGTTTGCTTCGGGATGCCGATAGGGGTTCATTCTGGTGGGAGACTGGGCGATGCAGGCAAGAACCGCGGCTTCGGAAATTGTAAGATCCTGAGCGGATTTTCCGAAATAGGTGGTGGATGCCATTTCAATACCATAGCAGCCCTGACCCAGGTTAATGGTATTTAAATAATATTCAAGTATCAGTTTCTTGTCGGTGATCGATTCAAGCTGGATGGCAAGATACTGTTCCTGGATCTTACGTACCAGTTTATGAAAATCATTGGTTTCGTTACCGCCTTCAAAGACCTGGTTCTTAAGAAGCTGCTGGGTAATGGTGGAAGCACCGGTGGAAAGAGAACGGTTCTTAATGACTTCACTTACCGCACGGAGGATACTTCTTACATCGATACCGTCATGCTTCCAGAATCTTTCATCCTCTATGGCAACAAAGGCGTTGTAAACATAATCGGGAACATTGTCCAGAGATACGTATTCACGGTTTCCTCCCGCGCCTATAAGAGTCTGGGAAACGGTTTCGTCGGTATAAAAGAAACGGGTAACATATCCTTCGGGGATAACGTTAACGTTTTCAAGGCTGGGGGAAGAAGCGATAACGCCTTTAAGGACGCCCACGCCGGCAAAAATGCCTATAACTATCAACCCTATGGCTATAAGCAAAAGGATCCTGAAACCGGAGACCGAAATACCGGTGGAAATCTTTCTGCTTCGACTTTTTAACTGATGAATTGTTTTGTTTATCTCGTTTTTACTGTAGTTCATATTAGCCTTCCGTAAATCATAAAAGTTCAATTTTTTAGTTTAGCATATTTCTCTTGGTTATTCAAACCTTAATTATTTACCTTATAAGGAAAAAAGTAATGACTTTTGAATAAATATGTAATATAATCCCCCTTGACTCATTGCAGAGAAAAAGCAGAGGCGGAGGAACATAGGACATGAAGAAACTGGTCCAATTTAGGAATATTGTTAAAAACTTTGACGGGCAGTTGGTCCTTAAAGGGATCAACCTGGATATATACGAAAATGAATTCGTTACATTGTTGGGACCTTCAGGCTGCGGTAAGACAACTTTGCTAAGGATACTTGGCGGTTTTTTGGAGCCGGATGAAGGCAATGTCATCTTTGACGGTGAAGACATATCCAAGCTTCCCCCTTATAAGAGGGATCTGAATACGGTATTCCAGAGATATGCCCTTTTTCCGCATATGAATGTATATGACAATGTGGCTTTCGGCCTGAACATAAAGAAAGAGCCCAAGGATCTGGTGGAGCAGAAGGTTATGCGTATGCTCACCCTGGTTGGTCTTGAGGATTTCTCAAAAAGAGGGATAAACGAGATGTCCGGCGGTCAGCAGCAGAGAGTTGCGATCGCAAGGGCGCTGGTTAACGAGCCTAAGGTGCTTTTGCTCGATGAACCTTTAAGTGCTCTGGATGCCAAGCTCCGTAAGGAAATGCAGAGAGAACTTAAAAGAATACAGAGAGAGGTGGGTATCACTTTCATTTTTGTTACCCATGATCAGGAAGAAGCTCTCACCATGTCCGATAAGGTAGTGGTCATGAAAGAAGGAGAGATACAGCAGGTAGGAACTCCCACCGATATATATAACGAGCCCGTTAACAGATATGTTGCCAATTTCATAGGTGACAGCAACATTGTAGATGGCGTGATGCTTGAAGATTGCAAGGTGAGTTTCGAAGATAAGACCTTTGAATGCGTAGATTCCGGCTTCGGTAAGAATACTCCCGTGGATGTGGTCATACGTCCCGAAGACCTGGATATTGTGGGACCCAGATCAGGGCAGCTCAGAGGAATAGTAAAATCCGTTCTCTTTAAGGGCGTTCATTATGAAACAGTGGTGGAGACCAGCGCAGGTACGGCCATCACCGTTGATATGATCGTTACCGAGGATAAGCCTGTAAAAAATGAGGCTGCCGGGGAGATGATGGATGCCAACGACTTTTACGTGGACATTCTGGATCTGGACGAGCTCAGCGACGGCTTTATTATAAACCGTGCGGATGCTCAGGCCTGGAATCCGGAAAATGATGAACGTATCTCCATAAGCAGTGTGGATTATGAGATCAAAAAGGAAAAGGGTACATATCCCGTTACCTTCTCTACCGCCGCAGGTACAAGCGTTACAGTGAACATGATAGTGGCTGAAGTCAATAAGGTGGTGGATGAGGATTACGGCGAGGAGATATATGCTGTTAACTTCTTTAAAAAAGCGGACGAACTGGCAGAAAGTATTGCCCTTAAGACGGATCTTAAGATCTGGGCCAATGCCTATGCAGATGATCTGGAGGACAATTCTCCGGTACAGATCACGGATGTGGTCTATGATTTCGATCCCGCAAACATAGTGCCCGGTACTTATAAGGTTACCTTTAAGACCCAGGGCTATGAGTACAAGGTGGATACAACGGATAAATTTGAAGTGGGTGCTCAGGTGGGGCTTAAGTTCACACCCGAGGACATTCACATCATGAAGAAAGAAATGGGAGAATAGAAGGTAATGAAACATTACAAAAAGATGGTCTATCCCTATGTGGCATGGATATCGGTAATGGTAGTGGCACCTATGCTGCTCATTATGTTCTATGCCTTTACTAAGGATGGAAATGCGGTTCTGGATTTCGTTTTCACATTGGAAAACTTTAAAAAGTTTTTCTCTGATACCATTTTTATCAGTGTTTTGGGACGAAGTCTTAAAATAGCGGTTATTACAACAGTCATATGTTTAGCCGTCGGATATCCGGCAGGCTACTTTATATCAAAATGCGCCGATGGGGTTAAGATGAAATGGATACTTTTGATCACCTTCCCCACTTGGATCAACATGATGGTGAGAACCTATGCCTGGAGAGGGATCCTTCAGGATGACGGTATCATAAATAAGTTCTTCGGACTTTTCGGCCTGGGACCTGTGCCCATGCTTAATACAGGCTTTGCTGTGGTTTTGGGTATGGTATATAACTTCCTGCCCTTTATGATCATACAGATCTATACATCACTGGCAAAGCTCGATACCAGCCTTCTTGAGGCCGCTGCGGATCTGGGAGCCAACAAGACCAAGAGTTTCTTAAGGATCACTTTGCCTTTGTCCATACCCGGAGTTTTAAGCGGTATCACTTTGGTGTTCCTGCCGGCGGTATCCAGCTTCTATATTCCGGAGATGCTTGGCGGCGGTCGTTACTACATGATAGGAAATTTGATCGAGACCCAGTTCCTTACAACGGAAAACTGGAACTTCGGAAGTGCGGTTTCACTTATCATGGTGATCATTATCATAGTTTCCATGTATTTTACCGGAAAAGCGGATAAGACCGAGATCATGGAACAGCGAGGCAATTGATGAAAAGACAGAATAAATTATCATCCAAAATACTGATGTGGGTTTTGGCACTTTTCTTCTATGCACCCATAATATATGCCATTGTTTTTTCCTTTAACGAAGGAAAATCCCTGACAAACTTTACCGGCTTTTCACTTCAGTGGTACGGTAAGATGTTCAGAGACAGGGAAATGAAGGAAGCGGTGTTCTATACCATAGTCATAGCGGCTTTGGCCACAGTCTTGTCCACCCTTTTCGGAACCGTTGCGGCAATAGGACTTTCAAAGAGCAACAAGGGACTTAAGTTTGCGGTGGAACAGATCAACAACCTTCCCATCATGAATCCCGACATTGTTACCGCTATAGGACTTTTGGTGCTGTTTGCCACATTGCATTTTAAAAACGGTTTCGGAACGATGCTTCTTGCTCACGTAATGTTTTGTACACCTTATGTGATCTTAAGTGTGATGCCGAGGCTGCGAGGATTGGATCCGAATCTGGCGGAAGCGGCTATGGATCTCGGGGCCACGCCTTTATATGCCTTATGGAAAGTAGTCATACCCCAGATAATGCCGGGTATAATATCCGGTGCGTTGACCGCATTTACCATGAGTTTTGACGATTTCGTCATTTCCTTCTTTGTGCAGGGAAACGGAGTTTCAAATATATCGATCATCGTTTATACCATGTCAAAGAGAGTCAACCCTTCGATAAACGCTCTTGCCACACTTGTAACGGTTATAATCTCGGTCTTTCTGTTGCTGGCCAATATCGTTCCTTCAAAGATCGGCAAAAAGAAAAATCTTGCGTTACCGGCATAAATGATATAAGATGTGCGGGAAATATAATTTCCGGTTAGGAGAATAAAGAAAATGAAAAAAAGATTTATGATCACGGCGCTTGTAATGGCGTTGATCGCATCCTGCTTCGGCGGCTGCGGAGGTGCAAAGGAAAAACTTAAGCTCTATATCTGGGGTGAGTACCTGGGTGAAGATGTTATTTCCAATTTTGAAAAGGAATATAATTGCAGAGTCATCGTGGAATACTATGATTCCAATGAGATGATGTATACCAAACTGGCAGGGGGCAGTGCCTATGATGTATTGGTTCCTTCGGACTACATGATCGAGAGACTTATAAACGAAAAGATGTTACAGCCCATAGATAAGTCTGCCATTCCCAACATTTCCCTTCTTGCGGACGGCGTTAAGAACATGGGTTACGATCCCGACAATACCTATTCCGTTCCCTACTTCTGGGGTACCTGCGGCATTGTTTACAACAAGAACAACGTGGATTACAGCGATCTTGAAAATGAGGGCTTCGGTATAATGAAAGACCCCAAGTACAAGGGCAAGCTCTATATGTACAATTCCTCCAGAGACAGCTTTATGATCGCTTTAAAGCAGCTGGGTTATTCCTGCAACACGGAAAACGAGAATGAGATAAACGAAGCCTATAAGTGGCTGATCGAGCTTGACGAAGCTACCGAACCCGTTTATGTTACGGATCTCGTCATCGATTCCATGGCTCAAGGAGAAAAAGATCTGGCCATCATGTACAGCGGTGATGCGGCTTACGTTCTCGGTGAGAATGAGAATATGAGCTATTACACTCCCGCTTGCGGAACCAACATCTGGTGCGATGCCATGGTTATCCCCACCAATGCTGAAAACCCCACTCTTGCAAACAAGTTTATCAATTATATGCTCACCAAAGAAGCATGCATGGACAATACTCTTACCGTAGGCTATACTTCACCCAATGCCGAAGTGCTTGCGGAGGTTACGGCAGAGGGCGGAGATTATGCGGATAACGAGGCATATCTTCCCAGGACCTATGCTCTTGATGAGATCTATCATGATAATGAGACCATCAGAAGACTTACAAACGATCTGTGGACCAAGATCGTTGCCAATGAGTGATCGGATAGAATTTAAATGTCGTGTGAAAGCACGACATTTTTTATTGCCGAAAGAGGGAAAATGGTCTAAAATCAGATCAGGAAAGCAGAAAAGAGGCTTATATGAGGATCGATGTTATTATTCCGGTTTACAAGCCGGATCAAAAATTCAACAGACTTTTGAAGAAACTGTCGGAACAGACGCTTACTCCCGACAAGGTGCTGATAGCAAATACCGTCGGCGAAACCGATGACTGCGATAAGATAAAAAGCAGGGCGAAAGAGGAGATGGGACAGGGAAAAACAGAGATAGAAGTGTACCCTGTTAAGAAAAGTGAATATGATCATGCCCTTACCAGACAGAAGATGGCCGAGATCTCCGATGCGGATGCGGTGCTTTTTATGACACAGGATGCGGTTCCCGCAGGGCCGCATCTTTTGGAACGTCTTTCAGAAGCACTTGAAAACGGTGCAGATGCGGCCTTTGCCCGTCAGGTGGCAAATGAAAAAGCGGATATACTTGAAAAATATACGAGATTATTTAATTACACAGGGAAATCCTATGTAAGGACAGCAGAGGATTTTAAAAAGTACGGGATCAAGACGATCTTTTGCTCCGATACCTGTATGATGTATAAGAAAGACAGATTTATTGAAATGGGTGGCTTTAGGGAAAAGAGCATTTTTGCCGAAGACATGACCTATGCCTACAGACTTCTTAAGGCGGGAGGCAGTCTTGCATATGTGTCTGAAGCAAAGGTCTTTCATTCTCATGATTACAGTCTTAAAGACAATTTTAAGCGCAGTTTTGCTCTCGGCGTGAACCAGGCGGATCATCCGGAGATCTTTAAGAAGCTTTCTTCCGAAAAGGAAGGTACCAGATATGTGAAATACATGATAAAAAGGCTGGGAAAGCAGGGAAGACTCCTTAAAACTCCCTATTTCATCCTGTCCTGCGGAGTGCGGTATCTGGGAGTGATCATGGGAAGGAATTATAAGGTCCTGGGAAAAAAGAGAGCAATAAAGATAACCGGAAACAAAAACTATTTTACGAATGCGGTTTAAATAATAAAAAAATGCGTTTTGTCGAGATATCGGCAAAACGCTTAATTTTTATATCATATCTTTATATGCTTCAAGTACTTTTTCCATGGCGCTTCTTCCCGGAGCTCCGATGGTGTTTCTCTTATCCACGCAGGTCTTCATGGCGATGGCTTCATATATGCCTTCGTTGAAGGTGGGACAGATCTTTTTGTATTCTTCAAGCGGAAGTTCATCCAGAGAGCAGTCCTTTTCGATACAGAGAAGGACAAGCTGCCCGATGATACCGTGAGCATCGCGGAAAGGAACGCCGTTCTTTACCAACCAGTCGGCTGCATCTGTGGCATTGGTGAAGCCGTTTTTTGCACTGCTTTCCATGTTTTCCTTATTTACGGTAATGGTCTTAAGCATATCCGTAAAGAGGGAAAGACAATCCTTAACCGTATCCATGGCATCGAAGGCGCCTTCTTTGTCTTCCTGCATATCTTTATTATAAGCAAGGGGAAGACCCTTCATGGTGGTGAGAAGTGCCATGAGATGTCCGTAAACTCTTCCTGTCTTGCCGCGGATGAGCTCCGCGATATCCGGATTTTTCTTCTGAGGCATGATGCTGGAGCCTGTGGAGTAGGCATCATCCAACTCTATAAAACGATATTCGTTGGAATTCCACATGATGATCTCTTCGCAAAAACGGCTTAAGTGCATCATGGTGATCGAAAGGTCCGAAAGGAGTTCAAGAAGATAATCCCTGTCGGACACGGAATCCATTGAGTTAAGAGTAGGACCGTAAAAGCCGAGGAGTGAAGCAGTGAGCTTTCTGTCCAGAGGGTAGGTGGTGCCTGCCAAAGCTCCGCTGCCGAGAGGACAGTAGTTCATGCGTTCACGATTGTCCTTAAGACGGGAACGGTCTCTTAAAAACATTTCAAAGTAAGCGCCCAGATGATGAGCCAGTGTTACAGGCTGGGCCTTCTGCAAATGGGTGAAACCGGGCATGTAGGTGTCCAGATTTTTTTCCATGAGCACATAGAGCTCCTTTAAAAGGCCGGTTTCTAAGGCGATGAGTTCGTCTGTTACATCTCTGGTGTAGAGTCTCATGTCCAAAGCCACCTGATCGTTACGGGAACGGCCTGTGTGCAGCTTCTTTCCGGTATCCCCCGTGCGGGCGATGAGCTCGGCTTCAACGAAGGAATGGATATCTTCGGATTCTGTGCCGAACACAAGTTTACCGTTATCTATATCGGCTTTTATGTCATTCAGGGTTTTAATTATAAGATCCTTTTCCTCATCGGATATAATACCGCAGGCCGCCAGCATGGTAACATGTGCGATGCTACCGCGGATGTCCTGTGCGTAAAATCTCTGATCGAAGGAAAGAGATTCGTTGAATCGATGTACAAGTTGGTCTTCTTCTTTGGTAAAACGTCCGCCCCAGAGTTTCATTAGGTTCTCCTTAATCTTTATTTTTGCGAGGTGTGACCTTCAGATACTTGGGTGTATCCAATCCGATCCTAAAGTCTTCCTCAGTGATATTGCACGTGTAGTACTTAAGAACATTTCCCGTCTCCAATTCATGAACCATGGGGGCAGTCTTGTCCCTGTTATTTACATAGGCAAAGGAATCATACATTTTGAAATTTTCAGCTACCGTCACATCATAGGGAAGGAGAGGCGCCATTTTCTTTTCAGCTGATTTTTCCATGAAAAGCCTCCGTTCAAACTTGTACTATGATAAACCCAGATCAAAAAAAATACAACTTCAAAAAAATAATTCTTTACAAATTCAGTGTGTCAGTATATAATATGGCACGTCAAATTGTCTGATTCATATGTTCAAATGATAGTTCTAAAACTTCAGGAACAGATCCAATTAAAATGTACAAAATAAAATACGGAAAAAACAAGACGGGGACGATCATTCGTGTCCTGCTTTTTGTGATGTTTTTTACTGCCGGAGCCTTTGCTTCTCTTTTGGCAGAAAGGCTGTGTATTGCAAACGGTGTGGGGTTTGAGGCAGAAAGGCAGGTAAGCACGCAGGAAGAGACACAGGACACTATAGAACGGGAAACAGTGATCGAAGAAAAGAACACTCCCGAAATGAGGGAAGTGTGGATCGACGGGATAGATATCAGTAATTACATATCCGAAGGTGATCTGATCGATGTCCGGATAGTAGATCCGAATGGAGGAGATTCCAAACTTTTGGCGGAAAAATGCATTAAAGGCATGGACAAGGAAGGGGTTTTTCTCCTGGTCAGGGAAGATGAGCTGGCCTGTATCACCGATGCACTGATCGGTATGAAAGAAGGAAGCATAGTCAGAGCCTATGCCGTGAGGATACCCTGATGAAGCAGAGAGAGGAAGGGGACTGGCCCTTTGATAACGGTGGCTTCCTGACCGGAAAACAGCTTTTAAACATTTTAATCCTGGAAAGAAGAGAAGAATTGGAAGAACTCCTTAAAACAGAGGCTTCCGATGAACTTACCGGGGATGACCTTAAGAAGATGTACAAAGCTCTTCTCTCGGAAAAGGTATTGGGTATTCCGGAAAAAGAAAGGGATTTTTTAAAAATGCAGGGAGATAAGGAAAAGGAAAGGGCCGGAGATCTTTCCTTCGTTATAAACTTTACGGATTGGGAGATAAGGACCGGATCCTTTTGCAAGATCCAAAATCATTCCGGTACCGAGCTTTCCGCAGACGGTCAAAGATACAAAAAGGCCGCTTTTCTCTGTTCCGATAACCGGGAAGAAGAGGAAAGGATAATAAGGATACTGGCAATAGAAGAAACGGGAAAAGAACTGACCTGCAGAGATCCTGAGATCGAAAGCGGAGCATTCTGTGCCGTCAGACCTCCTGCAGGAAAATGGGGAATGATGATAAAGGGAAGGAGAGGAAGACAAAATGAAATGCATATGTTTTGACGGCGTCGATTGTGAAGATATCGTCATGCACTTTGCAAAACTGCTTAAACTGTCAGGGATAGATGTGGCCATAAATGACACGGTGAGAAGTTATTCCTTTTCCGATATCCCTTTGATAAGGGAGGAAGAGATAAAAGAATATCCCGGAGTGCTTTTGATAAACGGGATGATAAAGGCAAAAAAAGCTTCAGGTGATATCAACTGCCTTGTTACGGATATCTTCCCCGCAACTGCCAGAAGGTTTGAAAGGGACATGAGACAGCTGGGATGTAATGTCTATGACCTGGTGCTGATCAGAGATATCTGCGGAAATGAAAAAGCAGGGGATTACATAATGAACCTGCTTAAGATAAAGGGAAGCAGTGTCTATTTAAGAGAAAGCGTCAAGGACTTGACAGTGAGATGCTGTCTTCAGGAAGGGATACAATACCGCCTTAAGAACCTGAGTCCGGGAATGAGAAAAGGTCTTATGGATATGGGTGAAGAGATCATGGGACTGACCCGCAGAAAAATGAAAAAAGTAATGGAAAGGGAGAAAAAATGGGCAAGATCTTTGAGTTCAGATCCGACCTTTCGGGAACAGGCCACGTAACCTCCTGTGTTTCTGCCGCAGCATCCTGGCTTGCCGCAGAGACCGGATTTAATACGGCGGTGGTCCAGCTCCCCGGAGGGAAGAACGACATCTGCGACTGTTTTGACAGACACTTAGCAAATGATCTAAAGAAAGAGATCTATAAAAAGACCGGCCTCTCTGCTCTGTTGCTGATGATAAGGGGAGGAAGATTAAATGAAGAAAAGGTGAGAGGCTGTGCGCTTAAAACTCTGAGTCCTTCTCTGGATGTGTTCCACGGGGGAGGTCTTATAAGGGGAAAAGAAGAGGATGAACTCTCGGAGGTAATGATATCCGAGATCGGAAAAGTGTACGACCTGGTATTGGTGGACTGCGGAGCGGGCAGAAGGATAAAGGCGGATACCACAATGTGGATGTTGCCCCAGAGCAAAAGGGCATGGAAAGAACATTTTGAAAAACAGGGAAAAGATAAAAAAGATATGTTTGTGGTTAACGGTAGCCTTAAGAATTCCACTGCCGGCGCCGGGAGTTTCAGATTTTCCTACGGAACGGAACTGACTATGCTGCCCTCCTGCACAGGCTTCATGGATGCGCTTTCCGAAGGGACGGTTGTGGAGTTTTTTAAGACCATGAGGAATATGGGAAGGTATATGCCGGATCATTATTTCACATCCAAAACCGGGGAAATGGTAAATAAAATGTTGAAAGGAGGAGGAAGATGACAGGTGAGGTCCTTCAGCTGGTCTTTCTTTTGCTTCTGATCCCGTTGGCGGGATATATGCTTTTTAAAGAAAGAAAGGAAAAAAAGGATGAGACCATGAGGTGTGTGACCTTCTCGCGGCTGGTAAAGGAGGGAGCAGAACTTCTTAACGACTACGGCCTTAGGAAACAAAACTTCGGCGGGAATTCGGCTTTAAATGTACAAAAGACCGAGGAGTCGGTGGCAGAGGCTCTGGGAAACTGCTGCAGCGGGCTTAAAGGACCCAGGGATGTGATAAAGTCTGTGATCCTTGCCTGGCTAACGGAGGTTAAAAAACCCACGGATGAAGAATTGGACAGGATATTTAATGAAAGCGGCAATCTTTGGGGGAGATTTGAGTGCATACTTTACGAGGCGGGAAAGAATGAGCGGGAAAGAGGCTTTGAAAAACTCTGGGAAAGCAGGTTCAAGGATGTTTCTGTCTGTTGCGGAGAGTTGTCGGGTAATTATGTTGAGGATGCATATGCCTGTTTATGCCGTAATATGGACAGGGAGGACAGGCTAAAGGTGTTGGCGACCATGATCTACGCCATGACGGTGGGCTTTGGAGAAGTGGATTCATTGATGTGGCAGAAGGGATGCATCGAAGAGATACAGTTGGGAATGTCGGGATGCATAAAGGATAACTACGATTACAGGGAAATGCTGGAAGAAAAGAAAAATGTTGAAAGCAAAAGCTTCAGCAGGGACAGCGTGCACATCCTGGTCTCGGGGATTCCGGTCAGGCTGCTGTTCCTTTCCTTCGGATCCGATGATGAATTGATCAGAGTATTAAGAAACCTGATAAAAAACACGGGAGCGGGTGAACTTACAAGAAGAACGCCGAGGATCGTGGCGGACACCCCCGACGGAAGAAGAGTGACTGTTACAAGACCGCCTTTTTCGGACTCCTGGGCAGGGCTTATCAGAAAATTTGATACCGTGCCGAGGATATCCCTGGATGAACTGGTGGAGGACGAAGAACTAAGGGATCTCCTGATACGCATATTGCACACCAGGAAGAGTATTGCGGTAACGGGAGAAACAGCCTCGGGAAAGACCACCCTTTTAAGGGCGTTGCTTATAGAGATAGGTAAGGAAAAGAGCATACGCGTGATCGAGGCGGAAAGCTTTGAACTTAATATCCGTGATTATCTCCCGAAAGCCAATACCCTGACCTTAAGAGTGTCGGATAAGGATCCGGCGGACAGAGTCCTGGGATTTTCCAAGAAGACCACGGGACAGGTTTTTGCCGTGGGAGAGGTGAATACTCCGGACATGGCGGTTACGCTTACAGATATCGCTAAAACTGCGGAGACTATTCTGTTTACCGCCCACTATAAGGAAACTTCCGACATGGTGAGGGATTTTACCAACGCCCGGCTCAATGCGGGAGGATACAGCGATGAAAGGCTGGCCAGAAGCGAAGCGGTGAACGCACTGGGAATAGACATACATATGAGGCGAAAGGGAGGCTTAAGATGCATAGAAAGGATCAGCGAGGTTCAAGATGACGGTGGTATCAAATGTCTTTGGCCACTACCGACGGTGGGTTGAAAAAGGGCTTGAAGAACTCTGCCCCTATGGAAGGGAGACACTTAAGGAAAAGTCGGGAAAGATAGTGTTTCTGTCCGTTACGGCAGCGGTACTCAGCATGATCTTCGTTCTTTTGATAAACGGACCCGGCTTTTTTACATGGCTCTTAATGGGCTTTGTCACCTATATCATGACCAGAGAGATACCGGGGATCATCTTGAGAAACATGAGAAACCGGCTGTACATGAAGCTGCCCGGATATCTGTCGGGAGTCAGAAAGAAGTTCCTTAATCTGGGAAACATTCCGGAAGCGGTCAAAGAAGCCTCAAGGGAAATGCCGGAGGAGATAAGGCTCAATGCTGAGGAGATACATGACATTTTGCTTCTGGGAGAAAGAAGAAAAGCAGTGAGGGAATATGTGGGAAAAGGAGTGAGAAACCGTTTCCTTAAACTGTTCCTGATACAGGCCTTTGAGGCTTCCGAATTCGGGGACGGAAAAGGTGAAAAGGAGGGCTCTGTCTTTGCGGAAAATCTGAATCTTCTTAGGAACGGTGTTGCGGGAGAACTGTATTCTTCCAGGAAAACCGCATATATGTTCTCGGGATATATGACTGTGGCTGTGGTCCCTGTACTTTTTTACGGTGTGTTCAAAAAGGCAGGTCTGGCATTTACCGATAACATGACCGGCTTTTACGAAGGATACGGCAAGGCTGTACTTTTGGGGGCTCTTATACTTTCTTTTTTCGTATACCGGATGGTGTCGGATGCGGGATCGGATCCGGGAAGGGCAGAAAAGTTTTTTACGGGAACCCGGCCGGAAAGGCTCTCCGGAAAACTGGAAAACAATAAGGGGATCATATGCAGGCTGATCAGAATGCTGATATCGGAAACAGATACCGAAGACACGGTGGCAGAAACGGTCATGAAAATGGCAGCGGCCTTTTCTTTCCCGGTGATCTCAGGGATCATCATGGGAGTGGAAAGCTGCCCGGGGGGACTTGTGATACTGGGAGTGATGGGGGTGCTGGCGTCGCTTATGCCTTTGCTGGAACTGATCTTTAAAAAGGCGAGATATAAGAATCTGACAGTGGAGGAGATAAAAAGGATGCAGATGGTGATCATGATGGAGAGAAAGCTGGAGAGCATCACGGTCACTGATCTTTTATCGGATCTGGAATTATTTGCCAGAGCCTTCGGAAACGAGATCAGGGAAACTCTTAACATCCTGCCGGGAGGAGCGGAAAAAGCATTGAGAAACTTAAAGGAAAAGGGAAAGAAGAAAAATGAGTATTTCGAAAGTATCGCAGACGGGTTTCTTGCCGTCGATGAAGTCGGTATCGAAGATGCATTTGCGGATACGATATCCGACAGGGAGAACATGGAAAAGATGGAAGAACTGGAAAACACCATAAGGACGGAAAAACGAAAGGACCTTACGGATATCATAGCATGGATACCGGGGGCTGTAATGTTGGGAGGGTATTTTGTTATCCCCTTCCTTAAAATGACATTGGGTGAAATGGAAGAACTGTTCAACATACTAAAGGGCATTTAGGAGGGAGTATGTCTGTAGTAAAGGAATTCATTCTGTTTGCAGCAGGGCTTGTTATAACAGTGTCTCTGGCAATGATAGGATTTAAGGTCTATTCAAAGGCAGCGGAGATCGGAAAGAACATAGTGGAGCAGGAGGAAAACTCCATAAGGGAACTAAAGAAATATGAGATCACCAGGTTTGACGGAACAGAGATCGACGGCAGCCGGGCAATATCCTATGTTAAGAAGATGTATGCCTCGGAAGGGATCACTGTCGAAGTCAGGACGGAAAAAAAGAGTTTCGTGTTGGATGAGATCTCCGCAGCCTGTATCAGGGACACTTCATCCGTATATTATATGAACCCTCTGAAAAAATATCATGTAACTGTCCGCTTCGATGAGAACGATGCGGTAAAAAAGATCACAGTAGAACAAAGGAGATAAAAAATGGATATAGTTAAAAAGATAATTTACTTTTCGGTTGGCATCATCATGACAGTTGGCTTTGTGGTGATAGGGATGTCTATGTATAACAAATCAAAGGAGACCATATATGCGGCAAATTCACAGTATGACGATCTTATGGGCCATTATTCGGATATAGAATATGCCATGTATGACGGAACCGGAAACACAGCTTCGGGAGGAGAGATTAAGAGCCTCATAAACCGCCTTGACGATGAAAACGTAACGATATATGTGAAAAACGGCAGTTTTCTGAAGAGCCAGTCCAAGGATAAGGAGGGCGTGGCATATAATTGCTCTGCGGGTACGGTGTGCGGATATGATGACAAGAATATGATCAACTTTGAAGAAGCGGCCAGGAACATAAGTGACAGGTCCATGTCCATGTATTATATAAATCCCAATGCGACCTTTGATGCAAAACTACACAGGGATGAAAACGGTATCATAGACAGATTGACCTTTACTCAAAGATAGGAGGCGGGATGAAAAGAAATTCTGTCATAAATCTCGGTGCGGATATTTTGATATTTTCATCCGGAGTGACACTTTTACTGGGAATCACCGTTTACCTGATAGGGCTGTATGAACAGCTGATCCGGGCGGCATTGATGTGAGGCGGATAATATGAACGGACCTGACCATATACTGGGGGTGCTTACCTTTATCCTTATATTGATGATCTCACCACTGTTACAATGGAAGGAAACGGTGTCTGAAGTAAAGCGGGCTGTTATTAGAAAAGCAGTTGACGAAAACAAAGATGAACCGGAATATATCCTGACGGTGGGAGAGATAATAAATGTTCATGTTACGGCGGTAAGCATCACCCCGGAGGGGGAGATCGACTCGGAACTGTACCCATATTTTTACAGGGAGACAGAACCGAAGGATGAAGACAAAAAGAAAGGGAAGCTGATCTACTATGGATTTTGAAGAACTTGTTATGCGGTTTCTGCTGATCGCGGTATGTTTTTTTGGACCTGTTGTTTTTCTTAAGGGAGAGATTTCTTTTATAAAGGTTGTATTGTATGAGATGCTCAAGATTGATATTGATATTTGGGATCCTGTTCTGCCTTTCCTTTTCTTCCGTAAGCTATGAAAGGTATGTTTTAAAAACGGTGCTGCGGCAGCGGGAGAGGCTGGAGGCTGTGTTTAATGCGGCAGCGGATGCGGTGACAGGGGACTTTGGCAAAAGCCTGTATGAACCCCGGCCCATATTGAGGGCTCAAATGGTCTTTGAACATGTTTGCCGCGCATTGACCGATGAGGAAGGGGTGAGATTAAAGAAGATCACGGTTTCCGTAAACGGTGTTACGGCAGAGGAGGAGACGGAACTTCTTAATGTAAGAGGCAGCGACATCCTTGAACTGTGTTTTGAATCCGAGACCTTTGAGATCAGTGCGCCGGGAAGAAAACTGAATTATGAAATCATTATTGTACGCAGGGTGACCCTTGACTGAAAACCGGTCATAAAGTAAAATGTGTCTGCCCGGAAAGATCCGGCCTTAATGAAAAAAGGCGTGCCATGAGATCGATCCGTGGCACAGGGAAAGGGTGATACATTATGAAAGCAGATCTGCACGTACATACATATTTTTCCACGGATTCCAATGCCTGTATGCAGGAATCTGTGGAAGTTGCCATTAAAAGAGGACTTGATGCCATCGCTTTTACGGAACACTGGGATGAAGATTATCCGGAGGAGTTCAGAGAAGATTTAAGGGAAGCGAACGGACCGGAAGGAATGAAGCTCCATCCGGATTTTGATGAGAGACCTCTTTTTACTTTTGATATAGAAAAGTATTTTAAAGAACTTGAAAGAGTTAGAAGCCTATACGGTGACCGGATCCGTATCCTTTCGGGAATAGAACTGGGGATGAGGCCTCACAGACCCGACATCCTTAAACTATACAAAGGAATGGTGGACAAATATCGGTTTGACGTGGTCCTGGGTTCGGTACATCTGGTAAACGATGAAGAACCCTACTATCCGGAAGCCTGGTTTAAACTGGGGGCAGACAGACTTATAAAAGAGTACTATGAAAATATGCTTGAATGCGTTAAAGAATATGATCTCTTTACCTCTCTTGCCCACATAGACTATGTGGTCCGCTATGTTCCTGACGAACTGATCGATACCACTCCCGAAGAATATTTTAAGGGGGTATACGGCAGGAATTCCCAAACTATTGATGAGATCCTTAAGATCATAATCAAAAGAGGTCAGGCATTGGAAGTTAATACAAATGGGGCATTCACAAGGATAAAACATGTTCATCCTTCGGATGCCATAATGAACAGATATAAGGAGTTGGGCGGAACTGCGATCACTTACGGATCCGATGCCCACTATTCCGAAAAAGTGGGAGACGGTATCTATGGCATTTGACGGTATAACGGTTGCCTGCCTGGTGCAGGAATTAAACCGCAGATTAAAGGGCGGAAGGATCTCCAAGATCGCTCAGCCCGAGAAAGATGAATTACAGCTTACTGTAAAAGCAGATGAAAATCTGAGACTGCTGATCTCAGCCAATGCGTCCTTGCCGCTCATGTATATTACGGAGGACAACAAGCAGAGCCCCATGACGGCTCCTGCTTTTTGTATGCTTTTAAGAAAACATTTTAACAGTGCGAGGATCGTGGATATCCGCCAGGGCCACAGTAAGGAACCCAGTCTGGAAAGAACGGTGGATTTTTATATAGAGCATCTGGATGAAATGGGGGATCTTAAACTCAAGCATCTCATCGTGGAGTTAATGGGAAAGTACAGTAATATCATCCTCTGCGATGAAGAGTATAAGATATTGGACTCGATCAAAAGGGTAAATTCCTTTATGAGCTCCGTCAGAGAGGTCCTGCCCGGAAGGGATTACTTCCTGCCGGGAACTGAGGACAGAGCCGAAGTGCTGACCATGGACCTTGAAACTTTCAGAGCAAAAGTGCTTTCAAAAAATATGCCTGTGGTTAAAGCCATCTATACAGGCCTTACGGGCATCAGCCCCCAGGTGGCCGAAGAACTGGTCAGAAAAGCGGGAATGGACGGCAGGACCCCTGCCTGTGAGATAGACGAAGACTTTGGCCTTCACCTTTATAAGTGTATAAAAAGAGTAGCGGATGATATAACGGAAGGGACATTCAGCCCCCTAATGCTGCTGGAGGACGGTGTGCCCTCAGAGTTTTCGGTAATACCCTTTACGGAAGAACTTCCGGATAACTACGAGATAAGGGAGTACACTTCAGTATCTTGTCTCCTGTCGGATTTTTATTCTGAGAGAAATGCGGCAACAGCCATAAGACAGAAATCCGCGGATCTGAGGAAGATCGTAAACACAGCCATAGAAAGAGAAGCCAAGAAACTTGCATTGCAGCAAAAGCAGATGGAGGATACGGCCAAAAGAGATAAATACAGAGTATACGGAGAACTTTTGACAGCCTACGGATATAATGCCGAGCCGGGCAGCCGGGTATTAAAGGCTTTTGATTATTATTCGGAAAAAGAGATCGCTATTCCCCTGGACAGTGAACTGACTCCCATCCAGAATGCAAAGAAGTACTTTGACAGATATGCAAAGCTTAAGAGGACCTTTGAGGCTTTAAGTGTTTATATTGAAGAAACCAAAAAAAATCTGGAACACCTTAACAGTATTGCTCTTTCTCTTGAGATAGCAACGGATGAAGGGGATCTTGCCCAGATAAAAAAAGAACTCACGGATAACGGTTATATCAGGTTTAAACTTCAAAAGGACGGCAGGAATAAGGGAAAGACCAGGATCAAAAGCAGTCCGCTGCACTTCGTTTCTCCCGAGGGCATTAACTTTTACGTGGGAAAGAACAATATACAAAACGATGAACTGACTTTCGGACTTGCAACCAACAATGACTGGTGGTTCCATGCCAAGGGTTGCCCCGGATCTCATGTTATAATGCAGACGGGAAACAGTGAAGTGCCGGATGCGGCCTTCGAATATGCCGGGGCTCTGGCTGCTCATTTTTCATCGGCGGCAAAAAACGGTAAAGTCGAAGTGGATTACGTAAAGAAAAAAGAGATAAAAAAACCTGCAAATGCAAAGCCCGGATTTGTCATTTATCACACCAATTATTCCCTTGTGGCCACTACGGACATTTCGGCTCTGTCCTTAATTTCTTGACTAAATGCGGGAAAGGGAATATAATAATAAGTTGATTTCGGGTTTTACCCGGTTTAACAGAGTTATAAAAAGTAAAACGACGGCATCATGTTTTTTCATTTTGAGTAATGGAATGATGTCGGGAAAGGACGTGTTTAAATGACAAAGATTGATATAATATCCGGATTTTTGGGTGCAGGAAAGACGACGCTCATAAAAAAGCTTCTTGACGGTGCCTTCAAAGGAGAAAAAGTGGTCCTCATCGAAAATGAATTCGGTGAGATCGGTATTGACGGAGGTTTCCTTAAGGATGCGGGAGTAGAGATTACGGAAATGAATTCCGGATGTATCTGCTGCTCACTTGTGGGAGATTTCGGCGAAGCACTTAAAAAAGTGGTTGCTCAGTTCCATCCCGACAGGATCATAATCGAACCTTCGGGAGTAGGAAAACTCTCCGATGTTATCAAAGCGGTTCAGAACGTGGAGGACAAGCTCGACGGTGCAGCCCTCAATTCATTCTCCACAGTAGTGGATTCACAAAAGGCGAAGGTTTATATTAAGAATTTCGGTGAGTTCTTTAACAATCAGGTAGAAAGCGCTAAGACCATTGTCCTGAGCCGTACCCAGAATCTTACCGATGCCAGACTGGAAGAGGTAGTGGCTCTTCTTAAGGAACATAATCCCAATGCCACCATTATTACCACGCCCTGGGACAGCCTGGATCAGAACGTAATGCTTTCCGCAATGGAAAAGAAAGAAAATTTTGCAGATGCGCTTCTTGCAGAGATAAAAGAACATGCTCATGACGACGAGGACGATGACGAGTGCGACGATCCCGAGTGCGAGTGCCATCATCACCATCATCACGATGAGGACGAGGATGAACATGAGCATCACCATCATCACCATGACGAGGATGAGGATGAACATGAGCATCATCATCATCACCATGACGAGGATGAGGATGAACATGAACATCATCACCATCATCATCATCACGGTCATGATGCGGATGAAGTATTTACTAGCTGGGGTAAGGAAACTCCTCATAAGTATGACAAGGCCGGTCTTGAAGAAGTACTTAAGAAGCTTGCATTTTCCGATGAATTCGGAAAGATACTCCGTGCAAAGGGTATGGTAATGGGGACGGACGGAACATGGATCTATTTCGATCTGGTTCCCGAAGAATACGAGATCAGAGACGGTCAGCCTGACTACACAGGAAAGCTTTGTGTCATCGGTTCGGATCTGAAGGAAGATAAACTTGAAGAGGTTTTTAGATAATGACTCCTTTATTCTTAATACTTGGATTTCTTGATGCAGGAAAGACCACATTTATAAGAGACACCCTTATGGATGACGATTTCACCGAAGGTAAGAGCACTTTGCTCATTGTCTGTGAAGAAGGTGAGATCGAATATGACGTTGAGGAAATGAAAAAACGTAAGGTCTCCATCGTTCATGTTGAAAACGAGGAGGATTTCAGACCTTCCTTTATGATGGATTGCGTTAAGACTTACAAGGCAGACAGAGTTATGATCGAATGGAACGGTACCTGGAGTGTTTCGAGGATCCTTGAACAGGGATTCCCGAGACGCTGGGAACTTTCACAGATCATCACCATCGTTGATGCGCCTACTTTTGAAACTTACATGGCCAACATGCGTCAGATGATGAATGAGGTGATCCAGTTTTCTGAGCTGGTCATCTTCAATAAATGCAATGCTTCCACCAAGAGAAACACTCTGAGAAAGCTTGTACGTACATTGAACAGAAGAGCTCAATGTGTATTTGAAGCAGCAGAAGGGGAAGAAAGCGGTTATGATGATGAGATCGAGCTTCCCTATGACATGAACGCTGACGTGATCGAGATCCCGGATGATGATTATGGTATCTTCTATCTGGATGTGCTTGATAACCTTTCGGATTATGTGGGGAAAAAGGTAAAGTTTCTTGCCATGGTCTACAGAGGAAAGGAAACTCCCAAGGGCACATTTGTACCGGGAAGATTTGCCATGACCTGCTGCGCCGCGGACATAGCTTTTATCGGCTTCCTTTGTTATGGAGATGCGGTTGCATACAAGACCAGAGACTGGGTGAAGGTGACGTGCGAGGTGCAGTCAAAGTATCTGAAGGAGTATGAAGGGGAAGGACCCGTTTATAAGCTCATCGAGGTCGAACCCGCCAAGAAACCGGAAGATCACGTGGTAATGATGAATTAAAGGTGAAGACATGGTCCTTCAGATTAATCTTGATGACAAAGAAAAACTGAATCTTATCGGAAAGGCGCTTTCAAGTAATGTCAGGATAGACATTTTAAGGCTCCTTTCCGAAAAAAGCTTTAATGTAAATGAAATAGCGGATAAACTGGACATACCTGCCAGTTCTGCCGCAATGCATGTAAGAGCCCTTGAAGAAGCAGGCCTGATCAAATGTGATCTGGTCCCTGCGGTAAGGGGGTCCATGAAACTTTGCAAAAAAGCGGTGAACGGCATAGAAATAGTTACCGAATCGGCTATAGGTGCTGACTCTGTAGAGATAATAAATATGCCCATAGGTGCATTTGTAAACTATTCCGTAAAACCCACCTGCGGATTGGCAGGAGAAAAAGGAGCCATCGGTCAGGAAGATGAGCCGGGAAGCTTTTATCATCAGGACAGAGGTAACGCCAAGCTCTTGTGGTTTGGAAATACGGGTTTCGTAGAGTACAGATTTCCCAACTATTCATTTAAAGATAAAGAAGCAAAACGGATTGAGATATCATTTGAAGCCTGTTCCGAAGATCATGAGTTCAACATGAATTATCCTTCGGATATCACAGTGTGGGTGAACGGCAGAAATGCCGGAACATGGACCTGTCCTTCGGATTTTGGCGGCAGAAGAGGAATGTGGAATCCCGGCTGGTGGCCCGACAAGAATACTCAATACGGAGATCTTAAGACCTGGTCCATCCGGGAAGACGGATGTTACATTGACGGAGAGAAGGTCTCGGATCTGAAACTTAATGAATTTGGGATAAGGGATGAAAACTATGTATCCGTTAAGATAGGTGTTTCCGAAGATGCAATAAACCGCGGAGGAATGAACCTTTTTGGAGAAGGGTTCGGGGACTATGCCCAGGGCATTAGGATGGCAATATATAAAAAGCAAGTTTAATAAAGGAGAAAACCGATGATAAAGAGCATGACAGGCTTTGGACGCTGTGAGATCGAGGACGGCGGAAGAAAGATAGCTGTAGAGATCAAGTCCGTTAATCACAGATATAGCGAGATAGCCATTAAGATGCCCAAAAAATTAAACTTCTTTGAGGCGGGGATCAGAAGTGTAATGAAGGAGTACTTAAGCCGCGGTAAGGTGGATGTATTTATCACCTATGAAGATACCGGTGAAGCTGCGGGCTATGTTAAGTACAACAGAGAGACTGCAAGAGAGTATATCGAGTACATTAAGCAGATCTCGGAGGAGTTCGGACTACCCAATGAAATGAATGCCGCAGTAGTGGCAAGAATGCCGGAAGTAATGAGTTTTGAAGAAAAAGAAGTTGATGAGGAAGGCCTTTGGAAATTGCTTGAAAGTTGCTTGAGAGGCTGTCTTGAAAAGTTTGTGGAGACCAGGATAGCAGAAGGTGAAAAACTGAAAGAGGATCTTCTCGGAAAGCTTGACGGCATAGATAAAATGGTTGAGAAGATCGAGGCCAGAGGACCCGAGATCCTTAAAGAGTACAGGGATAAGATAATGAACAAGGTAAAGGAACTTTTGGGAGATACCAATGTTTCCGAACAGGTTCTTGCTACCGAGCTCATAGTTTTTGCCGACAAGATCTGTGTTGACGAGGAAATGGTGCGCTTAAAGGCACATGTTTCCAATATGCGTGACACCTTAAACGCAGGAAAAGATGTGGGAAGAAAACTGGACTTTGTTGCTCAGGAAATGAACCGTGAGGCCAACACCACATTGTCAAAGGCAAACGATATAGACATCTCAAATATCGCGATCGAACTTAAAACCGAGATAGAAAAGATCAGAGAACAGATCCAAAATATAGAATAATTTTTAAAAAAAGTATTCGTTTCTATTGACAAGTCATGATATAATTATTACCGATGCTTTGATAAAGGTAATATACAGAATAAATTTTCATTATCGAAAGGAAGTATAAAATGATCCATCCATCCTATGCTGAATTGACACAGAGAATCAATGACAACGCAGAAGGAGAGCAGGCTGTGGTAAACAGTCGTTATTCCATTTGCATAGCTACCGCAAAAAGAGCAAGACAGTTGATCGACGGTGCGGAGCCCCTTGTTGTCCCCAAGTGCGATAAGCCTCTTTCCATCGCTGTTCAGGAACTTTACGAGGGTAAGGTACACATTCTTCCCAATGAGGAGATTGAGAAGTAAAAGGCCTTTAATAAAAAAAACTTAAGATTACTTTTCGAGTATTGACAAAAAAGTAACGACGTGTTTTAATGTTCTAAAATAGGCGGTAAATCTTTGATCTGCCGCTTAAAATATTGCCAAGCGGCACACACAAATACACGCGCATTTGCGTGAAAACAGGAGGAAACAAATATGGCAGTTAAAGTTGCAATTAATGGTTTTGGTCGTATCGGACGTCTTGCATTCAGACAGATGTTCGGAGCAGAGGGCTACGAAGTAGTAGCTATTAACGACTTGACAAGTCCTGCAATGCTTGCTGACTTACTTAAGTATGACACAGCTCAGGGCGGATATTGCGGAAAGATCGGTGAGAACCTTCATACTGTAGATTCCAAGGAGCCCATCTTCGAGGAAGACGGAAAGACAGTTAAGGTTCCCGGATCTATCACAGTAGACGGTAAGGAGATCACTATCTACGCTATGCCTAAGGCAGCAGATCTTCCTTGGGGAGAGCTCGGTGTTGACGTTGTTCTTGAGTGCACAGGTTTCTATTGCTCCAAGGAGAAGTCAATGGCTCACATCCAGGCAGGTGCTAAGAAGGTTGTTATTTCCGCTCCTGCAGGAAAGGACCTCAAGACTATCGTATTCTCCGTTAACGAGAAGACCCTTACAAAGGATGATCAGGTTATCTCTGCTGCATCCTGCACAACAAACTGCCTTGCACCCATGGCTAAGGCTCTCAATGATTATGCTCCTATCCAGAGCGGTATCATGAGCACCATCCATGCATATACAGGCGATCAGATGATCCTTGACGGACCTCACAGAAAGGGCGATCTTCGTCGTGCACGTGCCGGCGCTGCAAACATCGTTCCCAACAGCACAGGTGCTGCTAAGGCCATCGGTCTTGTTATCCCTGAGCTCAACGGAAAGCTCATCGGCTCTGCTCAGAGAGTTCCCGTTCCTACAGGATCCACAACTATCCTTACAGCTGTTGTTAAGGGTGCTGATGTTACCGTTGAAGGTATCAACGCTGCGATGAAGGCTGCTGCAAGCGAGTCCTTCGGTTACAACGAAGATCCCATCGTTTCCTCCGATGTTATCGGTATGAGATTCGGTTCCCTCTTTGATTCCACACAGACAATGGTTTCAAAGATCGGTGATGATCTTTATCAGGTACAGGTTGTTTCTTGGTATGATAACGAGAACAGCTACACAAGCCAGATGGTTCGTACTATCAAGTACTTCGCAGAGATCTGATCATTCAAAATATAAAGACCTTAATGGGGTCCGGTCATTTTGGACCGGACCCCTTCTTTAATGGTAAGGATCAGCCTTTACGGCTTTCTTATATTTTCTATTTTTTCATTACTATCAGGAGGACAATAAAATGGGTTTAAACAAAAAATCTGTTGACGATATTAATGTAAAGGGACGTCGCGTTCTTGTTCGTTGTGACTTTAACGTTCCTTTGAAGAATGGTGTTATCACCGATGAAACACGTATCAATGCAGCACTTCCCACCATCAACAAGCTGATCAAGGACGGCGGAAAGGTTATCCTTTGCTCTCACCTCGGAAAGGTTAAGGAAGGCCCCAATGAGAAGGAATCCCTTGCACCTGTAGCCAAGAAGCTTTCCGAGAAGCTTGGAAAGGAAGTTGTTTTCGTTTCCGATTACAATGTTACCGGAGAAGCAGCAACAAAGGCTGTTGCAGCTATGAAGGAAGGAGATGTTATCCTTCTTCAGAACACACGTTTCAGAGGAAGCGAAGAGACAAAGAACGGTGAAGCTTTCTCCAAGGAACTTGCTGATCTTGCAGACGATTATGTATGCGATGCATTCGGTTCTTCCCACAGAGCTCATGCTTCCGTTGAAGGTGTTACAAAGTTCATCAAGGCTAAGGGCGGCAACAACTGCGTAGGTTACCTTATGCAGAAGGAGATCGAGTTCCTCGGCAACGCTGTTGAAAATCCTGTAAGACCTTTCGTAGCTATCCTTGGCGGTGCTAAGGTTGCTGATAAGCTCGCTGTTATCGATAACCTTCTTAATAAATGCGATACGCTTATCATCGGCGGTGGTATGGCTTATACTTTCCTTAAAGCTCAGGGCTATGAGATCGGTAAGTCTCTTGTAGATAACGAGAAGATCGATTACTGCAAGGATATGCTTGAAAAGGCTAAGAAGAACGGCAAGAAGATCCTTCTTCCCGTTGACTCCGTAACCATCTCTGCTTTCCCTGATCCCATCGATGCAGCAGTTGATACTGAGATCTACGATTACGATAAGATGCCTGCAGATCGTGAAGGCTGCGATATCGGACCCAAGTCCCGCAAGCTTTTCGCAGATGCTGTTGCTACAGCTAAAACAGTTGTTTGGAACGGACCTATGGGAGTATTCGAAAATCCCACACTTGCAGCAGGTACTCTTGCAGTAGCTGAAGCTCTTGCTAAGGCAGATGCAACCACCATCATCGGCGGCGGAGATTCCGCAGCTGCTGTTAACCAGATGGGCCTCGGCGATAAGATGAGCCACATCTCCACAGGCGGCGGTGCTTCTCTTGAGTTCCTTGAGGGCAAGGCTCTTCCCGGCGTAGTTGCAGCTGACGATAAGTAGGATCCGGATTTAAATTATTCGAATTATTTACTATTTTAAGGAGATATATAATGCGTAAAAAGATCATTGCAGGAAACTGGAAGATGAACATGACTCCCAGCCAGGCTGTTGCTCTTTGTGCTGAGCTTAAGGACCTTGTTAAGAATGATGACGTAGACGTGGTTTACTGCGTTCCTGCCATTGACATTGTTCCTGTTGTAGAGGCACTTAAGGGTACCAATGTTAAGGTTGGTGCTGAAAATATGTACTTCGAAGAGAAGGGTGCATACACCGGTGAGATTTCTGCGGCTATGCTTAAGGATGCAGGGGTAGAGTATGTTATCATCGGACATTCCGAGAGAAGAGATTACTTCAAGGAAGATGACGCTCTTTTAAACAAGAAGGTAAAGAAGGCCATCGAAGCAGGTCTTACTCCCATCCTTTGCTGCGGAGAAACCCTTGAGCAGAGAGAAATGGGCATCACTATGGATTGGATCAGAATGCAGATCAAGTCCGATCTCGCAGGCGTTGCAGCAGCTGATGTTGCTAAGCTTGTGATCGCATATGAGCCCATTTGGGCTATCGGAACCGGAAAAACCGCTACCACAGCTCAGGCTGAAGAGGTTTGCGGCGGCATCCGTGAGTGCATTGCTGAAATCTATGATAAGGCTACGGCTGAAGCAGTTCGTATTCAGTACGGCGGCTCCGTAAACGCAGGTAACGCAGCAGAGCTCTTCGCTGAGAAGGACATTGACGGCGGTCTTGTTGGCGGTGCTTCACTTAAGGCAGACTTCGGTAAGATCGTTTGCTACAATAAGTAATGATTTTAAAGACCGGAATTCTTTCCGGTCTTTTTTTGGTTTTCCCGTAGGGGCGTGTGAACAGTAAGTCTCGTAGCCGTGAACTGATACAATTTTTGAAAAATCTTCTTTACAAATGTCAAGTTTTTAAGTATAATAATCCGCAGTGTCGTATTTTAGGAATACGAAATGGATGCGAGGGATGCTCGCAGAATAAAAAATCTCTCGCGTTTGGAGGTGTTCAAAGTGGAAGTATTAAAGATCGTCGTTACAATCATTTATGTTATTGTATGTCTCGCTCTGGTTGTTGTCGTACTTGGTCAGGAAAGTAAGTCAGAAGGCCTTTCCGGATCCATCAGCGGTATGGCAGAAACTTATTGGGGCAAGAATAAGGGCCGTTCCATGGAAGGTACACTTGAGAGGATCACAAAGATCCTTGCAGTTGCATTTCTTGTTCTTTCAGTTGTCCTTAACCTGCTCTAAAATATGAGTTTGCCGGTGACAAACCAAGAAAAAGATTTCAAGGGCGTGCATTTAATGCATGCCCCTTTTTTTATCGGAGATAAGTAATTAATGAAAGACTTTAAGGTTTATATAAATAAACAGAAGAAAGAAAGAAAAACAAATAAAAAGGTTGAAGAGGTTAAAACGGTAACAGCAGTTTATCATTCTACAGCCAAAGGTTTTGGATTTGCCGAGGTACATGATGAGGAGGAGGCTCCGATCGAGGAGATATTCATTCCGGCGTCGGAAAAGAAAGGGGCCTGGAATAACGATCTTGTTACGGTAAGGATCACCCGGGAAAAGAACGGCGATCGTAAAGCGGAAGGTGTTATAGAAAAGATAATTAAGCGAAATACCGAGTATATTATAGGGACTTTTTCAAAAAGCAGGAATTTTGGCTTTGTTGTTCCTGATGACAGGGGCATGGAAGAGGACATTTTTATACAAAAGGAACACACCAAGGGAGCAGTGGACGGTCATAAGGTGTATGTGAAGATTACCGACTACGGAACCAAAAAAAAGAACCCGGAAGGACGTGTGGTAGAGATACTGGGCCACATTGACGATCCTCACACAGATATGAGATCGGTTCTAAGAAGCTTCAACGTTTATCCGGATTTTTCCATGGAAGTGGTACAGGAAACGGATGAGATCCCCGAAGAAGTATCTGAGAAGGAGAAAGAGGGAAGGGCTGATCATACATCGGAACTTATAGTCACCATAGACGGTGCTGATGCAAAGGATCTGGACGATGCAGTATCGGTGGTTTCCACTGAAAACGGTTACAGACTGTCGGTGCATATAGCCGATGTATCGGAATATGTAAAGGAAGATTCACCGCTTGATAAGAGCGCACTTGAAAGAGGTACCAGTGTTTATCTTATCAACAAGGTGGTTCCTATGCTACCTCACAAGCTGTCAAACGGCATCTGTTCATTAAATCAGGGAGTGGACCGTCTTGCTCTGTCCTGTATCATGGATATAGATAAAAACGGTAAGATAACCGGACACAAGATCACGGAAAGCGTGATAAGGGTAACAAGAAGAATGACCTATGATGCTGTGGCCGAGATACTTGAGGTGTTCGGCAAAGATTCCGGAAAAGAAAAGGAAAAGCGGGAGAAACTTAAGAAAGAGTACGGAGAGCTGATTCCCATGTTCCTTCTGATGAAGGAATTGTCGGATAAACTCCGTGAAGCGCGCATGCAAAGAGGTGCGGTGGATTTTGACTTTTCCGACAGCAAGGTGGTTCTGGATGAAAACGATGAACCTGTATATATAGGTCCGGAAGAAAGAAATGATGCATCCAGGATCATAGAAGATTTCATGCTGGCAGCAAATGAGACTGTGGCAGAAGATTTTTATTGGCAGGAGCTACCTTTCCTTTATCGTGTTCATGAGAAGCCGGATGAGGAGAAGATCAACAAATTATTGATCTTCGTAAAGAATTTCGGACTTTTGCTTAAAGGAAACAAGTCAGATATCCATCCCAAGGAATTGCAGAAAATGTTGAACGGAATTAAGGGCAAAGAAGAGGAAGCATTAATATCCAGACTCACCCTTCGGTCCATGAGGCAGGCTCATTATTCACCCGAATGTGACGGACATTTCGGACTGGCATGTAAGTACTATTGCCATTTTACCAGTCCCATACGAAGATATCCGGACCTTCAGATTCACAGAATTATCAAAGAAAACTTGAACGGTTTCCTTGATGATAAGCGTAAAATGCATTATAATGCAATATTGGATAATGTGGCAAAGCTTACGAGTGCCTCGGAAAGAAATGCGGAAAGTGCGGAAAGAGAGATAGTCCGCCTTAAGCACATAGAATATATGCAAAAACACATAGGAGAGGCCTTTGAGGGTGTTATATCCGGGCTTACCAACTGGGGCATATATGTGGAACTTCCCAATACCGTAGAGGGAATGATCAGCCTTGCAAATCTTAAGGATGATTATTATACCTTTGATGCGGAGCATATGATATTGGCAGGGGAGAAGAAGCACAAGACCTATGTTCTGGGCCAAAAGCTTTATATTCAGGTGGTGGATGCAAACAAGCTGTTAAAAACCATCGATTTTATAGTCATTGGCGAGAAAAAATACAGGGAATTAACGGAGAACAGCATAGATAATGGCTGATAAACAAAGCTTTCTTTTGGAAGCAAACAATAAAAAAGCATATTTTGATTATTTTATAGAAGAAAAGTATGAAGCGGGCATAGAACTTTTCGGCACAGAAGTCAAGTCTATCCGTCAGGGAAAAGTCTCCATAAAAGAGGCTTTCATACGTATAGAAAACGGTGAAGTAATAGTCTATGGAATGCACGTGACTCCTTACGAACAGGGAAATATCTTTAATAAAGATCCCTTAAGACCCAAGAAGCTTCTTATGCATAAAAAGGAAATAATGAAGCTTTTGGGACAGATAAAGGAAAAAGGCTATACTCTTGTACCCTTACAGGTTTATATCAAAAACGGACTGGTAAAGGTGGAGATAGGTCTGGCACGTGGTAAGAAGAACTACGACAAGAGAGAAGTAACAGCAAAGAAAGAACTGAATCGCGAAATGGAAAGAAATTTCAAAATAAGGATCTGAGGACATAAGCATGCTTGAAAATGTTACCGTAATATTGCCGTCTCTTAATCCGGATCACCGTTTAAACAGAGTGGTGGACGGTTGCCTGGCACAGGGATTTAAAAGAATAGTGGTCATTAATGACGGAAGCGATAAAGAATATCTTGAACCTTTTGAGATCGCTGCCTCAAAACCCGGAGTAACCCTTCTTACTCATGAAGTAAACAAGGGTAAAGGGCGGGCGTTAAAGACCGCCTTCAGCTGGATACTTGAAAATGTAAAGGATTCTAAGGGCGTGGTTACGGTTGACGGAGATGATCAGCATCATCCCGAGGATATTGCAGCCTGCGCAAGAGCTATGCTTGACAGAAACATTACAGTTCTTGGCTGCCGTGATTTCTCCGAACCCCAGGTTCCGTGGAAATCAAAATGCGGGAATAATATTACAAAGTTTGTTTTCAGAGCTTTTTGCGGAATAAAGATCTCAGACACTCAGACCGGATTAAGAGCCTTTCCTGCGGAAGTACTTCCTTTCTTATGTGAAACCGAAGGGGAGAGATATGAATTCGAGACAAATATGCTTCTTGAAATGCATTCAAGGAACATACCTTTTTCGGAGGTTAAGATCCGTACCATATATGAGGATAAGGAGAATTCCACTTCTCATTTCCATCCCTTCAGGGACAGCTTCAAGATATATAAGATCATATTCAAGTATATCTTTTCCGCCATTGCTTCCACTTTAGTGGATCTGGTGCTGTTCTTTATACTTAACCTTGTGTTTACAAGAACCATAACGGGAGGCTTTACCGCTTTCGGGCATTCCTTTACTTCGGGCTGGCTTGTGGTCTTTCTTGCCACCGCCGGTGCAAGGATAGTGTCTTCTTTCCTGAATTATAAGATAAACAGGCATGTGGTATTTAAATCCGATGCAAAAAATTCCATGCTTAAATACTATATACTGGCGGCTATCCAGCTTTGTGTTTCCGCCACATTGGTATATCTTATATCCCACTCCTTCGGAGAGGGCAGCCTCTTAAGAACCTTATGCAAGGCCATGGTGGATACGGTACTGTTTTTCATAAACTTCAGAGTACAGAAGGCATGGGTGTTTAAGAAATAAGGAGCCAAAGGGGACGTTTCTGTTTTGGCTCTAAAAAAGTGCCAAAACAGAAACGTCCCCCTTGGCACTTTGATATCTTTGTTGTATAATATAATTTGCTTATCAGGGCTTGTTCCGGTTTCGACGGGGATTTTGAACCTATGGTAGCCATCCGTGGAGGCGCGCCACGATAAAACACCAACTTAAAATTAAACGCTAACGATAATTTAGCAATCGCTGCCTAAGGGCAACGCGTCGGCCGATATGCACCTACACATAACGTTACCGGCGTCATCCATGTAGGAAACGACACGCGGTAAGCTTTGCCCGCGCGGGCGTATCATGAAGCTACCGAAGCATTAAGCGCGTCTGTTTGCTTAGTGTCAAGGGAATGGCGAAAGCAGGATAGCAGACTGTGATGGAAGAAGCTGTAGCGGATAGGTTTTCGGACAGGGGTTCGACTCCCCTCAGGTCCACTAAAAAACGACGTGTTTACGCGTCGTTTTTTTTTGTGGACCTGAGGAGAGTCGAATTCTATAACAGGAATCTATGCTTTCGGCAGGGTGCGAACCCCTTTTTATTTTTTTACAAAAAATATTTGCCATATCAGGAAATGAGATTTATGATTATATTAGGATATTTTGTGCACATATATACGGAGGTCATATGGGAATGAATGATACGCCTTCGGGCGAAAGAGTACATATAGGTTTTTTCGGACGGAGAAATGCGGGTAAGTCCAGTGTGGTAAATGCCATAACGGGACAGCAGATCGCCATTGTTTCCAATACACCCGGCACTACTACGGATCCTGTGTATAAGTCAATGGAACTTCTTCCTCTCGGACCGGTGGAGATCATCGATACCCCCGGTATAGACGATGTGGGTGAATTGGGTGAGATGAGAGTCAGAAGCACCCGTAAGGTTCTGGGGAAGACGGACATTGCCGTGCTCGTGGTGGACGGCGAAAAGGGTATGGGGCCTGCAGAGCAGGAACTGGTGGCTCTTTTTAAGGAAAAGAATATAAATTACATCATAGTTATGAACAAGGCGGATCTTCTTAACCCTGCCATGAGAGCAGTGGAAAGAGATAACGTGATCTATGTTTCCGCCAAGAACAATGACAATATAAATGAACTCAAGGAAAGGATCGCTCACCTTACCAAGACCGATGACATGAAACTTAAACTGGTGGGAGATCTTATCAGTCCGGGAGATATATGCGTGCTGGTCACTCCCGTTGATGCGGCTGCGCCCAAGGGAAGACTCATACTTCCTCAGCAGCAGGCTATCCGTGATATCTTGGAAGCCGGAGGCATCAATGTGGTGGTACAGGAAGACAGGCTCAAGGATGCTCTGGAAGCTCTCGGAAAGAAACCTAAGATAGTGATAACCGATTCTCAGGCCTTTGAGAGAGTTAACAGGGATACACCCGAGGATGTGGCTCTCACATCATTCTCCATTTTAATGAGCAGATACAAGGGAACTCTCGCAGCTTCCGTTAAGGGCGTTTCCGTAATAGATGAGCTTAAAGACGGAGATACGGTGCTGATGAGCGAAGGCTGCACTCATCACAGACAGTGTGGAGACATCGGTACGGTAAAGATACCTAATTGGCTTAAACAGCATACAGGTAAGGATATTAAGATAGAGACTTCTTCGGGAACCGGATTTCCGGAGGATCTTTCGAAGTATGCACTGGTGATCCATTGCGGAGGATGTATGCTTAACGAAAGAGAAATGAGAAGCAGGATAGGAGCGGCGGAGGCTCAGAATGTACCCATTACCAACTATGGTATGGCTATTGCCAAGATGAAGGGCATTTTAAAAAGAAGCCTTTCTCCTTTGCCTGAATATGACAAGCTTTTTAATTAAGAGAGACATAAAAGACAACTCGGAGGCATATAAATGATCGACGGATTTATAAAGGTGGCTGCTGTTACGCCTGAAATCAGGGTGGCGGATGTGGTTTTTAACAAAAATGCCATAGTTGCAGCCGCAAAGGAGGCCTGTAAAAACGGAGCGAAGCTCATGGCCTTTCCCGAACTTTGCATTACCGGATACACCTGCGGTGATCTGTTTTTGCAGGATATACTGCTTGATGAGGCGAAGGCTGCACTTAAGGACATAGCCCGGGAAACTGCCAAAATGGATGCTCTAATATATGTGGGGCTTCCCATAGAGGATGAAGGAAAACTCTATAATATGGCAGCAGCCATAAATAAAGGAAAAATCCTGGGACTGATCCCCAAGACCTTTATTCCCAATTACGGTGAATTCTACGAATGCAGGCATTTTGCTTCGGGAAGAGATAAAAAAGGCTATATGGATCTTTTGGGAGAAAAGGTGCCGGTGGGCAATGACCTGCTTATAAAGTGCAAAAATTATCCCCATATGGTGGTGGGCTGTGAGATCTGTGAAGATATTTGGGTGCCGGACACCCCGTCAACCGCACTTGCCTTAAAGGGGGCTACCGTTATAGTTAATCCTTCTGCCAGTGATGAACTTGTATGTAAGGATGAATACAGAAGAAATCTGGTTTCCATGACTTCCGCAAGACTGGTGGCAGGCTATGTATATGCCTCGGCAGGAGAAGGAGAGTCCACCCAGGATGTGGTTTACGCCGGTCATGACATGATCTGCGAGAACGGAGAGATGCTGGCGGAGAGTAAACTCTTTTCCACGGGCATAATATACGGTGATCTGGACCTGGAGAAGCTGATCCATGACAGAAGAAGAATGAACACCTTTGAGATAAAGACTCCGGATAAAGACAGAGTGGTTGAGTTTTCCTTTGATGAAATAAAGGAAACCGAGATCAGCAGATCCTACACGGGGCAGCCCTTTGTGCCCGGAAACGAAAACCTCAGGAAGGCACGCTGCGAGCAGATACTTTCCATTCAGGCGGGAGGTCTTTATAAGAGATTAAAGCATATAGGCTGTAAGAATGCCACCATAGGCATTTCCGGCGGTCTTGATTCCACTCTGGCGCTTCTGGTGACTGCAAGAGCTTTTGATATGCTGGGCATGTCAAGAGAAAACATCCTTTCCGTTACCATGCCCTGTTTCGGAACCACCGACAGGACCCATGACAACGCGGTGAGACTTACGAGAAGCCTGGGAGCGACTCTTAAGGAAGTGGATATAAAGGAAGCTGTAAATAAGCATTTTTCGGATATAGGTCAGGACAGCAATGTTCACGACATTACCTATGAAAACGGTCAGGCCAGGGAAAGGACTCAGGTGCTTATGGACCTGGCCAATAAGAACAATGGTATCGTAATAGGCACCGGAGATCTTTCGGAACTGGCTTTGGGATGGGCAACCTATAATGGTGATCACATGTCCATGTATGCTGTAAATGTGGGCGTGCCCAAGACTCTGGTACGTCATCTGGTGCGTTACTATGCGGATACCTGTAATGATAAGGAGACGACAGAAGTGCTCCTGGACATACTTGATACGCCTGTAAGTCCCGAACTTCTGCCGCCCACCGGGGGAAACATATCTCAAAAGACCGAGGATCTGGTAGGACCTTATGAGCTTCATGACTTTTTCCTTTATCATATGCTCAGAAACGGTTATGCACCGAAAAAAATATTCAGGATAGCAAAGATCGCTTTTGAAGGAAAATTCGACGAAGAGACAATATTAAAGTGGCTTAAGACCTTTTGCCGCAGGTTCTTCTCACAGCAGTTCAAACGTTCCTGCCTTCCGGACGGCCCCAAAGTGGGAAGCATTGCGGTTTCCCCCAGAGGTGACTTGAGAATGCCCTCGGATGCGGTGGCGGATCTGTGGATGAAAAACCTGCTTTAGGACTTTTTAAAAAGAAGGCCCAAAGATTAGATGATGGCAAGTTTTATTAGACAAATTTATAAGATGATGCTATATTAGTAAAGCACGTTTCGTGTAATGACAACTGTTTAGGGTGATCGTGCGTAAAAGGATATGGGGCTCGGATATCTTTTTATTTCGATCAATAGTTTCAGCGGCTAAAAGTCCGCATTTACGGTGAAGCAATGTTAAATTGGAAACAATTCTTGAATTTTTTGCGAGGAGAAGCAATAGATAAATATAAGAGTGTATTGCAAGACAGAAATGCCAAGGCTCTGCGTATAATGGGGGTTATAGACGTGATTCTGGCAGTCAGTTTTCTTGCACTCTGCATATTCTCGAAAATGGAAACTTTTCCCGGCTTTTATATATTTCTTATGGCGATGGGACTTATAACCTATCTGATGGGAAAATATATGAAAAAACTTATGAGATTCAGCACTTTTATCTTTTACCTGATTGTAGAGATCTATCTGGTTGCGGGTATGTATGTAAGCGTTTTCCTGAGAAAGGACTCTTTTTCCATTACGTTTATAGTACTTCTTTGCACCACACTTTTGGTAATAGTCGATAAGCCTTTCAAGGTTTTTGCATTCATTCTTTTAAATCTTGCCGCATTTATCGTTATAGATATGAATTTCAAAACGGGATATGTACTGGAAATGGACCTCTATTACACCACAGCCTTCGGTATAATGGCTACGGTATTAAATCTTTTTACATTGCAGGAACACATTTCAAGCATAGAAGCTATCGGCCGTTTGGAAGAATACAGTAAAAAGGTGGAACTTAAATCCCGGATAGACCAGCTTACAGGCATATTAAACCGCGGCTATGGTGAAGAGTCTATGAGAAACCACATTGAATCCAAGGATTACGGCATGTTCTATATCATTGACGCCGATAAGTTTAAGAGGATCAATGACACCTTTGGTCATGCTGTGGGTGATAAGGCATTGGAGACCATTGCCGAAGGATTACAGAAAAGCTTCAGAAAAAATGACATCATTACCCGAATGGGCGGAGATGAATTCGCTGTTTTTGCACCGGGGATCACCACCGATAAAGAAGGAGAGGCCTGCATAGTGAGACTCAGGAAATATCTTTCCGACAATAAACTGCCGGAAATGATGGGAGAAAGCATCAGGATAAGTGTGGGCCAGACCTTATATAACCAAGATAATCCTTTGAGTTTTGAAGAAATATATTCTAAGACCGATGCGAAGATGTATCTCAACAAATTGAGCCTTCGACACGGAGGGATAGACAACGAATGAAACAGAGATCAAACGATATGCCGCAGCGATATTTTAAAGCTGCGGCTCAATATTTTCAGAGGCTGCGGTAAGGAGGCGGGAAGGCTCAAAGTGTCGGAAATCTGCGGGAGGCCGTACACTTTTTAACGGCATACAGAAGGCATAAAACCGGAGTTATGAGGAATTCCGGGTGCATGCCTTAATGATCGGGGAAGTATTAAAGGAGACTTTTTATGGGCGATTACGAAAGAGAATATACCAGAGTAGATACGGTCAGAGGGATATTGGACAGGATGATAAACGGTATCCTTGATCCCGGGAGACAGCGGAATGCCTATGTTCATCTGTATGGCACGGGACAGGCGTGTGCTCTGATCGCATTAAAGAGAGGACATGACGGCTGCTATGCCGAGCTTGCCTGCATAGCCGGGATGCTTCACGATTTTTCCAAATATGAGATAGACGAAAACGTTCCGGAACATGCAAAGAAAAGTGCCATAAGAGTATGGCCCCTGCTTTCCGCCACAGGTGAATTTTCGGAAGAAGAACTTACCATGATATGTACCGGAATAGCAAACCATTCCGCAAAGGACAGGAAAGATGATGAGTTTTCCGAGATCCTTAAGGATGGGGATGCCATGCAGCATTGGCTCAGAAATCCCGCAGAAGCTTATTTCAGCGAAAAGTCCAGAAATGTAGCCCTTAGGGAAGAATTCGGCCTTATTGTTAAGTAAGGGATTTTATGGTAAAATGAATTTTGATCGACACGTTTTTTAGGAGGTAAATATGAGGATAATCACTCATTTTCTTAATGTAGTCTTATGGGTCCTCTTGGGACTGATCGTTTTTCAGAATTATACAGGCATACATATCGGCGTCCTGGCAAATTTTAATCTGAGACTGATCACAGATTTCTTTGCACTGGGAACACTTGCCCTTGATCTTCTGGTCTACACCGGAGCTCTGGGTCCCAAGAACTCGACGCTCACCACCATAAGCGCTGTATTTCTTATATGGATCGCGGTTATCGTAATATTAAGATATGCACTTAAGGTGTCCGGCCTCGGCTGGCTTTTCCTTTCCTGGGATGTTTTCAGCTTCGGCGTCGGAGTACCCATTCTTACGCTCAGAGGTCGTAAAAAGTAGAACTGTCATCAGTTATAGAAAGGAAGGAGAAAGAGAATGAAATTTATCGGAAATATCCTTTGGTTCATCTTAACCGGTCTTTGGGCTGCCATTATCTGGGGAGTTCTCGGGATACTGTGCTGTATCACAGTTATTGGTATCCCTTTGGGATTGCAGTGCTTTAAGATTGCAGGTTTTGTCATCTGGCCTTTCGGAAAAGAGATCGACACCGATTTTGACGAGCATCCTCTTGCAAATATCATCTGGATGATCATTTTCGGATGGGAACTCAGTCTGGGGATCCTTGCCTGCGGCGTTTTGTGGTGCATCACGATCATCGGTATTCCTTTCGGAAAGCAGTGCTTTAAACTGGTTAAACTCTGCCTCCTTCCCTTCGGGGCTAAAGTAAGATAACTTAAAGGAACCAAGTAAATCTATGCTTTTTAATTATTTAATAAATAAAAAAATCATGGCGGCTGTTTTGCTGATAAGCCTTTTGCTTACTTCGGGCTGCACTCTCTTTGATCCGAATGAAGAGAGTGAAAGCCCTTATTGCAGTTTTGAAGGCTGTCACAACAAGGTGTTCAGAGACGGAATGTGCGCGGAACACTATCTTCAGATGCTGGAAGCGGAAAATGAGGCTGAGAGAAGAAAACTGGCCGAGGAGGGAAGGACAGAGCTTACTGCTACCCCCACACCTACTCCCACAGACACTCCCACCCCCACAAATACTCCTACACCTACGGATACACCCACCCCGACCAACACGCCGACCCCTACATATACACCTACTCCGACAGATACGCCCACACCCACACCCACGCCTACGGATACGCCTACTCCCACCAACACTCCCACGCCGGGAATAACAGGAACACCCACACCTACGCCTACGCCGGATCCTTTTAAGCCCGTGAATGAATTTGTGTGGATCAATACCGGAGAACTTAATGTGCGTTCCGGACCCGGCACAGAGCATCCTTCCATCGGAACCTTAAGTCAGAACATGAAGGTCAAGAAGATAGGTGCCAATCCCGATACTGAATGGGTGAGGATCGATTTCTACGGATCAACGGGTTATATAAACGGTAAGTATTGTACTACAAAGGCTGTGGCTCCAACGCCTGTTCCGACTCAGGTGGTTGTGAACGGTGTGAAGTACAGGGTTACTTCCGACTTTACACAGGCTAAAGCGGGAGACGTGGTCTTTTACGGTGAATATGAACAGAACAACTATACCGAAGACGGCACGGAATGGATAGAATGGTTCGTTCTTGACAGGCAGAATGATGATCTGCTCCTTCTAAGCGTTTATGCTCTTGATGCTGCCGCTTTCTCGGGAGACGAGACTCTCATGTGGAATGTATGGGAAAGCTCGGCTTTAAGAAAATGGCTGAACGGAGATTTTTATAATACTGCTTTCACCAGGGATCAGCAGCTGTCTATAAACAGAACCTTCCTATACAGTGATTTTAATCCTTATTATGAAAAGGAAATGTCCCAAAAAGGTGTTTCCTATGATGCAAATCCGGGCATAGATACCTACGACAATGTATTTCTTCTTTCCCTTCAGGAAGCTGTAAATTATTTTAAGATCAAGGAGGGTACATATTCGGATAAGGGAACCAATCTTTGGGATTATTCCGGAGATGCAAGAATGAAATGTCTCGGCACACCCTATGCTTTTAACAGAGGACTGCTGCTTTCCACGGACAGACATATAGATATGATCGATTTTAAGCATGTGTTCAGTCCCACATTGTTCTGCAACTGGTGGCTCAGGACCGTGGGTAAGAAGATAACCAGCAGAACTGCGGAGTTTAATTACATTTCGGATATCACCTATGATGGCAAACTGTCATTAAGCGGAGAAAGTCCGGACTATAAGGTTTTCGGTGTAAGACCCGCCATTTGGGTGAATGCGGATCTGGCTTCTTATAATGTGCCGGATGTGACACCTACACCCACTGCGACACCTACACCCACTGCGACTCTAACGCCGACTGCAACACCCACACCCACTGTGACGCTAACACCGACTGCAACACCTACACCCACAGCCACACCGACACCGTCAGCAACACCTACGGTTACGCCGGCTGCGGAATGAAATGAGATCATATATGGATATACAGTGCGTATTTTCGGATCTTGACAGGACTCTTCTTGATAAAGACAGTCATATATCCGAAGCAAACAGAAAAACAATTGTTTCACTTTTGGATAAAGGCATATGTTTTGTTCCGGTTACGGGAAGAGCATATGCCTCTCTTCCTGCGGACATAAAAAACATTCCGGGCATAGAGTTTTGCATCACTTCCAACGGTACCTCGGTTTACAGACTGTCTGACGGAAAGGCAGATGTGAAAAAATGCATTCCCAAGGGCTTTTTAAAGGAATTCTTTGAGTACTTTGATGGCCTTGGAAAATGTGGACTGGAGTTCTATTACGAAGGAAGGGCCTATGTGGAACGTGAGTTTTATACAGATCCCGTTGTTTTTAATCAACACAGGGTGGAGTATATTAAAAGCACCAGAACACCGGTGGACGACCTTAGAGCTTTTGCCTTTGAGCATGAGGGGGAACTGGATGCCATCTGCATAATAGCACCGGTGGGCAGATTTGAGGAATTGTGCAAAAGCAGCAGGGAGAAACTTAAGGGAGTTTATATCACGAACTCCGATTCGTTGTATATAGAGATATCAAATCCCGGATGCGGAAAAAAGAATGCCATGCTGGAATTCTGTGAGAGAAAGGGCTTTGATATCAATAAGGTAGTGGCCTTCGGAGATAACGACAATGATACGGATATGCTGAAAGCGGCCGGACTGGGAGTGTGCGTTGCCAACGGTACACCCGGATGCCTTGAAGCAGCCGACATGATAACGGATGCCAATGATAAAGACGGTTTTGCAAAAGCTATGAAAAAAATAACGGAAGGGGAAGTGAACGGTATTGAAAAGTAAGAAAAAGCTGCCCGATAGAGGTATAGTAAAAACGGTAAGTGAGTTAAGACGCAAGAGAGTGGTCGGAGTGGTTTATATCATCCTGAGACTTCTTGTCATCATGTGCATGATATGGCAGGTTGTGGAAGGAAGATATGAAAATGTGGCCCTTTGTGTTTTGACCTTGATCCTTTTACTCCTTCCCACGGTGGTGGAAGATGCGTTTAAAGTGGATTTTCCGGATGTGTTTGAGATCATAGTAATGTGCTTTGCCTTTGCGGCGGAGATATTGGGTGAGATCAATGCATTTTATACCCGCTTTCCGGGATGGGACACTTTTCTTCATACGGTCAACGGCTTCATGTGCGCGGCCATAGGCTTTGCCATCGTGGATCTGTTTAACCGGAACAAACATTTTACTTTACAATTGTCACCCCTTTATCTCGCCATTTCATCCTTTTGTTTCTCGATGACAATAGGAGTGCTTTGGGAGTTTTTCGAGTTTGCCATGGATATATTTTTCGGTTTCGATATGCAAAAGGACTTTGTGATTAATACCATAAATTCCGTAACACTGGATCCCACGGGCTTGAACAAGGTGGTGCATATCAAAGATATCAAAGATGTGATAGTGGTAACGGCGGACGGAGAAGAGATAGCATTGGGAATAGGCGGATATCTTGATATCGGTATCATAGATACCATGAAGGATCTGCTGGTGAATTTTGTGGGTGCGGTATTCTTCTCGATCATCGGTGCTTTATATGCCAGAGGAAGAGATAAAAAAAGCGGAAAGATCGCTTCACAGTTCATACCCAAGGTTATGGAGGACGGTATAAGTCCTAATGAAAAGAAGTTGGAAATAATAGAAAAGGATATCGTTCAGATATCCGCATCGGATAAAAAAACTGAAACAGAGGAGAATTCATAATGCAGGATCTTGTATTTTTCTGGGAATGGGAAGAAAAGTTTATAGTTTGGCTTCAGCAGATAGGAGGAGAAGGAGGATTAAGGGCCTTCTTTGTATGGCTTAACAATCTGTTTTCTTTCCTTGGAGAAGAATATGTGGCCATCGGAGTGATGGGTGTGGTCTATTGGGGACTTGACAAGAAAAAGGCCGAGAGGATCGGCTTTGCGGTTGTTTCGTCACTGGTATGCAATGCCATGATCAAAAACAGGTTCAAGAGACTGAGACCCTACATTTCTTCGGACAAGATAAGCCTTTTAAGGGAAGTGGACGGCTATTCCTTTCCGTCAGCCCATTCGTCATCGGCTACGGCTCTTTATCCCACTTTGGCGGGAGAATATAAGGAACATAAGTTTTTCAGAGTGATAGCGGTGGTCATCCCTCTGCTGATAGGTGTATCCAGATGTTACCTGGGAGCTCATTGGCCCACGGATGTTATTACCGGACTTTTACTGGGTCTTTTATTCTTCGCACTCAGTGAATTTATCATGCCCCGTGTAAAGAATAAATGGGTTATTTATTCGGCAGCTGTTTTGATCGGCGGAATCGGTCTCTTTTACTGTACCACCGAGGATTATTTTACAAATTACGGTATACTTATAGGCTTTTGCGCGGGCATGCTTTTTGAAAACAGATTTGTAAACTTTGAAAACACAAAGAATATACCCCTTGTTATCATAAGAACCTTTATGGGCGGGGTGTGCTTCTTTGTCCTGAACCTTTTGTTTAAAGCGATCATGGGAAATATCTTTCCGGATGAAAGTTTTGGCTCTTGTTTGATCAGAACGGTCAGATATGCCATAGCGGTATTTTTGATCATTGGCGTTTATCCCATGAGCTTCAAGCCGGTGGAAGGTTTCTTTGCAAATAAGATGGGTAAAAAGGACAGATAAATGAAAAAAATATTGGTATACGGAGATGCTAATCTGGATATTTTTGTGACCGGTAAGAGAGAGATACCCGCTCCGGGAACGGAAAACTATGTTGATGAAATGCCTTATGCGGTAGGCGGCGGTGCAGCCCTTGTGGTCATGGGGCTGGGAAAACTGGAATGTAATGCGGCCTATTGCGGCACACTTTCCGGAGATATGATGGGAAAAATGATAGCCGAGTCCATGGAAGAACTGGGAATAGATCTTTCCATGGCAACAGTGGATCACAATGTTCAGTCCGGGATATCCTTAAGCTTTACCGATGAAAAAGACAGATCCTTTATATCTTATGCGGGGAGTATCGCAAAAAATGATATAGTGATGCTTAAAAACATTGATTATTCGGATATAGGTCATGTTCATATTACAGGCTATGATCCGAAAAAACATGAAAAGATCATGGATGTAGTTAAAAGCATTAAGAGCCATGAGGATATTACGCTTTCCTACGATGTGGCCTTTGATGAAACAGGTGAATGGAACAGATCCATTACCGGGCTCATGCCTTACGTCGATGTATTTTTTATGAACGAGGTGGAAGCAAAAGGATATTCGGGAGAAGAAGATCCGGAAAAAGCGGCAGAGTACTTTTCAAACTTCGGCAATATCATAGTGATCAAGGCAGGAAAACAGGGGTCTTATCTTAAGGTTAAGGATAAAGAGATGATCTGCGAAAAGACTGTGCCTGTAAAGGCTGTGGATACCACCGGTGCGGGAGACAGCTTTAATGCGGGATTTATCTGGGCCTACACCAACGGTCTTGACCACAGGACCGCTCTTAAATGCGGAAATTATTGCGGAGGCAGATGTGTTACGGCCAAGGGAGGAAACACCGCTTTCCCGAGGCTTAAGGAATTGAAAGACAATGTTTTGAAATAAAAAAATCCCCTAAAAAGAGGAGAAGCCCATCGGATATTGGGAGGGAACCGGTGGGCTTTTATATTATGAAGATTCTTATAAGCAATTTAATTTAATTGTTTCTTTGTTTTTGTTTATGGCTTGATTATATAGTACAAATTTGAACTCCGTATGTTAAAAAAAAGAAATAATTGTGAACGTTATGTATCTTTGAAAAAAACTTTGTCAGTGATATAATATTTATATATGAAGGGCTGTTATTTTAAAGGGGAAACCGTAAAAAATGAGAGAGAAAACTCCTGAACAACTTAGCATATTCGATATCCTTCCCGATGTTAAAAAACCGGAGGATTTTTTGATACCCGATTCTTTTACAGGCTTCAAAAAAGGTGTGGAGCATAAAGGAAAGGCATATGAAAAGGCAAGATATATCGGAGAAGGGGCTCTCCCCAATAATACGTACACGATCTATGTGAGAAGATCTGTTTGCGGAAACGGGGAAAGATACATAGTATCCGTGCCTTCCATAGACTTTGATTTTGGATACAACAGTCTTGAGAATATGCTGTCGGAGTGGGATCTGGGAGAAGAGGAAGATCGGGAGGATAAGTCTGTGTGAACGATAACACAGAATGTGTGACTGTTCACCGCGGATTGTTCATTTTTTTTACATTTTCATCAAATATACACAGACTTTTTTTTACTTATATGCTATAATAGCCGTCATGAAAAGCGTAAATACAGATATGCTTTTTTTACATTTACCTCCGGTAAGGGGGAAATGAATCGATCGGAGGAAAATTAAAGTGAGTAACGAAAACAATGCGGAAATGACACAGGGGCAGGAGAGAGCGCTTGCCAAGAAGAAGGAAGCGGAAAAAGCCGCAAAGGCAGAGAAAAGATCAAGGATCTGGTTCAATATTGTTACCATCCTGCTTTTGGCAGCCATTGTCTTTGGTATAGTTTTATCCGTTGTTAACGGCATCAAGGCTAAAAAGGAAGAAGAAAGAAAACTTGCATATGCTGTACCCATGGCTACAACCTTCAGCGAAGGCCTTATGGATAACGGTTTTGTGGAAGGTGTCAATGAGGATGACTATGTTACATTAACATTTGATCCCAAGAAGAGCATAGAGATCCCTTATTCCAGCATAGAGTATACCGATGAGGATATCCAGAACAAGATCACGGAGCTTTTAAACGATAACCCGGATGAAGAGGGCAATGTATCTGAGGAATTTGATGAGGATTTCATTAAGAACAACCTCGGTTCCAGCCTTACTGTGGAAGAATATAAAGCCAAGATCAAAGAAGACGGCGAAAATGCGAAAAAAGTTGAATATGTAAAGAATTATGTAAGAGCCTGCTTCACATTGATCGATATTCCCGCTGATTATGCTTTAAAGGTGGCAGGAATGATCAAATTGATGGATCAGCAGCAGTTTGATTACATCAATCAGTTTTATATGGCTTATACAGGCGGCGTTGGTTATGTTTCGGTTGCGGAGATGAGAGACATGACCGAAGAAGGCTATGAAGAGTTCCTTAAAGAGCAGGGAAACAAAGAAGCGGCTATTGACCTTGCTTATCAGGCAATTTATAAAGCCCTCGGTTTAAATATTACCGAAGAAGAGTACAATACCTATCTTACAAACAACGGGATCACAGATATTACTCTTTACGGCAAGGGATATATTTATAAGACCCTTATGTATGAGAAGATCAATAATTATCTTCTTGACAATGCTACCATAAAGAAGTGATAATGATCCATCCTTATCCGGAGCCCGAAATTAAAGTTAATGTTCACAGATATACATAATGATGAAGTTTTGAAAGTCTGCTTTCAAAGAAGTTCATCGTGTTGTATATTCTTCGTGGCAGTAACAGATTAAATAATAAATCTTTTATAAATTTGGCGGTTTGTTTACAAGCCGCCAAATTTTATGCTATAATGTAAGTTGGTTTTTTAGACGTGATGAACGAGCTTCAGTTTACGGGAGGAAAAGGAAGATCGTGACAAAAAGGGAATTAAAAAAGTGGATCAATGAGATAAGAGAATATAAATATCTCCACAGCAAAGCTTTTTCGGAAAAAGTAACCGAGTTTGCAGAAGTAGCGAAAAAGGACAATGATGAACTGGCCATGGCTTATGCCGATGTTAACCAGGTCATTTTGGAGTACAGATCAAATTCATTATCCGAGAATACCATAAAGAAGCTTGCTGCCGCTTTACAGATCAGTGAAAATTACAATGATTTCGATCTGGAATCGGAGTGCCATAATATGCTTGGCATCATGGCTTCCCATATGGTGGATAAAGCTGCGGGGATGGAGCACTTCGAGAAAGGATATGCAGTGGCGAAGAGACATCATATGCTTCTTCATCAGAGCATCCTTGCCAATAACATCGGAGACACTTATCTCAGCCTGGAAGAGTATGACAGGGCTTTGGACTATTTTCGTGAGGCCTATCGTCTTATCATAGATCTTGAAAAAAAGAGTAAGAACAAGGCTACATCCAGCATTTCCCTTATGAGGATCAATCTCTGCTTCATGAATATGGCTGAAGTGCATTACAGACAGGGAAATTACGAGGAAGCTGTTCGTATGCTGAGCTGCATAGAAGGCATAGAAAGTGACGAGCGGGGCCTTTTCTACTATACCAGCATATTGATCTTAAGAACCCTTATATATATAAAGATGGGAGCTACGGAAGAAGTTACTTCCTATCTGAATGAGATCATTGAAAACGCTAAATCCTATGAAGAAGGCATATCCAACGTGGAGGACTATATCGGTCTTGCCGATGTGCTCATGGATGCGGGCTATCCCGACAAAGCAAAGCAGCTTCTGGACGCATCGGAAAAGATAGTGGAGAAAGTGAACCTGGACGATAAATGGTGTACTTATCTTAAAACAAGGATCAAGTACATGAAACTGGCTGAGCCCGAGAAGGACAGAACAGAGATTTACGACAGGTATTTTGAACACAGAGACAATGTGGACAAGGGGCTGAAGCTTCAACAGCTGATCTCCTTCAGGAACAAGAGACGTCTTGAAGAGGAGATCCGCAAGAGAAACAATGCGGAGAAGAGAAACAGGAAGCTTAAGGCATTGTCGGAGCACGATCAGCTCACAGGAGTTTACAACAGATATGCAATGAGGGAAATAGGCGGAGCCTGGTTTAATGAAGCCAAGGAAAAGAACGCGCGTATTGCCTTCATGATCATTGATGTGGATTATTTTAAGGAGTACAACGATACTTACGGGCACTTAAGCGGTGACGAGACGTTAAAGATCATGGGTGAGATACTTATAAAGTGTACCGGATCCAATGATCTTGTCATCAGATACGGTGGAGACGAGTTCTTCATCATTTCCAAGGGAAAGACAGATGAAGATGTTATCGAGCTTTGCAGAAATATCAACCGGGAGGTCAATTCCAGGAAGATACACCACAAGGCTTCGCTGATCTCCGATTATGTTACTTTAAGCTTCGGTGCGGTGTGCGGAAAAGCAAAAAAAGATCAGGCTATGATGGATGTGATTCATTTGGCCGACAACGGACTTTACAAGATCAAGAACGAGACAAGAAATGCTCTGGGACTGTTCAAACAGGTAGATGATGAATTTGTTTTTGAATGTGTGAGGTTTGAATAATACAGGAAGAGAGTTTTATACAATGTACAAAGCATTACTTATCAAGTACGGAGAGATCGCCATTAAAGGCAAGAACAGAGGAAGCTTCGAGAGAGCCCTTTGCACAAGGATAGAAGAAAGACTGGCATCTCTCGGTGAGTTTGAAGTCATCCGGGAACAGGGCAGAATAATCGTGGAATGCCCCGATGACTATGATTTTGATGACACCATCCAAGAACTGAGAAAAGTTTTCGGTATAGTAGGCATATGCCCGGTTGTTGTTTGTGAAAGTACCGACTGGGATGAGATTACCAAAACCTGCTTAAATTATATCAAAGAGGAGTATCCCGAAGGAAAGTTTACCTTCCGCGTGGATGCGAAGAGAGCGGATAAAAGATATCCTATAGAGTCCCCTGAAATGTGCATGAGGATGGGAGAATCGGTTTTGGATGCTTTCCCCGAAACAAAGGTGGACCTTCACGATCCGGAAGTTCACTTGATGATAGAAGTAAGAAACAGGACCTATATATATTCCAAGACTCTTCCCGCTGCGGGAGGAATGCCCATGGGTACGGCCGGAAAGGCTATGCTGCTTCTTTCCGGCGGCATTGACAGCCCCGTGGCCGGATATATGATAGCTAAGCGAGGCGTGGAACTGGAAGCCACTTATTTTCATGCTCCGCCCTATACCAGCGACAGGGCCAAGCAGAAGGTGGTGGATCTTGCGAAGATCGTCAGCGCTTACACAGGACCCATTAAGCTTAATATCGTTAATTTCACGGATATTCAGCTTTATATTTATGAAAAATGTCCTCATGAGCAGTTAACCATAATCATGAGAAGATATATGATGAAGATAGCAGAGATCCTTGCAAAACAGTCGGGTTGTATAGGACTGGTAACGGGAGAGAGTATCGGACAGGTGGCAAGCCAGACCATGCAGTCATTGGAATGCACCAATGCGGTATGTACACTTCCCGTTTACAGACCGCTGATCGCCTTTGACAAGCAGGACATCGTGGATATCTCCACAAAGATCGGGACTTTTGAGACTTCCATACAGCCCTATGAGGATTGCTGCACCATTTTTGTGGCCAAACATCCCGTAACTCATCCCATTCTTTCTTCCATAGAGAAGTCGGAGCTTAAGCTTACGGAAAAGATAGATGAGCTTATGAAGACTGCCCTTGAAACGGTGGAAGTGGTAGAGTGCAGATAGAGGCTGATCGGTTTTTGGTCTTTTGAGATATAAAAGAAAAGACATCCGCCGTCAGCGGATGCCTAAGAACTGTAAACGCCCTATTGTTCAAAATCATTGAGAGTTTGCTGACAGCAAACTCTTGATACCGCAGCCTTATTACTTTACGATGTAAGGTGCAAGTACGTTCATGATGGCATCGATATCCTTGTCAGCATGGATGTTTAAGTCGATCGGCTTGGAAAGGTCGAGGCTGAATATGCCCATGATAGACTTGGCGTCGATGACATATCTTCCGGAAACAAGGTCGAAATCGGATTCAAACTTTGTGATCTCGTTTACAAAGGACTTAACCTTGTCGATGGAGTTTAATGAAATCTTTACTGTTGTCATAATAATACCTCCTGTTGGATTGTTTGCTTGTATATTATTATTTTTTACAATAAAAATCAATATACAAAAGTTACAAAAATATTTAAATAAATGAGTTAAAGATTTAATTCTTTGGAAAGTATGTTTTAATGTGCGAAAAAAAGCTTAATGGAGTCAGAATAGCGATCCTGACTCTTGGATGTAAAGTTAATTCATATGAATCTGACGCCATGGCGTCATTATTATCCGCTGAAGGAGCGGAGATAACGGACTTTGAGAATACAGCCGATGTTTATCTCATTAACACCTGTTCCGTGACCAATATAGCAGACAGAAAGTCCAGACAGATGATCCACAGAGCAAAGAAGGAAAATCCTTCTTCGGCGGTGATCGCTGCGGGATGCTACATTCAGGCTATTTCCGATGAGGAAAGGGAAGCGCTGGATATTGACGGCTTTGTTGGAAATAACAGAAAAGAAAAAATAGTTGACGTGGTGCTTGAATGCCTTGAAAACAAAAAGCAGGGAGAGACGGTTTATGAGATCTCCGACATCGGAAAGGAAAGATGTTATGAGAATCTGGAAAATTTCGATAAAGTATCTCACACAAGAGCCTACTTAAAGATCCAGGACGGCTGTAATCAGTTTTGTACATATTGTATAATCCCTTATACGAGAGGCAGGATACGTTCAAGGCTTCCGGAAAGTGTTTTAAGTGAAACCGAGAGACTGGTAAGTACGGGATATAAAGAGATAGTCCTTACAGGGATCCATCTTTCTTCATATGAAGCCTACGGAATGAAGGGCGGTGACGCACTTCTTAAGCTCATGGAAGAAATGGCGGCTGTAAGCGGCCTTGAAAGGATCAGGATAGGGTCATTGGAACCCAGAGTTATCACGAAAGATTTTGCCGAAAGGCTTTCAATAAACAAAAAGGTTTGTCCTCATTTTCATCTCTCTCTTCAAAGCGGATCGGATACTGTACTTAAACGTATGAACAGAAAATACGATTCCCGTGAATATGAGACCGGCTGCAACGAACTGAAAAAAGTTTATGACAAGCCTTCTCTTACAACTGATATTATAGTGGGATTCCCCGGTGAGACCGAGGAGGAATTTAAAGAAACCTGTGAATTTGCGAGAAAGATAGGGTTTTCGAAGATACATGTCTTTAAATACTCCAGAAGGAGAGGTACAACCGCCGACAGAATGCCGGATCAGGTGAGAGAAGAGGTCAAGAGCGTACGGAGCAAAGAGCTGATCTCAATAGAAGAAGCTATGGGCAATGAATATGCCCGTCTTTTCACAGGCAGCGTTCAAAACGTGCTGTTTGAAGAGGAAGAAGTGATCGACGGCATCAGGTATATCACAGGGTATAACGAAAGATATGTAAGATGTGCGGTACATGCAGGGGAAGCAAAAAGCGGAGAATTCGTCCCCATGTTGGGAAAAGAGGTCAGAAACAACGTTTTGTTTGGAGAGGTAATGAAATAAAAAAGTTAGACGAAGGGAGAAGCAATGAAGGAAATTAACATCACAAGATTTTTCCAGACTGCCAAGGATGAGATACCTCAGGCAAAGGACATTATCGATCGGGTATATGCGGCTCTTACGGATCAGGGCTATAATCCGGTCAACCAGATCGTAGGTTACATAATGTCAGGGGATCCTACCTACATAACCAGTCATAACGGGGCAAGAAGCCTGATCATGAAGGTAGAGCGTGACGAGATCCTTGAAGTGCTGTTGCAAAACTATATCGACACAAATTTTAAGGACGGTAATTCAAAATGAGAATTATGGGTTTAGACTACGGCGGAGCCACTGTGGGAGTAGCTATCAGCGATGAACTGCTTCTTACCGCTCAGCCCGTGGAGACCATACGAAGAGAACGGGAAAGCCAGATGAGAAAGACCTATCGGCGAATAGAAGAGCTGATAGAAGAATACGATGTGAAAAAGATCGTCCTCGGGCTTCCCCTTAACATGAACGATACTGTGGGAGAGAGAGCTCTGCTTTGTGAGAGTGTCGCCGAGGATCTGAGAAGAAGGACAGGTCTTGAAGTTGTTATGCAAGACGAAAGACTGACCACCGTGGAGGCACACTGGATCCTGGATGAAGCGGGGCTTGATTGGAAAAAGAAAGCCGAAGTGGTTGACAAGATCGCCGCTTCCATTATTTTGCAATCTTATCTTGATTCAATGAAAGAGTGATAATATGACTGAAAAAGATACTATTATAAAATTTACGGGTGATGGCGGAGAAGAAGTGGAGTTTCGCGTGCTGGAACAGACCAAGCTTAACGGAAACACATATCTTCTTGTGCTGGATACTGTTGAAGGTGAAGAGGATCAGGCTTTGATCTTAAAGGAAGTGTCCACGGACGGTAAAGACGAGATCACATATGAGATCGTGGACGATGATGAAGAACTTAATGCCATAGCGAGTGTCTTCGAGGGACTGCTTGAAGACGTGAAGTTGGTATAAAAATATATTAAATAGAAGGATTATATGAACAGAAAGAAAAAAACAAAAGAAAATGCAGTATTGCATGGAGTAAAGATCATCCCCATAGGCGGACTGGGTCAGATAGGCATGAATATGACCGCTTTTGAATATGAGGATTCGATTATAGTTGTGGATTGCGGAATGGCATTTCCCGACGATGATATGCTGGGTATAGACTGTGTCATCCCGGATGTGACCTATCTCGAGCAGAATATCGAGAAGGTAAAGGGCATAGTCATAACCCACGGACATGAAGATCACATCGGTTCTCTGCCCTATGTCTTAAAGAAGATCAATGTACCCGTATATGCCACAAAGCTTACTATGGGACTTATCGAGTACAAACTGGAGGAACACGGACTTACAAACTCCACCAGAAGAAAGATAATTAAGCACGGGCAGAGCGTTAACCTGGGGTGTTTCAGAGTGGAATTCATAAAGACCACCCATTCCATCCAGGACTCCGCGGCCTTTGCTATTTATACCCCTGTGGGAACAATAGTTCATACAGGAGATTTTAAAGTGGATTACACTCCCGTTTTCGGAGATCCCATAGATCTTCAGAGATTTGCGGAGATAGGTAAAAAGGGAGTCCTTGCCCTTTTGGGCGATTCCACCAATGCACAAAAGCCCGGATATACCATGTCGGAAAGTACGGTTGGTCATACTTTTGACACTATTTTCGCCGACAATACGAAACACAGGATCATAGTCGCTACTTTTGCATCCAATGTGGACAGAGTTCAGCAGATCATCAATTCTGCCAAGAAGTTTAAGCGTAAGATAGCTATTGAAGGCAGAAGCATGGTAAATGTTGTTAAATGTGCGGAGAGTCTCGGATATATCACTATTCCCAAGACCATGCAGATAGACATTGCCGAGATCAAGAATTATCCTCCGGAAAAAGTGGTCATCATTACCACAGGCAGTCAGGGTGAAGCCATGGCGGCACTTTCCAGAATGGCTGCAGCCGTACACAAGAAGGTTCAGATCGTTCCCGGAGATGTGGTCATCTTAAGTTCGAATCCCATACCCGGAAATGAAAAGTCCGTATCCAAGGTTATAAATGAGCTTTCTGTACTTGGAGCCAAAGTGCTTTATCAGGATACTCATGTTTCGGGACATGCCAGCGCTGAAGAACTTAAGCTCATGTATGCACTGACCAAGCCTAAATTTGCCATTCCCGTTCACGGAGAATACAGACATTTGATGAGCCATGCTGAGATCGCTAAGTCCATGGGCGTAAAGAAGGATAACGTGTTCATCCTTAAGTGCGGTGATGTGCTGGAGATCAATGCGGATGAGGCAAAGATCGTCGGATCCGTGCCTTCGGGCGGCGTTTTTGTTGACGGACTTGGAGTGGGAGACGTGGGCAATGTTGTACTCAGAGACAGACAGGTTCTGTCCGAGAACGGACTAATTGCTGTTATGCTCACCATGAACAGGACAACCGGAGAGGTTATTGCCGGACCGGAACTTCTTACCAGGGGATTTGTATATGTGAAAGAGTCGGATAACCTTATGGACGGTGCATATGACGTGGTTTGCGATGTCCTTGAGGAAATAGGAAGACGTCACATTTCGGACCGTGTAAAGATGAAGGGAATGATAAGGGATGCATTAGGCGATTTTGTCTGGAAGAATACAAAGAGAAATCCTATGATACTTCCCGTTATTATGGAGGGTGATGACTGATGGCCCGGCATGCCGTAAGTGAAAGAATAAGAACAAGAAGAGGCCGTCAGGCCGGTACTATTGCAGCACTGGATATGTTTTCCTTTGTGGTACATCTCGTGCTCAATATCATCTTCTATATTTTTGTTATCTTTCTTGTATATCGTGCAAGTGTTTTTGTATATGATTTTACCTATCAGGTTTTTGGAGACGTGACTGTGGAGGAAGCCCCCGGGGTAAGTGTGGAAATAGTTATACCCGAAGGCACATCCACAATGGAGCTGGCTTCAAAGCTTGAAATGAACCGTATCGTGGTTAACCGCTATTCATTTTATCTGAAGGTTAAGCTTTTGGGATATAAGATCCTGGCGGGTACTTATCACCTTAACACTTCCATGACCTATGATGAGATATTGAATACCATTACCAACTATGCTAATGCCATAGAACCGCCGAGTGGAGAGTGAGTCTATGATCATCGAAGAAAGAATGGCTGATTTTATAGCCTCCCTTGAAAGCGATATGCCCGAATATCTGGCAGATCTGGAAAGATATGCCCTTATGAACGAAGTTCCGATCATAAGAAAGGACAGTCAGGCATTGCTCAGATTTCTGATCGAGCTCATCCGGCCTTCAGAGATCCTTGAGATAGGTACTGCCATCGGGTTTTCAGCTTCACTGATGAGTGAATATATGCCTGAAGGATGTAAACTCACCACAATAGAAAAAGTGGAAATGAGGCTTAAGGAAGCGAGAAAAAATCTGGCTGCGTTAAAAAGAGCAAAGGATGTTTTTCTTATAGAAGACGATGCTCTTAATGCACTTAAGGATCTGAGAGAGCAGGGAAGGCAGTTCGAACTTATTTTTATGGATGCGGCTAAGGCACAATATATGAACTTTCTCGAAAATGCTCTGCCCATGCTTAAGGTAGGCGGCATTCTTGTTACTGACAATGTGCTTCAGGAAGGCTCCATTATCGATTCAAAGTTTGCCATTGAGCGGAGAGACCGCACCATACATATGAGGATGAGAGATTATCTCTTTAAAATAAAGCATGATCCGAAACTTACCACTTCCATTGTGGCAGTGGGAGACGGAATGGCATTGACATTAAAGAAACAGGATTAAAATGAAAAAACCGGAATTACTTCTTCCGGCATCAAGCCCGGAAGTGCTTAAAACCGCTGTCCTTTACGGCGCCGACGCAATATATATCGGCGGTGAGCTTTACGGATTGCGGGCGAAAGCAAAAAATTTTACAAATGAAGATATGGCCGAGAGCATTAAGTGGGCTCACAAATACGGCAAAAAAGTTTATGTTACCGCCAATATCACAGCTCATAACAGAGATCTGGAAGGCATCAAAGAGTACTTTAAGGAATTGACGGAAATAAAGCCCGATGCCCTTATAATCTCCGATCCCGGAGTTTTTGAACTGGCGGGGAAATGGGCTCCGGGTATAGAGCGTCACATAAGTACCCAGGCCAACAATACCAACTGGATGGATTTTCTTTTCTGGAAAGAAAGAGGAGCCGCAAGAGTGGTTTCTGCCAGAGAACTGTCCATAGAAGAGATCGAAGATATAAGAAAGAATACTCCCGAAGGACCCGAGATAGAAACATTTGTGCATGGGGCGATGTGTATCTCTTATTCGGGAAGATGTCTGCTCAGTAATTATTTTACGGGGCGTGATGCAAATCTGGGAGCTTGCACCCATCCCTGCAGATGGAAATACTATCTCATGGAAGAAAGCAGACCCGGAGAGTATCTGCCGGTTTTTGAAAACGAGAGAGGAACATATATATTTAATTCAAAGGATCTGTGCATGATAGAGCACATTCCGGAACTGGTAAAGGCTGGTATAGATTCCTTTAAGATAGAGGGAAGGATGAAGACCGCTCTTTATGTTGCAACTGTTGCGGGAACTTATCGCAGGGCTATAGATGATTTCTTTGAATCCCCCGAGAAATACTATGCCAATCTTCCTCTTTACAGAGAAAGCATTTCTAAATGCACCTACAGAAATTTCACCACCGGTTTCTTCTTTAACAAGCCCGGAAGTGATGCGCAGGTCTATGACAACAATGTATATGTCAAGGAATTTGTTTACTACGGAACCGTAGCCGACGTTACAAATGACGGCTATGCGGAAATGGAGCAAAAAAATAAATTCCTTGTGGGGGACAGGCTTGAGATCATGCATTTCGACGGAACTTACAGCGAGGCCGAAGTGCTCGATATAAAAGATGAAGATGGAAATCACATGCCTTCATGTCCTCATGCAAGACAGAAGATATTTGTGAGATTTTCGGAACTCCCTTCTGTGGGAGAATTAATAAGGGGCAAAGGTACAGAGGAAGTTTGAGTTTGGGATTTCTATGACGGAGGACAGGATGAAGGAAAAAAATAAATATTTTCAACTGGGGGTTATGATATTCAGCGTAGTTGCGGCAGCTATACTTCTTTTCTTTTTGATCTTTTATTTACCCATGATATTTGATTTTATCAAAAAGGTCATTAAGATACTGATGCCCATTAACATCGGTATAGTTGTGGCTTATCTTTTAAACCCTATAGTGGATTTTCTGGACGGATGGACGGCAGAACTGCTTTCTCACACAAAATTACAGACCAGAACATGTAAAAAGATAGCAAAGGGCTTTGCCATCGGATTGTCTTTGGTACTGTTTATATCCATTATTGTTGCATTATTGTACATGGTGGTGCCTGAAGTGGGCGAAAGCCTTTTTACTTTGGTAAACAATATTTCGGATTACGGAAAGACCTTATATAACTATATCTCCAGGCTTTTTGAAGGCAATCAGGAGGTACAGGCCGAGGTTCAGACTATTTTAAATAATGCCATTGATTCAGGAAGCAACTGGATCAGAAATGATATGCTGGGTGAGGTAAACAAGCTCATGTCTACCGTCAGTGTGGGCATATACGGAGTATTCAAGACTCTGCTTAATGTGTTCCTCGGACTTTGCGTGGCTGTATTTCTTCTTGTAAGTAAACATAGTTTTATCGGTGGTATGAAGAAGATGCTTTATGCTACTTTTAAGAAGGAAAAGGTAAATGTTATCCTGGCTGTGGGACGTGAAGCAGACAGTATTTTCGGCGGTTTCATTTCCGGAAAGCTCATTGACTCTCTGATCATAGGTATCCTTTGCTTTATAGGCTGCTCCATAATGAAGATGCCCTATATAGCGCTTATTTCCGTGGTCATCGGTGTCACCAATATCGTACCGATCTTCGGACCCTGGGTTGGAGCCATTCCCTGCTCACTCCTTGTTCTGATCATTGATCCGGGAAAAGCACTTATCTTTGTTATCTTCATCATACTGTTACAGCAGTTTGACGGAAATATCCTGGGACCCAACATTTTGGGCGATTCCACCGGTCTTTCCGCCTTTTGGGTGGTTGTAGCCATTACTCTGGGCGGCGGACTGTTTAAAGTTACCGGAATGATATTGGGAGTACCTACTTTTGCTGTTTTCTATTTCCTGGTAAAGACCTATGTGGAATTCAAGCTTAAAGAGCGGAACATGCCTATTCAGACGATTTCCTACACAAAGATCAAACGTATCGATCCGGAAACTTTGAATTCCGAATACATAAACACCGGAGTCTCAAAGAGGGAAAGAAGGAAAAATAATGTGTTTGCGGATGATGTGACCAGGGAGATCGCTCTGGCAGCCAATTTTGCAAGAGCTGAGAAGGAGAAAAGGGGAAAGGATGCGGATGACGCACTTGACGAATTATTGAGGGAAGGATCAAAACAGGAACAAAATGGAAACAATTAAAAAAATCTTTAAGCGTGTGGTAAACAGAGAGACCATAATGTATATCATTTTCGGCGTTTTGACCACACTTGTGAACTGGGTGGTTTATTGGATCTTTGATAAGATACTGACCGGAGGAGCCGGAGCTGCTGAAGTTACGACCGAAGGCTTTAAGGGCGCTATAGACACTTTCCTTTCCAAGGGAACAGCCGGGATCATCGCCTGGGTGGCTGCCGTTGCCTTTGCATATGTCACCAATCGTCTTTGGGTGTTCGAGGACAGAGCCCACGGTGCAAAGAACATAGCACTTGAATGCGGCAGGTTCGTGGGCGCGCGAGTGGCAACGGGAGTTATAGAGATCCTGGGTACTCCTGCCCTTGTGGTTTTGGGCCTTGAAGCTCAGGTTTTCGGACTGGATGTGGCCAAACTCATTGTAAGTGTTATCATAGTTATCTTAAACTACGTTTTCAGCAAGCTGTTTGTATTTAAAAAATCGGATAAAAAAGGCAATTGATATATGTTTGAAATAAAAGCGATAGTAAACCTTAAAAAAGGCGAAGGCAGGACATTAAATGCAGGAGGCCTTTGGGTTTACGACAATGAAATAGAACAGATCACCGGCATTTTTAATGACGGTGATCTTTGTGTTGTTAAGAGTAATAACGGTTATCCGCTTGGTATCGGTTATATTAACCGTAAGTCCAAGATCACGGTAAGACTTCTTACAAGAAATACAGAAGTTCAAATAAATGAGGAATTCTTTAAAAAGAGGATAGAGGATGCCTGGGACTATCGTAAAAAGGTGGTGGACACATCCTCCTGCCGATTGATCTTCGGAGAAGCGGATTACCTTCCCGGACTTACCGTGGATAAGTTTGAAGATGTGCTTGTTGTCCAGAGCCTTGCCCTGGGTATCGATCGCTTTAAGGAACTCCTTGTGAAACTGATGCTTGAAGTGCTTTCTAAAGACGGAATAAAGATCCGCGGCGTATACGAAAGAAGCGATGCAAAGGTCAGGGAACTTGAAGGCATGGAAAGGGTTAAGGGATTTATAGGCCCGGAGTTCGATACAAAGGTTCGCATAACAGAGAACGGAGTAAAATACTTCGTGGACGTGGCTGACGGGCAGAAAACAGGATTTTTCCTGGATCAAAAGTATAATCGCCTTGCTATCCAGAAGCTCTGCAAAGATGCAATTGTTCTTGACTGTTTTACACACACCGGTTCCTTTGCACTTAATGCGGGCTTGGCCGGAGCAAAGGAAGTCACAGGAGTGGATGCTTCTGACCCGGCAGTGGCTCAGGCTACGGAAAATGCGGAATTAAACGGACTTTCATCTACGGTGCATTTTGAATGCGCAGATGTACTTGACCTTCTTCCTAAGCTGGAAGAGGAAGGAAAGAAGTTTGATGTGGTCATTCTTGATCCGCCTGCGTTTACCAAATCCAAAGATTCCGTAAAGAAAGCCATGAAGGGCTATCGTGAGATCAACATGAGAGGCCTTAAGATAGTTAAGGACGGAGGTTTTCTGGCTACCTGTTCCTGCTCGCATTTCATGACTCCCGAGCTCTTTACAGAGGTCATTGCCCAGGCAGCCAAAAGCGTTCACAAGCGTCTTCGCCAGGTGGAATACCGCACCCAGGCTCCGGATCATCCCATCGCCTGGAATGCGGATGAAAGCTATTATCTTAAGTTTTATATCTTCCAGGTCTGTGACGAAGTATAAACGTAAAAACAGCCGTAAGTACAGTGTTTTAAGTACCTGCGGCTGTTCTTTTATGATAATACTCTAATCCCAGAAATAATGCCAGTAACTGTTGTAAATTCCGAAAGACTTAGGCTTAAGTTCATCGGTGTTCCAATCATAAGCGTCAAACGTGAGATGAAAGTCGGTTTTGGTCACACCGTAGTCGGCATCTGTAAACTCGCCGTAGTGCCAGCGTTCGTAGACAGGACAGCCTTCCATCATTCCGTCTACTACAACGTTTTCAGGCTCATAGTAAGCAGGGCATCTTTTTTCATATAAGAAATATTGTCCGTCAGAGGTCAAATAAATGTAATATAAGAACTCATGACTGGTAGCTGTGGTACCATCGTCATATTCATATTGAAGATATACATCTACGCCCACATAGTCATTTATAAAGGTTTCTTCATTGACATCTTTAAGCACCACTCTGTCTTCATCATTATATGCAACGGTCCTGAACATTTCAGGATGTGTGCTGTAGTAGTCATAGTATTTTTTTGCTGAGGGGGTGTCAGGGTTCGTGTAGTAGTCGAAACTTCCGTAAAAAGGCTTGTCACCGATGTCATAGACTATAGCAGGTCCCTGTGTAGGTTCCTGTGTAGGTTCCTGTGTAGGTGTGTCAGTAGGCACCGGGTTAGGTTCCTCAGTAGGTTCAGGAGTAGGTGTGTCTGTAGGTTTCGAAGTCGGAGCCGGAGTCGGTGTGTCGGTAGGAGCAGTTGTGGGTTCTTTGGAAGGCTCCTGGGTTGTAGCAGATGTGCTCGCCGCAGGTTCCTGCGTAGGAACAGTGGTAGTATTGCTGCTATCGCATCCTGCTAAAAGTAATAAACATACCAATAAACAAGTTCCGGTTAAAAGTTTCTTCATTATTCTCAATATCTCCTTGTCTCTTATGGATATTTCCGTTATAGAAAACGCTTTCCTTATTATACCACAAGTAGGACCATTAGAAAATGTTTTACAATAATCCGGAAATGCAAAACAAATAAGCCATTAAATGCTTCAAATATCAAAGATACACTTAACTGTATCATTGATAAAACAAATGCCGACCATCCCGAACAGTATTTTGAACACCTTATGTTACATCTTCCGGGTCTGTGACGAAGTATAAACATAAAAACAGCCGTAAGTACAGTTATCTTTACTGCCTTTTTTTATGGTCAAAATCGCATTCAATTATGTCATTTCAGCCTTGAAACTTGCGCTTTTCTGTGATACATTATGAGAGATTTGTTAAATCAGGAGTTAAGGAGTTTGAAATGCAAAAGATTTTGGATAAAATAACATGTATGTTAGCGGAAGCTTTTGAAAAAGCGGGTTACGGAGCAGAATACGGAAGAGTATCCACCTCCAACAGACCCGACCTTTGCGATTTTCAGTGCAACGGTGCCATGGCTGCAGCCAAGGCTTTTAAGAAAGCTCCTATTCAGATAGCAAATGAGATAGTCGAAGGACTTAAGGGCAATGGGGCTTTTGAAAGCATTGAAGCCGTAATGCCCGGATTCATCAATATCAAGATAGGTAAGGAATTCCTGGCAGAGCATCTTACAGGAATGAAAAATAACGAAAAGTTCGGTCTGGAAAAGCCTGAGAAGGTGAAGACCATTATCATCGACTACGGCGGAGCAAACGTGGCAAAGCCCCTTCATGTGGGTCACCTTCGTCCTGCTGTTATCGGTGAAAGCGTAAAGAGGATATGCAAGTTTGCGGGGCATAATGTTATCGGTGATGCACATCTCGGTGACTGGGGACTGCAGATGGGAGAGGTTATTGAAGAACTCAGATTAAGAAAACCCGATCTCCCTTACTTTGATCCTGATTTTAAGGGAGATTATCCCAAGGAAGCTCCCTTTACCATCTCTGATCTGGAAGAGATCTACCCCGCAGCCAGCGCAAGGATGAAGGAAGATCCCGATTTTGCGGTAAAATGCCATGAAGCTACCGTAAGATATCAGAAGCGTGAAAGAGGCTATGCCGAGCTGGGAGCCCACATCATAAATGTTTCCAAGATCGATCTGAAGAGGAATTATGACAATCTGGATGTTCATTTTGAACTCTGGAAGGGTGAAAGCGACGCAGATCCCTATGTAAAAGATATGGTGGATGAAATGGTAAAGAGCGGCCTTGCTTTTGAAAGCCAGGGAGCTCTTGTAGTGGATATCCGTGAAGAGGGGGATAAGAAAGAGTATCCTCCCTGCATAATCAGAAAATCTGACGGTGCAGCTATTTATGAGACCACAGACCTGGCCACCCTGGTTCAGAGAGAACAGGATTACAAGCCGGATATGGTGGTCTATGTGGTGGATAAGCGCCAGGAACTCCATTTTATACAGGTATTCCGTACAGCTAAAAAAGCAGGCATAGTGCCTCAGGACACCGAGCTTCGTTTTATCGGTAACGGTACCGTTAACGGCAAAGACAATAAGCCTTTTAAGACCAGAGACGGCGGAACTCTTCGTCTTGAAGCCTTGATCAAGATGGTCAATGATGCTGTTTATAACAGGATCATGGAGAGCAGGGAAGAGACAGCCGAGGATGCGGCAAAGACAGCGAAGATAGTAGGTCTTGCAGCTCTTAAATACGGTGATCTTTCAAATCAGGCAACAAAGGACTATATATTTGATACGGAAAAATTCACTTCCTTCGAGGGAAATACAGGTCCTTACATCCTTTATACCATCGTCAGGATCAAGTCCATCCTTGCCAAGTATAAGGAAAAATTCGGAGAAGGTGCCGATCTTTCCAAGATCAGGGTACCTGAGGGAAGCTCCGAAAAGATGCTTATGTTAAAGCTTTCTGCTTTTCATGATATGGTTGAGAGCGCTTTTAAGGACACTGCACCTCACGTAGTCTGCAGATTTGTTTATGAACTTGCAGACGCTTTTAACGGCTTCTATCATGATACTAAGATATTGACCGAGGAGAACAAAGAGAAGCGGGAAGGCTGGATCTCTCTCCTTGAACTTACAAAGGGAGTACTGGAGTGCGGTATCGATCTTTTGGGATTTTCCGCACCGGACAGAATGTAACTAAAATTTATCGGGGTGAATACATTGGTTGGGAGAAACAATGAATTAAAGCAGCTTTCGGAAAGCTACGAAAGCGAAGGAAATAAAGCCATAGTTTTATATGGACGTTACGGTATAGGAAAGACCACTCTGGCTCTTGAGTTTGTCAAGAACCTGCCTGCGGTTTATTATTCCGCCAGGGAGTTATCGGAAACCGAACAGCTCCTTACATTTACAGGGGAAGAGGGTACTTCCTGTGACACAAAGGATCCGGCATTTTCCTATTATCGCTGTTTTAAACAGGCGATGGACAGAAATCCGGATAAAAAAACGGTATTTGTTTTTGATGAGTTTCAGCATCTCATGTCCTGCGGAGAGGGCTTTAAAAATGCTTTCATAACTCTTATGAAAGAGCCTGAGACCGAAGGAAAGGCAATGTTTTTGCTACTCAGTTCTTCTGTTAACTGGGTTGAGAATTCTCTGGTGGAAAGCATGGGAACAGCTGCAAGAAGTCTGGCCGGCTTTATAAAGCTAAGAGAACTTTCCTTTGTTGAGCTTCTGGATCGTTTCCCTAAAATGAATATCCGGGATATCATCTATGCGGAAGGTATTCTTGGGGGAGTTCCGGGGCTTCTCGATTATTGGAGTGAGAAACTGGAGCTTAAGGACAATATCATCAGACTTTTCCTTTCAAAGAGAGGTCTTTTGAGATTCGAAGCCGAAAGATTTCTTAAGACAGAGCTCAGAGAACTGCCTGCATATAATGCCATTCTTGCCACACTTGCGGCAGGAAACTGGAAGCTTAATGACATATATACCCGCACCGGATTTTCACGTGCCAAGATCAGCGTTTATCTGAAAAATCTTATCTGCCTCGATATAGTTGAAAAGGTGTTTTCGCTGGAAACAGGCTCTCACGACGATGTGAAGAAGGGCATGTACAAGATCAAAGATAACTATCTTTGCTTTTGGTACAGATATGTTTTTCCCAACATGTCCCTGCTTGACAGAGGTATGGAAAAGGAAGTATATGACAATATAATTGCCTATGATCTGGATGATTTTATGAGAGACAGATACGCAAATGTATGCTTTGAGTACATGAAGCTGATGTCGGATCTGGGTAAACTGGGAAGAAAGTACGAAAAGTGGGGAAGATGGTACGGAAAAGCAGGGGAAATAGATGTCATCGGAAGAGATGAAGAGGGTCATACCATCGTTGCTTTCTGTAATTTTAAATCCACTCCCATGAACAGTGCAGAACTCAGAAAGTACCGTGAACTCATGAGGATAGCAGGTATATCCTCGGATGAAACTTACATATTTGCAAAATCGGGCTTCGGTCAGGATATAAAGGTGGCCGCAGCCTATGACAAGATCCAATTGATCAACATGGACGAATTATAAAACCGAAAGGGGTTCGTATGTGTAAAACCAATTATGAGGGGACAAAACGAATTTTAAGAAGATCAGCCGGTATATTGGCGGCTGTAATGATAATATGTTCTGCTGCCGGACCCGTGAGTACATATGCGGCAACGGAACCCACTTATGAATATACGGATGAAACAAAGAATGCGGATGCATATGTGGTTAAGATAACCACGAATGTGTATGTCAGATCCACTCCCGGAAAAAATGCGGCGAAGATCACCCATCCCATTACCAAAGACACCATTATATTGGCTAAAAACGATCTGGTGGCTGTTTTAAGCGAAGATGATTTCGTTTACGATGACGGGACCACGGAGCATTGGTATGAGATAAGATGGATAAATGAAAAGATCGAATTCCATGGTTATGTAAATTCCAAATATACCACTAAAACAGGCGATCCGGCTATTCCGCTACCTACGCCTACTCCGGCGGTGACCAATACACCCACTCCGACGCCGACGCCCACTCCGGGACCTACAAACACGCCCACACCCAATGTGACTTCCACGCCTACACCTCCGGCACCAAAGATCGGAGATAATATAAGCGACGAGCCCGTAAAAACGGGATTTACGATCGTAGGCATAGTAATAGGCCTTATAGCAGTTTCTTTCGGAGGTTTTCTCCTTATAAGATATATATCCGAGAGAAGAGCGATGATACAGGCGCAGAACAGACCGAAAAAAGATTCGCCCACAGAATATGCGGCAAGAAGACGCAGAGAAGCCCAGAGAGCTGAAGAACAGCGGAGGCTTCGTGAGGCTGAGGAGGGACCGGAAGAGTTCAACATATCCAGAACCCTTGCCATGAAGGATGCGGCCAGAGAAAGCGAGCTTATAAAGCGAGAACTTGACGAGCTTAAGGAGAAGGATACGGTTATACATAAATTCTTCGGAGAAGGCAGTGTCATTGACAATTCCGATGTTAATAATGTGGAGATCAGATTTGGCAACGAGATCCGTTACATTAACAAGGAAAGTGCCGCAGCCAAACACTTAATGAGAAAGCTTTAAATAAATTTAAATATAAAGAAAGCAGGATGAAGTATGAAGAATATTTTTGAATCACCTTTTGTAAAGGAAATGATGAGGACCACAGCCAACATGTATCGTCTCGGTTGGGATGAAAGAAACGGCGGAAACATCAGCTGGATGCTTGATGAAAAGGAAGTCGGAGAATACCTGGATCTGAATAACGTGATCAGGACCATTCCTTTGGGCTTTGACGCACAGTCACTTGTGGGCAGGATCTTTATCGTTACCGGAACAGGAAAATACTTTAAGAATGTTGAGTTTGATCCCGAGACTAACCTGGGTATCATCAGGATCGCAAAGGATGCCAAGACGGCAGAACTCCTTTGGGGTTACAAGGATGGCGGAAAATTCACAAGTGAGCTTCCCGCTCATCTCATGACACACATGGTACGTCTTAGAAAGGATCCCGCTCACAGAGTGGTAATGCATTGCCATCCCACCAATACTCTTGCCATGAACCAGGTTATAGAGCTTGATGACAAGACCTTTACAAGAGCTCTTTGGAAGACATGTACAGAATGTATCGTCGTTTTCCCCGACGGCGTGGGAGTACTTCCCTGGATGGTTTGCGGAACCAATGAGATCGGTGAAGCAACCGCTGAAAAGATGGAAGATTACAGACTCGTGATCTGGGGTATGCATGGAATTTACGGCTCAGGTAAGGATATGGATGAAACCTTCGGTCTTATCGAAACCGTAGAGAAGGCTGCTCAGCTTTATCTTCTTGCAGCAGGACTTCCCAGAGTCAACACCATCCGCGATGAAGAGCTGGTAGCAGTTGCAGAGCGTTTCGAAGTGGATTATCGTAAGGATTTTATTAATGCTTAAGAGTAAGTGGCCGCAGTTAAAGCTGCGGCCTTTTTTTGAACCTAGGGGACGGGGGTAGGGGGTCAAAAAATGACCCCCTAACCCCGTCCCCTAGGTTCAAAAAAAGATTTGACAAAATATATTTAATG
>JAEEGK010000456.1_pt1 | contig 102981 bp, 77 predicted proteins | sample 8958771 | NCBI WGS metagenome assembly JAEEGK01 (sample SAMN16246547, study PRJNA631951) | gut metagenome | biome: gut microbiome; feature: rumen; material: SC-attached | host: Bos | place: Iran: Karaj | collected 2018-10 | reverse complement strand
CCATCGTCCGTCGTGGAGAACACGAAGGCTGAGGCCAACATCTTCTTCTACCATCCCGACCATTTGGGTAGCACCGCACTCGTGACGGATGCCGACGGGGAGGTGACCCAGCACGTCGCCTACATCCCTTACGGCGAGGTCTTCATCGAGGAGCGCAACGGCGTGTGGAACACCCCTTACCTCTTCAACGCCAAGGAGTTGGACGAAGAGACCGGCATGTACTACTACGGTGCCCGCTACTTGAATCCTAAGGACACAAGGTGGATTAGCGTCGATCCACTGTTTGAGAAGTATGTGGGGATGAGTCCGTATAATTATTGTTCAGGGAATCCGGTACGGTTGGTGGATCCTGATGGAACACTAAATACAACACCAGACGGAGATGTGGTATTTGTACCAGATCTTACTCAGTCACTTGTTGCAAGTGGAAGTCAAAGTTTAAATGGTCCTGATGAAGTTTCTTATTTAACAACTACTGATAACAAGGTTTATCAAACTAACGCACTGTATCAACCTGGATTTGTTACAACTAAACAAGGTAATAGAGTTCCTGCATTTCAACTCGTATCTTTAACGATAACTCAGGTGGATCGTAAGACACGAGAACCCATAGGAGCCCCTCAAGAACTTCTTGGAAACGAAAAATTACAAAAAAGTTTAGGTAGTATGGCTGGTAGAAGTATAGCACAGGAGTATATTTCTGCCTTTAGATCAAATTGTCATGGACTTGCCTATGCCAAAGGTCAAGTTTGGATTCAAGGTAATGCCGTGTCTACCATAATAAATGATGAATATCAGCAAGCTCAAGGCGATATTCAACAATATGATGTTATCACGTTTTTTTCAAGAGGAAATAATGTTCCACAACATTCTTATATTAAATGGGACAGTTCACCAGCAGGTGACTATCGATCAAAAGATGGACGTCTGAAAGTTCGTTATTCCAATTCTATACAAACCCATACATATAATTATAATAACCCTAATAATTATTCTGTAAGATATAGAAGGAGATAAAATGATTCGTAAAATAATTTTATTTGTCAATTTGTTTTTTATATGTTACAATAATGTATTCTCTTCACAAAAAGATACTGTTTTTTACAAACAATATGATTATAACAGCGATAAATTTTTTGTGGATACCATAGCATTGGATGAGTACCCAATGCATATGATATGTAAAAGTTCTATTTTAGGTCATACAATAGGAAATATGACTTTGCGATATGTGGGTCTATATTTAGACTCTGTTAGTATAAAAAAAACAAGTTATGATGAAATTGGTATAGATTATATTAAATACGATTCAATTTACAGCATAATTGAGGACGAACATTATTTACATGTGACTTTTTATGTGTTCTCATTCAATAGTCGTTGTGATTTTTTGTTTGACGCAGGATATTGCACAGATTTAGATGAAGTACAATTAATGTATTATCCATATGCCCATGATGAGACGAAGTCCCCTGTATTCCCATATTCATCATATCCTATTTACAAAATGACATATCATATAGGAAAATCAACTCCTATTGGTGGTATAAAAAAAAGAAGGAAAGAAGAACCTTTGAGATTCAAGGTATATAATTTGCCAGATTCGATTTGCCACTAAAAAGGATTTCTCCCAGTGTATTCACGCAGACAATTTCTCACACACCCCCAACTTTAAAATCTTTACGAAACATCCGTCTAACAAACACCTCTCCCTCAGCGCCCTGAAAGGGCAAATTTTAATAGATAATTTGCATGAGAAAACTTGTTGTTCTTTTTTCCATTCTTTGTTGTTTATGGCCATTTACATTTGTTGCTTTGTATTCTTATCATCCTCAATGTTCAAGCTTGGTCTATGAATATAAAGTGGCAAGATATGAAGTAGTTACCCATGATTTTTTAAAAATCATGGGTAAAGGTAAATTTATATCTGAAGATGTGTATGAACTTAATAATGCGACCAAGTTCAATGTTTTTGCAAAGGAACTGTCCATGAGTATTGATTTTATTATTAGAAAGTTTGATAATATTTGTCAAGTTGAATTCCGTAATTATAAAAAAATGGGCGTAGATGAGGGTGGTGGTATTTTAAGTAATATGTCAAAAAAAGAATTATCTGATTTTAGAAATTATGTGGAAGAGAATCTCTTAGCTCAAGTAGATGATGATTTCACATTAGATGAAAAACAATTACCCAAATTACGAAGAAGTGCCCTTTTGTCTAAGTATGCTCCATCTTTCATAATAGGTTATAGCATCTTTCTTCTGTTTTTTGGAGGTATCCTATTTTTCCATGGTAAACCCCGTATTGCAAAAAAGCAGAATTGAGAATTATAATACTGCCGCCTTTTCGAACAAGTTGCTAACTTAAGACAACTAACTTAAATCCAACAAAATAATGAGGCAAAGCGTAGCACTTCTCAGCCACCCTAGCCTAAGTTCTTTTAAGTAGCATCTATACTATAATTTGCATAGGACATCTCTGCATTCAAAGAACAATTTGACCCTATGTGAAAGTTCATAAAAATTTGCAGTTTTTCCCGCTGACTAAAGAAGAACATATGCATATCCAGGATAGCGATTAGTCGCCACATAAACTTCCACATTAATTTCGCCTTCAAAAAGATTTTCAGTACGGAGGCGAGCAGGGATTTACTTATCAGTTTCCAAAACTGCCTGCTCAATCTGCAAGGAGACAAAGAAATCGCAGACCTGACCCACATGAATAGCGAACAACTCGCCAAAGCCGTAAGCAAACAACAAGCCATCTACGACGTCTATTGCAGGGCAACCGCTGACGAACATTTCACCACCGAAATACAAAAGGCGGGACAAAATTATTTCGTAGACCGATCCATCTATTACCCCTCCTTCGCCATCAAGGGACAAGAGCAAAGGGGGGCGGTTGACATGAAACTATGGGATTACAATCTTTCGCCTATGTATTTTGTCAAGTTACTACTATTAAAAAAACAACAAAATCTGTTAAGTTCGGTCGAACTATCCCGAACCCAGAAAAGGTGTTTCAATGTGCAAGTGAACAAGACATAAAATGCCTCACAAGAAATGAAAAGAAATTTGTTAAATATTATATTACTAAGTGTTTTTATTGTCTGTACTAGGAACTGTACTTCTCTTTATCTTTCCCAGTAGGAGGCATGATTCTATATGTGTCGAAGAGATTCCTGAAGTTATTTCCATCTGTCTTATTATAAGTTTGGTATACTTCGTATGGAGGAGTCTTACACATTGATTGAAAACTCTTATTCGGCAATGAGGAATAAGGGTGACAAAGAGCACCCCTACCCTATTGGTACACAATAGAAAAACATCCGCGACACATACATATGGAAATGTTAAATTGAGTATTGATGGGATGTTTGAATCCCCAAAAGCAATTGACATATGCAATCAATATATATTTCGAACACAAATTTCATTTTTTTTGTGATTAATATATATTTTTTTTGCAACTTTGCAAAATATAAAAAACAAAAGAAAAGTATTAATCATTCAATGTCAATAAAATTGTCCCCTTTGGCAAAAGAGGTTGGATGAGGAAAGAGAATCGAATAGAAAAATATGATGCGTTTATTTAAAGTTTGGGTTACCGTAATCGGATTGGTATGTATGCCATACACGATGGCTAATGGTTCTGAAAGCAATGTTTTCCACCAATCCCAGTTGCTGGAAAAGTCCAAGTCCGGCAAACTGAAAGCGCCAACGGCGACCCTAGAGGTGGGAGAAGGCGTGATGAAGGAAAACATGGAGATCTTCATCTCCTCCATCGGGGAGTCCCAACTCCCGAAACTGGACCGCGGCATGACCAATGTGACGGACAGTTTCTCAGGCTACCGATTCCTGCCTCACGGAGAACACTTCAGCGGGAAGGGCGCCAAAGTGGTGCTGGGCTACGACCGCACGAAGATTCCGAGCGGCTACACGGAGAACGATATCCGAACCTACTACTATGACGAGCAACAGGGACATTGGATAGCGCTACAACGCGACAGCGTGGACCGTGCGCACCGCACAATCATCTCCCACACCACCCACTTCACCGACATGATCAACGGTGTGATCCAAGCGCCGGAGTCTCCTGAGACGCAGGGTTTCACACCGACCATGATGAGCGACCTGCAGGCCGCCGACCCTACGACGAAGGTACAGATGATCGAAGCTCCTCAAGCCAACAACAATGGTACCGCTTCCCTCTCCTACAGTTTAGAGATGCCACCGGCACGCAACGGCATGGCACCGAACCTGTCGATCCAATACAGCAGCGACGCTGGTAGCGGATGGCTGGGCGAAGGCTGGAACCTTTCCACCTCATCCATCACGGTCGATACCCGTTGGGGTGTGCCGAGATATAATCCGGGAACTGAGACGGAGACCTACGTGATGGACGGGCAGATGCTCCTGGAGGATGGCATCGGTTTGGCGCATCGTAATCTGGGCAAGGAACGTAAGAGTGGCAAGGTGAGGTTCTATCCCCGCAAGGAAAACGCCTTTTCGGAGATTGTGCGTATCGGTGACAAACCATCGAACTACATCTGGGAGGTGACTGACCGTCGAGGTACGAAGTACACCTATGGTGCTTACAAAATCACGGAGACGAAGGACGAGTATGGCGATGTGACGAAGGACACCACCATCGTTGGTGTTGTCATGGGAAATAATCAATATAATGAAAAATATGACACGGTCATCTCGGAGTGGAGGTTGACCCGTATAGAGGAGATTCATGGAGACTATGTGGAATACAAGTATCGGACAGATTTTGAGCAAAGTGCCGAAGGTCTCTATTCCACCGCTCTCTATTTGGATTCCGTGGTTGCGGGAAATGCAGGGGAGACTCCGCATACTGTCGTGGTGCTGAATAATGGAGTGGAGAAAAACATTAAACGAAGTGATGCGCGTTATGGATATCTTACTTCGTCGAACAAATTGTTGGAAAGTGTGGACATCTATTTCGAAGGTAAGTATTTGAGAGGGTATAAGTTCGATTATGAGGTCGGCTTGTTCGGTGTAAACTTGTTGCGTGACATCTTTCAACTGGATAGCAAGAAAAATGCCTTTACTTCCCATAAAATGGAATATAGCAAGGGTACTAAGAATAGCGAGGGAATGGATATCCAGAATGGAAGTGCTATATACGATCCCTTTTTCGATGGCGCAGAGAAAACCATCTCATGTAGTAGTGATGGCAATAGTATCATTGAGAAATTAAAGGATATTATCAATGAAGCAACGGGAAGTAATGTCACTGCATTGGGAGGTAACCATTCTGTCTCAGGCTCCTTCAATACCTATGTTGGCGGTGGATTGGGAGATTATAGCCCGACTAAAAGTATGACGGGCGGTGTCAGTTACACCCATGGTCGAACTGAGTCGAACGGCATCTCCTCGTTTATAGACTTGAATGGAGATGGGTTGCCAGATAAGGTATATGTGAGGGATGATAAAGTGTATTACATGGCGCAAAATGCAGATGGCACTTTCAGCAATGAGGAGCGGGTCAACGGTATTTCTTCCATCTCGCACAGTGTGAATAAATCAAACGGATTTGGAGGAAAAGTCCATCTTGGATGGGGCCCTGCCATATTTGTGGGAGGCGGGGATTATAATAGTTCCGAGTCTGAGACGGATGTCTACTTCTCCGATGTCAATTCCGATGGTTTTGTCGATTTGGTAAATAATGGGAGTGTCTATTTCAATAGGTTGGTTGATGGGAAACCGGTTTTTGAGGTATCTAGTGATGGTACGGCGAATCCGCTCCATGTTTCGGGCAATATAGAACTCTCTTTCGACAGTGAGAATGCGGAAGAAATGGCTGAGTTGCAGAAGCAACTGCAAGAAAAGCAAGAACAGAAAGCTAAGGAATCTCCGCTTCAGGATATTGTAAGGGTTTGGTGTGCGCCATTTGAAGGAACGATCGAGATAGGCGGAACTGTGAAATTGGTGCAGAAGGAGGGTACCACACTGTCCGATAATCGAGACGGTGTATATGTTTCGATACAAAAAAACGGCGAATATGTAATGTCTCCTTCCCATTTAGGCGATGGAGAAACTGTTGATGCCACTGGAAGTTGTGGAGTGAAAAAGGGTGACAAGATTTATTTCCGTGTCCAGTCCGGTAATCAGAAATTCGCCAACGGAGAGAACGATGTTGTGTTGTGGACTCCTACTGTTACATATGTGGAAGAAAAAGGGACGGATCCAGAAGGCAAATCCTACGGGAAGTATTCTGTTGCGGACCAATTGTTGTTCACTGCCAGTTCAGTGGCAATCGTCGATTCGTCGACAAAGAGTGGTACTCCAGTTTACGAATCCGCAACGTTGCAAGGCAGATTCAAGAAACCTTTGCTCTCTGATGATGTCGTTGCCCGTGTTATTTTGTATTCGGATTCGTTGTTGACAAAGAAAATAGAAACGGTGGATGAATCCGGCAATCCAAAGATCGTATACGAGGAGGAACTTAATCCAGATTTCTTAAGGGATACTATTTACAAACACACATTTGCTTGGAACGAAGAAGCCGATGAGGATATAGACCTGGGCGGAATCGATTTGCTGTCATACAGAAAACATAATGACGAAACAGGGCATGATGTGTTCCTTTCCAATATTGTATTTGAATTGTACTCGAATACGAATGTGGCAGTCGAGGACCTTTCTTGGAATCCGTCGATTCATTACGTTTCCGGCGATGGGAAATCGGACAAGGACGAAAAAATGATTGTTTCGTATATGCATTATTCGAATAGTGTCAACCATGTGTCCGCACCATATGTTCTGCCGAATCTTGATGAGAAGGCCGTTGACAGTTTGAGGGTAAGCCCAGTTCTGAAAAGGATGGATAAGGATTATACTGTCCGTTTGTCTCTTAAAGGAACAGAGAAGGAGAAAATAGCCTCATACACGTTCAAATACAACACTCAATCACAAAGTTTCGATCCTCCGTTTGTATATCCGTATAAGGATTTGACATACGAGTCTGGGGAAAAGGTGTGGTTCGAATTCTATTATGACTTTGACGATTATGCGGATGAGAATGCGCAACTTAGATTTTATGTGGACACGCTTGTCTCCATCACGGAAGACGAGGCTGGCAATAAAATCGAGGAAAGGAACAATGTATATGACGAGACATTCTCTGTGAACATGTATTCGAAAGTGTCCGATAACGGTTTTGGACCGATGTACAAAGGTTGGGGAATGTTCGCATATAGTGCGACAGGGGATGAACGATGCAAAACACCAATAAGAACGGATGAATTGGGTTTGCAGGTGTTGATTGATATGTTTAAACCAGATGCGGATGGGAATCTCCCGAAGAAGGAAGATGGAACAACGTATGGATTGGATGATATGACGTTTGTGCCGTTGCGACCTGATGCCCAAAGCCAGGGTTGGATAGGTCAGGATCCGAACTGTTACGTTTGTGCGGATTCGATGCATAGCTCACGTTTGGGCGAGCAACATGTTATCGTGGAGGATCCATTGAAGAAAATGCAGAAAGCTTTGGCGTCTATAGTTGATGATGGGAAAGGATCCCCTGCATTCGCTATCCCTGTTCTTTCTGAAAGTTCCAGCAACACGGAAATGTTGGGTGGTGGTGCTTTCGGTGTGAATTTGACGGGTAGTAAGTCTGACGGTAAGGGTGGTGCTACGCAGATATTCACGGATTTGAATGGAGATGGCTATCCGGACATTGTGACTAGCAAGAAGGTACAGTATACCAATTCGGTGGGAGGATTTGATGGAAAGAGCTATAAGGGCAATTGTACAGATTTTAGCATAAGTGATGCTCTCACATTTGGATTGGGAGGCATGCCGCAACATTACGAACCGAATGGCGGTAAGTCCGCTGGTGGACGTGCGGAAAACAACGGGAATAAGGTACAGCTAAATGCAATATCGTTTAATAAAGCTCAGGCCTCTGTTAGTGCTAATTTTAATGCGTATGCTTACGATATAACCCATTTCACCATGGTGGATATGAATGGTGATGGTCTTCCTGACAAGGTGGCCGTCAATGATGGACAACTATCTGTCGCATATAATACGGGCTACTCTTTCGTGGGACCATTCTCGTTCGACGCTGGATTTATCAGGAAATCCAGTTCGTCGGATAAGGGACTAGGAGTGTGTGTTGATATTGGTGCGTCCAGTTTCTCTGCTGGTGTGAGTGTGAATAGAACGGATGCGAAAACGGTGTACGATTTGCGAGATGTTAATAGTGATGGGTTGCCTGATCTTGTGATGGTTGAAGGGACTGGTTCGAAAGTGCAATTTAATACGGGAAGTGGGTTCACATCTCCATATACGTGGAGTCGATTGAATCAGCTGAGCAGCACGTCTTCGACATCTGCTTCCACCAATGCGAATGCGACAGTCTCTGTCACTGTTCAGATAGTTATGGTTCCTGTGAAATTCTCTGGTTCTGGAGGCGGTAGCGTTGGTGTCGGCTTGTCCGGTGAGCATTTCTCCTACCAGGATGTGGATGGTGATGGTTTTGCAGACATGGTTAGCTCTGAAGATTTTAATAGTCTTCGTGTTCGCTATTCTCGTATCGGTGCCACCAACAAGCTCGAGTCCGTGACCAACCCATTCGGCGGAAAGTTCACCATCGAGTACGCGCACACGACACCGACGACCGACCACCCGGGCGGCAAGTGGGCCATGTCCGCGCTGACCGTCAACGACGCGACGGGCATAAACCCGGCCATGAGGACAACCTTCAGCTACGAGAACGGTAAGCGTGACCGCCGCGAACGTGAGTTCCTCGGTTTCGGTAAGGTGACCACCACCAACGTGGACGAACAGGGCAACCCTGTCCGCTCCGTCATCGCGGAGTACGACGTGCAACACTACCTCACCGCAGGCGCACCGATCCACAACCTTGTGGTCGGCTATGCCAAGGATGAAAACACCGGGGAAACGAAGGAGATCAAGTTCAAGGAGAATAGCACCGCCTACGCACACTATAGCATCACCGGCGGATCCCAGCTGAACGACCTGAAACAAATCACGGATGGAATCTCCCTCTTCTCCGCCCCTAAGGAGAAGAAGACCACCGCATATGAGGCGAAAGAGCAGGATGGTCTGGAACTGACCCACGAGACCTACGACTACACGAAGAGCTACGGTAACCTCTCGGCCTACAGCTTCAGGGATTTGGTTCAAGACAAGGACGGCAATTGGGGTTATGACGACGTCATCCAATATTCCGACCAGAAACTGGGCTTAGCCACCAGTGTCGAAGTCAAGGGAACCGACGGAACGCTCTATCGCAAGGTGACCGCCGAATACAAAGACAAACATACCCCTACGGCCATGACCCAGATGGTGCAGCACCTAGACGGGGACAAGAAGGCCGTGTTTAACTTCAAGTACGACCAATATGGTAACATGGTTCGCCGCACATTCCCTACGGAGGAGATGAATTCGGAAAAGGAGATAGAGCCTGCGAAGGATAGTTCCTTCTTCGAGTACGAATACGACCGGAAGTACCACATGTACCCGGAGCGCGTCACCGACGCCTTCGGATACCACAGCGAGATGGAGGACTACGACTACCGTTACGGTATCCCTCGCACCGTGCGTGGCATGAACGGGTACACCGTGCGCTACCATATCGACGACCTCGGCCGCACCGACACCATTGTCGCACCGAACGAGCAAAGCGACGGCGTGCCTTACACCATCACATACAAGTATGTTCTGGGTGAGGATTATAAGAGTTCCTATGCCGTGACCAACCATTACGACCCGCAGCATCCTGACAATCCGTTGCAAACAGTCACCCACGTGGATGGTCTCGGACGCCCGTACCAGGTGAAGAAGGATGCGGAAATCCATGGAAAGGGAGAAAAGATGATCGTCTCCGGACGTGTCAAGTACGACGCCCTCGGCAGAACCATCGAGACTTATCACCCGAATACTTGCGAACTTGCTGACGCCACAAATATAATCCCGTTCAACAACGAACTGCTCAAATCTTCCACCTTCGACGCCATCGACCGCCCGCTATCGCAGACGTTGCCGGGAGACGAAAGCGGAGATGAGAATTTGGAATTAAAAGGAGTGCCATCCGTAACAGAAATGGACTATTCCATAGAGGACGGGCTCATGAAGGCCACAATAACAGACCCTAAGAAGAACGAACAATACACCTACACCAACGGCGCAGGACAGACCGTCCGCACCGCACGCGACTACAAAAAGATGGAGGGCGAGGACTCCGAGTCCATGGAGCAGAAAGTTTATGCCATCCACTATGTGTTCGACCCGATCGGACAACTCCTTTCCGTGACCGATGCCGCCCAGAACAAGACCTCCTACACCTACGACATGGCGGGCCGCAAGCTGAGCGTCGAACACCCTTCCGCGGGTCTCACCACCTTCGTCTACGACGTGGCGGGCAACATGGTAAAGAAGCAGACGCCAAACCTTGCGGAGGTGAACAAGTTCATCACCTACAGATATGCCAAGAACAGATTAGAGGGTGTGGAATACCCTAACCATCCAGGGAACAACGTCACCTACACCTACGGAGGCGTGAACGCACCGCACAACCGCGTGGGACGTCTCGCCCTTATCGAGGACGGCTCCGGCGCCACCGAGTTCTTCTACGGACGCATGGGCGAGGTGACCAAGCAGCGACGCACCCTCGTCATCCCGAACCAGGCCGTGGCCACCTACACCACCGAGTGGACGTACGACAGCCACAACCGTATCCAGACCATGACCTACCCGGACGGAGAAATCGTCTCTTACCGATACAACCTTGGCGGTCTCCTCTCTTCCGTTTCCGGCAAGAAGGATTTCACCTACGACTATGTCGAGGAGATCGGGTACGACAAATACGAGCAGAGGAAATACTTGAAATATGGCAACGGCGTGGAGACGAAATACAAATACTCCAATGAACGTAGTAGACTTAAAAACCTCGTTGTGTCGAACCAGGAGGGTAACATCATGAACAATACCTATTCCTATGACAACCTCGACAATGTCACGAAATTGGAGAATGAGGGTAAGGCGCAGAAAACCAAGGATGGCAAGACCATCGGCGGCGGTGTCACACATGAATACACCTACGACGCTTGGAACCGTCTGGTCAAAGCCAGCGGAACATTTGGCGGAGCGGATGGGAAGAGTGCGAAGTACAACCTCCTCATGGCCTACGACGAACTCTACAACGTGACCTCCAAGAAGTTGGACGTGGAGCAGACCAACCTGCAGTTCCCAGGAACGCTGAAGGCGAGACATGACTTGAAGTACCAATACGACAGGGAGAACAACGATCCGTTCCGCCTCCTCTCCATATCCGTCAGCGAGTACCGTGTAGCTGTGGAGGATGGTGAAGATCCGGAAGCACCAGTGGAAGACGACAAGATCGTGAACACCCGCAGCGAGTACGCCTTCGACGCAAACGGCAACCAGACCCAAGTGGCGACAGGCAAGAAGGCCAAGGAGGGTGTGGAGGAGTTGCCGCAGGCCAACCTCCGACAACTGCTTTGGGACGAAGAGAACCGCCTCTTGGCCATCAACGACAACGGGCACGTCTCCAACTACTTCTACGATGCCAACGGTGAGCGCACCGTCAAGATGTCGGCGGGCATGGAGGAACTCTACATCAACGGATCAAGTGCGGGCGATGAGAAGAAGTTCGACGCCAAATTCGTGGCCTACGTCTCACCGTACCTCGTACTGAAGAACGGAGGCGAGTACACCAAGCACATCTACGCCGGAACGGAACGCATCGCCAGCAAGATAGGCGACTTCGGCAGCTTCGGCGCCGATCCAAGACGTGTGGAGATGGCGGGTGCCGGCATCCGTAAGATCGACTACAGCAGCAAGTACGATACGCTGAACGATCAAATAGAAGGTCGATACAAGGAGTTCGGCGTGACCAACAACCTGGAGAAGAACGAGGATTGGAAGGAAAACAGATCCTTCTGTTGCGGCAATACACCTCTTGACGAATTGGAGAGCTCTGATCCTTCATCCGTAGCAGAAAAGACCGACATCGAGGGTAATATCTTCTTCTACCACCCTGACCACTTGGGTAGCACCGCACTCGTGACGGATGCCGACGGAGAGGTGACCCAGCACGTCGCCTACATCCCGTACGGCGAGGTCTTCATCGAGGAGCGCAACGGCGTGTGGAACACCCCTTACCTCTTCAACGCCAAGGAACTCGACGAGGAGACCGGTCTCTACTACTACGGCGCACGCTACCTCAACCCGAAGGATACCCGTTGGCTGAGTGTGGACCCTATGTTCGAAAAATATGTGGGGATGAGCCCGTATAACTATTGCATGGGGAATCCGATTAGATTAGTGGATCCGGATGGGAATGAACCTTGGGAAGACAGAAATGTTCGAAAAGCAAGAGAATATGCAGAAAAGAACGGAGGCAAGGTCCAAAAGTGGGTAAATAAAAATGGTTATAATTCAGCAAGTGTCGAGACCGTATCAGTTAATCAAACGGAATCAGGTATAGAAATTGTTGTTGAGGCAAAAAAATTTGAAGGAACAAAGGGAAACAACCATAATGTAGCGTGGAATTTTATGGAGTGGTTAGAAGATGGATCGATATTTGAAGAGGGAAATTATGATGCTGCTAATCAAGGAGGATTTTGTCCTGGTGGACGAAAAGAAGTTGGCGCTATGTTTCATAAGTTTGGAGATATGGCTGAACTCTCTAGCGATGTTGCTGATGGTGTAGCTGTAGTTTCTACAGCTACAGGATTTGGTGCTCCTATTGGTGGTGCAGCTAAAGAATTTGGCACCGCAAGTGGTTATGTTGCGGATGGCTGTCATTTTATTGGTGATCTTATAGAAGGAAATATTTATAATGCTGTAACGCAAGGCGTCGGAGATGCCGGAGCTATATCCACTTCTAAAAAACTTGGGAAGCCTAATAATGGGAAACAAATAATTCGCGACGTTGTTCTTGATAAAATGACAGATGAATTAATAAATATGGCAAAAAAAGAGGAGAAATAATTATTACATTATAAAAACTTGTAATGGAGGATATTCTGTATGCAATATCATGTCTGTTAGGAGGACTATGTCTTACTATATTTTCATCACACATCGAAAAGTTTCATCATAGGCCACCACACGCACGCAACCCTTCCAGCAACAAAAATCCTTTGCGTTCAGGAAATAATTGTCTACTTTTGTTCATGGATTAACCGAACAAACGTTATACACAAACATAATAGCTAAACATAAGAAAATGAACGCATTGGTTAGCATCATCATGGGCAGCACCTCAGACCTTCCGGTCATGGAGAAAGCCGCCAAATTCCTGGACGATATGGAAGTGCCTTTCGAAATGAACGCACTCTCCGCCCATAGGACGCCCGACGAAGTGGAAGAATTCGCCCGTTCCGCCAAAGGAAGAGGCATAAAAGTGATCATCGCAGGTGCAGGAATGGCCGCCGCATTGCCGGGCGTCATCGCCGCCAGCACGACGTTGCCCGTCATCGGAGTGCCTATCAAGGGCATGTTGGACGGACTGGACGCCATGCTCTCCATCATCCAAATGCCTCCGGGAATACCTGTGGCGACAATGGGCGTGAACGGTGCGCAGAACGCCGCCATATTGGCCGTCGAGATGATGGCACTCAGCGACAAGAACTTAGCCGACAAGCTCGCAAAGTACAAGGAAGGCCTGAAGGAGAAGATAGTGAAGGCGAACTCCGAACTCGCAGAGGTGAAATACAACTTCAAAACGAACTAAGCACTTCCCCTCATGGCAACCGTCTATCTCGGGCTCGGCACCAATATCGGAGACAAAAAGAAGAACATCACGGATGCGACGATCATCATCGGATCCGTGATGGGCAACTTGCGCATATTGTCCTCCCTGTACGAGACGGAGCCATGGGGATTTGAGTCCCCCAACACCTTCCTGAACGCCGTCATCCAGATTGAGACGGAAATAGAGCCCCAGAAATGTCTGGACATCGCCAAGGCCATCGAGCGGGAGATGGGAAGGGTACACACCAAGGAGGGGTACGAAGACCGGATCATCGATGTCGACATCCTCTTCTACGACGACATAATCTACCATGGCGATAACCTCACAATCCCCCACCCGCTCATCGAACAAAGAGACTTCGTTTTACGTCCTATGGCGGAGATCGCTCCCGAATTCACACACCCTGTTTTAGGAGAAACCATGAAAAAATTGTTGCAAAAATTAGATGAAAAATCGACGAGAAGTTTGGATGTGTGAAAATTTGTATATTTTTGTGGCAGAAGATCTTTCAACTAAGAAAACAAGTGATTCGTAGCATTTTTGGATTAATTCACTGAAATGCAACACTTTTAAGGTACTGTGAATTGAAAAGGGATGGATTTGTGAAAAAAAAATCCTATTATTTGAATTTTAATTCACAGAGATATGTAGTTTTCATGAATACTTTTGCACCGATGACAAGTGTGTCATCCGAGAAAAAAGGAAAACAGAAATTTAAAACCATACGTCATGAAGAACACATTTCAAAACTTACTCGGCAAAGGTATTGTGGCATGTGCTTGTGTAGCCATGTCTGCCAATATATTTGCCCAAAACGCAAACCCTGAGAGCTATTTCAGCGGAGTGCGTGCGGCATCCGGATACAAACCACAATCCGACCATAACCCGTTGATGACTCAACGATATGGTGCGGACCCATACGCAATGGTCTACGACGACGAGGTGTTCGTCTACATGACCAGCGATAACTTCAAATACAGCGGCAACAGCATCGTGACAAACTCATACGAACAGATCCATACGATTAACTGTATCTCCTCCAAAGATATGGTCAACTGGACCGACCATGGTGTCATGGCTATCGCAGGAAGCTCGGGCGCTGCCAGATGGGCGAACTGCTCATGGGCACCTACCGCCATGCACGCCAAAGTAAAGGTGAAGGAGAATGGCAAGGAGGTGGAAAAAGAGAAATTCTTCCTCTACTTCGCCAACAACGGTAGCGGTATCGGTGTTGTCACCAGCGACACGCCTTACGGGCCTTGGACGGACCCTATCGGAGCCGAATTGGTCTCCAGCCGTACGCCAACCTGCAACACGGTGACGTGGCTCTTCGATCCGGCCGTCCTCATGGACGACGACGGAACCGCCTACCTCTACTTCGGTGGAGGTGTGCCTAAAGGGAAAGAGTCAGACCCAGGAACCGCACGTGTCGTGAAATTGGGCTCGAACTACACCAGCTTGGATGGAAGCCCAAAAGCCATCAATCCACCTTACCTCTTCGAGGATGCCGGTGCGAACAAGGTGGGGAACACCTACGTGTACAGCTATTGCTCCAACTGGGATTGCACAGGCAACCCTATGAGCAACGCGCAAATCTGCTACATGACCAGCAACAACCCGATGGGACCATTCACCTACAAGGGAATGTTCCTGCCTAACCATAGCGAGTTCTTCCAAGGCAGTGGCGGAAACAACCACCACGCCGCCTTTAAGTTCAAGGACAAGTGGTATATTGCCTACCACGCATTGCTTCTCCAAATGAAGGATTCAAGGCTTGGAGGAAAAGACCTCGGCTACCGCTCCACCAACATCGATTACCTTTCGGTGGACGAGAACACCGCAACCTTCAACAAGGCGAAGGGAACCCGCTCCGGCGTGGAACAGGTCCAGTACGTGAACCCATTCGACAAGGTGGAGGCTGAGACCATGGCATGGATGGCCGGAATCGACACGAAGAACGGTGGTTCCAATATGTTGGTGACCACGGGTGGCGCAGGAAACTGGACCGGTGTGGCCGGTGTGGACTTCGGCGAGGGCGCAAGCATCATCTCAGCTTACGTATCCTCCAAGAAAGAGGGTGCCATCAAGATTTGTAAAGGGAAAGTGGACGGAGATGTAATCGGTTATATTTCAGTACCTAACACCAACGGACAACTGCAAGAGGTGACTGCGACACTCACGAAAGCGATTTCGGGTGTCTCCGACATCTTCTTCATCTACTCAGGCGACTTCGAGTTCGACTACTGGATGTGCAAGAAGGCTGACGTCTCCATCATCGCTTCGGAGAACAGTGTAGAGGCTCCCGCTACTATCTCATTGACCGTCAAGACGTCAGAGGAGGGAATCACTAAGACTGACTACTACTTAGGAGAAGAGTTGGTCGGCAGTGCGACAGAAGCACCTTACACCTTCGAGTACGAGATACCGGAGCCAGGAAAATATGAGTTCCACGCTATCCTGACCAACAACGCAGGCAAGACATTCGAGTCGCCTACAGTGACGATCAGCGCACGTTTGGCGCAAGGTCCATACGAGGGCATCGCCCAGGAATTGCCAGGGAAAGTGGAGGCGGAGCGCTACGATGTCGGTGGCGCAGGCTATGCCTATGAAGACAACGAAGCCGAGAACCAGGGTGCTGAGAACAGTGACTTCAGAGCCGACGAAGGCGTGGACATCGACAGCAACGGAGAAGGCGGCTACGTATTGGGTTGGACGGCCAAGGGCGAATGGATAGAATATACCGTCAACGTCAAATACACCGACACCTACACATGGGCGGCGAAGGTTGCCTCAGGTGCGAGCGGTTCCGCATTCAACATGAGCATGGACGGAAAGGACATCGCAGGCGGAACCATCGAAGTGCCTCAAGGGGAAGACTGGAAGACCTACTCATTTGTGGAGGGAACCACCACTCAATTGGAAGAGGGGAAGCATATTCTGAAGATTGAGATAGAAGGAGACTACGCCAACATCGACTACATCGAGTTCAAGGCCGTCAACGACCATGACGAGACAGGCATCTTTATCGCGAAGAGCAATAAAGTAGCAAATGGTGAATACGAAGTATACTCAATGTTGGGAACCAAGATAGGTGTCTACAACATCTCTGGAACCACCATTGAGGATGGACTCAAGGCATACCAAATCGCGAACGGATTATATGTGGTCCGCCAATTGGACAGTATGCAGTCTGAACTAATAATGCTTAAATGACCATTGAAATAACCATTAATACATTTTACCATGAAAAAAACATTTTTGCTTATCATTGCGGTATTCTTTAGCGTGGTTGCTACGGCCGCAAAATACAGTCAGACAACGCACATCCAAACAGGAGGGAAATCGAGGGAGGTTTTCATCTATGTGCCTGATTGCTATACGGAAAATAGGCCTTTGGTCATATCCGTGCATGGCATGAACCAGGACATCGCCTACCAGAAGGGTATGGCACAATGGGAGAAGGTCGCTGATACCGCAAATTTTGCTGTGGTATATCCTCAGTCGGATGGCACGCAATGGGACATCAACGGAATGACCGACATCAACTTCATGCTGGACATCATCAAAAAGATGTCCCAAGACTACAAGATAGACGAGAGCCGCGTCTACATCACTGGGTTCTCCATGGGTGGTATGTTGACCTACCATATCATCAACAATGTGGCGGACAAGTTCGCCGCCTTCGGACCGATTTCCGGCTACAATCTGTGGGGAGCAAACTATGATTGTTCTCGCCCTGTGCCAATATGTCACGTGCACGGAACGAGCGACAGCGTCGTCAACTACAACGGCATCGAAACCATCATCAAAGGATTCGCCAACAAGGACAACTGCGACCCCACACCTGAGGTGACGCAAGCCAACAATATCTGTAAGAAAACCCATTACAAGAACGGTGACTGCGAAACAGAGGTGATCCTCTACTCCGTACAAGGCCGTGACCACGAGCCGACCAACAACGGGTTCCACACCACGAAGGCTTTGTGGGATTTCTTCCGTAACTACACGAATGGATGTGGCAAGATTAACGCCACAGGGGTTTCCCTCTCTCTCTCCGAGAGCATCGGAGAGGCTCCAGCGACTATCACTTTGACCGCCAAGGCCACCTTGCCGGAAGGCGTAAGCGTGAAGTCCATCGAGTTCTATCAAGGGAGCAATCTGATTGAGACCGTAACCAACGAACCATTCGAGGTGAGCGTTGCGGACTTGGAGATCGGCAAATACGAGTTCAGCGCCGTCATGACGGACAACCAAGGGAAGACCTACAACTCCGCCAAGAAATCGTTCGAGGTGAAGGCGCCGCAAGCCCCTTACAACGGTGTGGCAAGTGTATTGCCTGGCGCCGTGGAGATGGAGAACTATGACGAAGGTGGCGAGGGCATGGCTTACCACGACAGCGACGACAAGAATGAGGGCAACTCCTATCGTAAGAGCGAAGGCGTGGACCTCGAAGAGTTCGAAACTGGGAAATACGCGCTCGGATGGACGAAAAAGGGAGAATGGGTGGAATACACGTTGGAGGTGAAGTACGACGACGAGTACACATGGACCGCCTACGCAGCTTCCGGAAGCGACGGATCTTCCTTCAAACTCTACATCGACAACGAGGCTATCTCAGAAGCTATCAGCGTCAAGAACTCAGGTGACTGGCAGACCTTCAGGGAGTATACCGGTAAGACGGGATCACTCTCCAAAGGAAAACATATCCTCAAGGTGGGTATCGAGGCCGATTATGTAAACATCGACAAGGTAGAGTTCAAGGCGGTCAACGAACACGTTGAGACGGGTCTCCTCACAATAGAAAATAGCGAAAATATAGATGGTGAATATGAAGTATACTCATTGAACGGTACATTAATTGATGTTATCAATATCTCCGGAACGAGCGTCGAGGATGCTCTTAAGGCGAAGAACTTTGCGAAGGGCTCTTACGCTGTTAGGCAGAAAGGAGGTACACAATCGGAAGTGATCATTCTTAAATAACCCAAAATACATTAATACATTTTATCATGAAAAGAACGTTTATTTTATTAATTGCGGCAATCTTTAGCGTGGTTGCTATAGCCGCAAAATTCAATGGTTTGAAAAGTATTCAGACGGGAGGGAAGAACCGACAGTATTTCCTCTACGTGCCGGATTGTCTCACAGACAACCGACCTTTGATCATTTCATGTCACGGAATGAACCAAGACTACAACTACCAGAAGCAACAGACCCAATGGCCTAGTTTCGCGGACACAGCCAACTTCGTAGTGGTTTATCCAGTCGGAATAGCGGGAAAAGCATGGGGAATGGGCTTCGACACAGGTTGGGATCTTGACGGCATGAGTGACGTGAATTTCATGCTGGACATCATCGAAGAGATGAAGAAGAGCTACAACATCGACGAGACGCGCGTCTATTTGTCAGGATTCTCCTTGGGAGGTGCATTCACCTACTACATGATCAACAAGGCGGCCGACAAAATCGCCGCTTTCGGACCAATCTCCGGATACAACCTGATGGGCGGAAGCACTGCCAGCTCCCGCCCTGTTCCAATTTGCCACGTGCACGGAACAGCCGACGGCACAATGCCTTATAGTGGTATCAAAGACAACATGAAGAAGTATGCGCAAGCGATGAAATGTAACATGACTCCTGTGGAGAAAACAGGTAACGGCTACTCAGAGCAACGCTACACAGGCGGAGACTGCGAAACGGAAGTGGTACTCTACTCCGTCAATGGACGTGACCATGAGCCATCCAACAACGGCTTCAACACCTCCAAAGCTCTTTGGACTTTCTTCCAGCAATATACAACTGGTTGCGGCAAATACGCATCCACTGGCGTTTCCCTCTCCCTATCACCAACTATCGGTGAGGCTCCTGCCACTGTCACTTTGACGGCTAAGGCTACCCTGCCGGAAGGCACTAACTTGAAATCCATCGAGTTCTATCAGGGTAATAACCTGATCAAGACCGTAACCGGCGAACCATTCGAGGTGACAGTCGAGGATTTGGAGATCGGCAAGTATGAGTTTAGCGTGGTCATGACCGACAGCAAAGGAAAGAGCTACACCTCCAAGAAGAATTTCGAAGTGAAAGCTCCACAATCTCCTTACAAGGGCGTGGCAAGTGTATTGCCTGGCGCTGTGGAGATGGAGAACTACGACGAGGGTGGCGAAGGCATGGCCTTCCATGACAGCGACGAACAAAACGAAGGCGATGGATACCGCAAGGATGGTGTGGACATCGAGGAGTTCAACAAAGGCGAGTATGCCATCGGATGGACCAAGGCTGGCGAATGGACGGAATACACGTTGGAGGTGAAGTACGACGACGAGTACACTTGGACTGCATACGCGGCTTCCGGTAGCGACGGATCTTCCTTTAAGCTCTACATCGACGACAAGGCTATTTCAGAGGCTATCAGCGTCAAGAACTCAGGCGACTGGAAAACGTTCAGAGAGTACACCGGAAAGACTGGCGAAATCGAGAAAGGCAAGCACATCCTCAAGGTGTCAATCGAGGCTGACTATGTCAATATCGACAAGGTTGAGTTCAAGGCTGTCAACGAGCACAGCGACGTAGGTGTTAACAACCTCATCTCCCAAGAGGCCGAGATGGAGTACGACATCTACACCATGCAAGGCGTCTACATCAAGACAATCACGGTTCGCGAGAACGCTATCGCAGATAGACTCAAGAACATCGGATTCAACGCTGGCGCATACATCGCCAGAACTAAACAAAACGAACGATCCCGCATCGTCATCGTAGAATAAGATTTTTCAATGCGGGCGGAGGGAAGCGTTCTTCCGCCCGCATTTTTCAACCATAAACCGACCAATCATAAACCGAACCATCACCTGTAAGCGAGCAGATTTGAGCATGTATTTATTGTATTAATTATTGTAAGCAAATTATGAAAAAGACCATTTTGAGACAAAGCCTCACCGCTTTGTGCTTCCTCTCCATTGGGTTGGGGGAAGCGTACGGTAAAGCCCCCGCACCTTATGGCGATGGAGCAATTCCTATTCCCGGCACCATCGAAGTGGAAGACTTCGACAAGGGGGAAGAGGGGTCGTCATACCATGACGAAGACAGTATAAACGACGGAGGTGCCTATCGCCCTGACGTGGGTGTGGACATCGACACCAGCAGCAATGGCGGGTTCGTCATCGGATGGACCAAAAAAGGTGAATGGATGGATTACACCATAGAGGTGGGACAAAGCACCGAATACACCTACTCCGCCATCGTAGCCTCTGGCCTTGACGGGTCAAGCTTCTCTCTGCTGATCGATGGGGAAGCCATCACGCCCGCCATCGTAGTACCCAACACGGGGTCGTGGACCAACTATAAACGGATATCGGGGAACACCTCCGCCATAACGGCCGGCAGGCATACCCTTCGCCTTTACATAGAGTCCGACTACTGCAACATAGACAAGATATCCTTCCGCCCCAAAGACGAAGAAATAGCGTACCGATTCACTTCGCCAGCCTCAACGTCACAAGTCAGCGCAGGCGTACCCTTCACTGTCTCATGGACGACCAACGACGAAAACGTGGAGAAGTATAATCTGAACTGGGTCAATGACCAAGGGGATACCGTTTTGCTGAAAGAGGGGGTTAGGTGCCATGGTTCTTTCGTGTCGAGCATACCCGACGATTATGTCGGACAAAGCGGCTATTACACCCTTTCGCAGGTGAAGGTCAGCGGAGGAAGCGGGCTCATCCCTTCCGATTTCGACGGAGAAAACCATACCGTCAGCAACCCTATCATCTGGGCGGACGTGCCCGACGTATCCGTCATCAGGGTGGAAGACACCTACTACATGGTCAGCACCACCATGCACATGAACCCGGGCGCACCCATCATGGCCTCCAAAGACTTGGTACGTTGGCGCACCGTCAACTACGCCCACCAAGCGCTGGACAACGGACAGACGAACGAGCTCAACATGGAGAACGGCAAGAACGCCTATGGCAAGGGGTCTTGGGCCAGCAGCATCAAATACAAGGATGGCACATGGTATGTACTGACCCCCTCCTACACGACCAACAAGACCCACCTCGCCTGGACGAAGGACATCCTAGGCGGAGAGTGGGAATCGACCACCCTGCCCTTCTACCACGACCCTTCCCTCTTGTTAGATGATGACGGCAAGATCTACGTGATATATGGTTCCGGCAACATCAGCATCGTGGAGCTCTCATCCGACGGCAAAAGGCCACAGGGCAATTCGCGCACGCTCCTCAGCAAGCCAGCCTCCATAGCCGGCTCCAATTTCTACGTCGAATGTGAGGGCTCGCAGGTCATGAAGAAGGGCGGTTACTACTACATCTTCCTAATCTCATGGCCAGCCGGTTCATGCCGCTCCGTGCTTTGCTACCGTTCCAAATCATTGAATGGCTCATTCGAGGGCAAAGTGTTGCTGCAAGACAATGGTGTCGCCCAAGGAGGCATCTTCGACACACCGGAGGGAGATTGGTACGGCATGTTTTTCCGCGACAATGGTTCGGTCGGTAGAATCCCTTACCTCCTTCCCGTCTCCTGGTCTAACGACTGGCCGATCTTAGGGAACAACGGCAAGGTGCCTTCCACCCTAAATGTCAAAGCGTCGCAAGAGGAGGGGTACGGAATCGTCACGTCCGATGAATTCGAAGAGGAGGAACTCGCCTTGGAGTGGCAGTGGAACCACAACCCCGACCCACGCAACTGGAAGATCCTCGACGGCAAGCTACGTCTGACCAACCAACGGACGGACAAGGATGTAGTCAGCACTAAAAACACACTGACGCAACGTTCCTTCGGACCCCAGTGCTCAGGCTGGACCAAACTGGACACCAGAGGCATGAAGGAGGGTGACTGCGCCGGATTGGTAGCCTTGCAAGAATATTACGGATTCGCGGGCGTCCGCGTAAGCAATGGATCTAAAAGCATCATCATGTCCAACAAGGGAGAGGTGATAGAGTCCGTTCCGCTGAACCAAGACGAAGTATACCTACGGATCGACATGAACTTCCAAGGGCAAAAAGACCAAGCCACCTTCTACTACAGCAAAGACGGCAACACATGGACGAAGTTCGGCAACACGCTACAGATGAGGTACGAGCTGACCCACTTCACAGGTTACCGTTACGGTCTGTTCCACTTCGGGACAAAAAATACCGATGGATACGCCGATTTTGATTACTTCAGAATCGGCAAGGAGATCAATTCCGCCGTTTCCATCGATAAAAGTTCCGAAAGGAGCATCGAGGAGACCATCTTCGCCCAAAGCGCCCGCGTCACGATCATCGAACCGACAGGAACCAGCGAAAACGATGCAGAGATACGCATATCATACGAGACAAGTGACGGGCAGATCAACATATTCGCTCCAGACAGAATCCTCGGATGCGAGATACTTAGCCTAAACGGGCAAACACTCCGCACTTCCACAAACGGCAGGATACAAACAGCAGACCTCCCGATAGGCGTTTACCTCCTCCGCATAGAAACAGAGAAAAGCATATCGACAAAAAAAATAAGCATAAAATAACAACGTTCACTATCTGTTTTTTCGACAGAGCCATGGCAAATAACCCATGGCTCTTTTTTTTATCCCCAAGAGGCTCACAGCAACGATTCAATCAACATAACATTCTAATTTAAAATTATTTGCATTTAAAAAGCAGAAAATACAATCATCAAATCCAGGCACCCCGTAATCGAAATTTTCTAGTTTATGATTCCATATTACCGAAGAATATTGCCAGTCGACCATAAATTTGCGATGTTGTTTTCTAAGAGTAGAATGTATAGGATTTCAAACATTACAATTAATTAAACGAACTTTAAATTTTACTATCATGAAAAGGATTTTAATTTTAGCATTAAGTCTTTGTAGTATGAATGCGTTCGCCCAATGGGGCGGCGGTGGCCAATGGGGCGGCGGCGGCCAATGGGGCGGCGGCGGCTTCAACTTCGGTGGTGAAGGCAGCGGCAACTCCGGCAACATCGGTGACTATCAAAAGAAGGGCGACATTGATTATGTGGGAGATAACCATGTCGGACACAAGATGGACGTTTATTTCCCGAAAGATGACGGAAAGGCAACCCACCCAGTACTTATCCATATCTACGGTAGTGCATGGGGAAGTAACAACTCCAAGGGTTCCGCAGACTTGGGTACTGTAGGTACTGCAGCTTTGGGAGCAGGATATATCCTTGTGACCCCTAACCATAGAACCTACAACGACGCGCTTTACCCTGCGCAAATCAACGATATCAAGGCGGTTGTCCGCTACTTGCGCGGTAACGCACAAGAGTTGGGCGTAGATACCTCCTTCATCGCGGTGTCCGGTTTCTCTTCAGGAGGTCACTTGGCATCCTTGATGGGTGTGACCAGAAACGTGAAGGACAACTACACCTATGGCTCCGCAACCATGAACATCGAGGGTGATCTTGGTAGATACACCAACGAGAGCAGCTGGGTGGATGCGGTATGCGACTGGTCTGGTCCAGTGGATTGTCGAGACAAAGGATGCGGCAACCCTATCCAAATGGCACCAGAGAACGATATGGTAGGTGGTTGCAACGACCGCACATGCCCAGACAAGCACGCCTTGCTTGGTGCTAACACCTTCATCGACGAGACGGACGCACCTGTATTCGTGGCACATGGCTCTAGCGACAATATCGTGCCACAATGCGAGGGTAAGATATTCTATGACAACCTCATAAAGAACAATGTTCAGGATTGCGAATACCATCCTCACGGAGGTGGCCACGGCGTGGAAGGCAGCTTGACCGGCGACATGATTAAGTTCCTCAACAAGATTAAAGAGAAAAAGGCAGCCGCCATTGCCGCTCATAGTTCTTCAGAAGGCGAAGAAGCAGAGTTGTCAGGCGTAATCGACATCTTTGCATTCAACAAGAGCATCTGTGTAGACAACGACAGACTCTACATCTGCAACGACAATGCCGAGGCAACCAACTTCAACCTGACAGACATCTCAGGAAAGATCCTCATGTCTGGCATATTGGATGCTGAAGGTGTGGATATCTCTTCATTATGTCAAGGCGCATACATCGTTAGAACTAGCAACGGTGGAAGCTTTAAATTCATCAAATAAGGGTCGTTTTTCATCTTTATTTGCTTATAGTGGTGGACAAAGGCACGGACATGTTCTGTGCCTTTGTTGTATTACACCTCATCACAACACAGACGAAGCGGAAGAAAATCGATGGTTGAGCCGTAGACTAAATGTCCTCATGCATTTTGCCCCATATTTCAACCAAGAAACCACAACAAAGAAGGGAATTTCAATGCTATCATTTCAAAAAAAAGGTATATTTACGAAGTCGATTAGCACAATAGGATGAAAAACACGGTGAAATGTATCATAACACTATTCATGCTCGTAACACTCCAAGGAATGATTCATGCCACGGAGACGAAGGAGTACGCCCGTTTCGAACATTTCACCACCAAGGACGGATTAGCCTCCAATCGAGTGTTCAACCTCGTGCAAGACTCCACCGGCTTCGTGTGGATCGCCACAGACTTCGGATTGGAACGGTTCGACGGAATCAACTTCAAGCACCATCAGAAGAAAGACTACCCTAACCTACACCGCAACGACATCATGTACGTCGGCCACCTCGGCCATGACCGAATCGCAGTAGGCGGATTCAGTGGCGTGTTTCAAGAGTACGACAGAAAAAAGGACGATTTCATCGACAGGATGCCCGCCGAATTGGACAGCATCGGCTACACGCAAGTCAGAGCCGTCTACATCTCCGAAGAGGGCGAACAATACCTACAGACCAACGGAGGAGTCTACCACTACGACAAGACGACAGACTCATTCAACTCCAAGTTCCCCGCCTTCGACGCACTGAAAATAGACTTCGTCAACACCATGTATGTGGACAAAAGGAAGCGCTTTTGGATCGGAGCCATCAATAAACTCCACGTCATCGACGAGCAAGGGAACAAAGTCCATCTCTTCGACATGGAGCACGATGGTTGCGGATATGTCTCCAATATCATTCCTTTAGGCAATGGGAAAGTGGCCATCACCTTCCTCAACAACGAGATATGGCTCGTGGACACCTCATCCGAGGAAGTCGGCGAACTGCAAAAAATAGCGCTGCCATTCCATAGCGTCATGAAGATGATACAAACGGACGATGGACGTTACTGGTTCGCCACGGACGGTGACGGACTATGGTTCACCGACGACCCCATATCCCCCAACGCCCGCTTTAAGAACCTCGTACCTTACGGGGAAACGCAGAACGAAATCAAAAAGATATACGGGTTAGCCAAGGGAATCAACGGAGAGATATGGTTGGGAACACAAAACTCAGGCATATGGTCCTACAGCAAGAGAGGGGAAGAGAGCGTCACCTTCTCGGGCGACATAGGCTTCCCGACAGAAGTATGCTCCTCCTTCCAGGAAGGCAAGGACGGCACCATCTATGTGGGAACGGACGGTGACGGCATCTACAGCATTTCCAAGAACATGCAGGAGATCAAGCACCACAGCCTGCCCAACAACAATGTCACGGGCATATATAGCGACGGAGACCATGTCATCGCTTCGACTTGGGGAGCGGGGTTGCTGGACTTCAACCCACATAACGGGGATGTCCAATCAATCGATTTCAATGGGATCACCAACCCTGTACAGATGTTCTTTAGCGTCGGGAAGACCAAGGACGGGAAGTTGTGGGCCTGCTCCGCCAACGACGACCTGTACCTGAAAGATCAGGCATGGAACAAGATCTGCCTGCACGACGACTCGTTCCCCGACATCGTCAGCAAATGGATCGCCAAGGTGATACCCGGCAAAGACTCCACCCTATGGGTGCTCTCCACCAACATGCTGTGGCAAGTCGAAGGAAAGAACACCCGAGCCATCCACCCCGAACTCTTCATGAACAAATCGCACGACCCGCTCGTCATCTTCGACGCCACCTGCGACCCGGAGGGTAACCTCTACGCCACCAGCAATCATGGTATCTACCGCTACGACAACAACGGCAAGGATGTCCAACTGCTGGATTTCCTCCCCAACTACTTCTACCGCATCATCACACAAGACCTTTCCGGCAAATTCTGGGCGGCTTCGTTCGACGGAATCATCGCCTTCGACTGCGACAAGAGAGAATACCACCACCTGCAGGGTGACTACAACGACATCTCTCAATCCTTCTTCTACATCAAGGCTGGATTCAGAGACTCACGAGGAAGGATCTACTTCGGCACCAACGGTGGCTTCTACACCTTCGACCCTAGCCACATCGTGCCAGACACCGCCATCAGGCACATGGCCTTCTCCGAGCTCTATATCTCCCGAAAGAAGGTCACACCCGGCACATCCGTCCTGACGCACGGCAACATGGCCCAAACACGAGAGCTCATCCTCGAACACGGCATGACCGACATCTCCATCACCGTGGACGTCATCGACCACGCCAGATCCAACAAGGTGAAACTCCGCTACCGACTAATAGGCATGCAGGACGATTGGATCGTACTGGACAACTCAAGGCACATCAACTTCAACCACATCCCTACAGGCGATTACACACTGGAGGTGGAAGCCTTTCGTCCACACATAGATTGCGAAGGGAAAAGGATATCCATGAAGATACAAGTGCTCCCGCCATGGTGGTCCACCTGGTGGTTCCGCCTGCTCATGACCCTCCTCATCTTCTCAGCCATCCTCCTCATCTTCAGGAGAAGGATGCGCAAGTTAGAGGAAGAGCAGATTGTGCTCCAGAAAAAAGTGGACGAGCGCACCACAGAGCTCAAACAAGCATTGCAGGACAAAGACCGACTGATCTCCGTCATCGCCCATGACCTGAAGAACCCTATGTTCGCCATCGTGGGAGCCCTCGAGACCTGGATAGGGAAAGAGAAGCAGATGAACGACGCGGACAAACGCAGCCTCATCGGAGACACCTACCAATCCTCGCTGACGCTACAGCGAGAGATGCTGAAGCTCCTGGATTGGGCGAAGTCCAAACGAGACGAGATACTCTGCCATCCGAGCGACATCGACCTCAGGTTCGTCACCAACAATGTCGTGTTGCTCCTCAAGGGCATGATGGAGGACAAGAAGATCACCCTAGAGCAACACTTCAGCCTGAGCCACTACGCCTTCGCCGACTCGAGGATGATGGGCACCGCCATCCGCAACGTGCTGAGCAACGCCATCAAATTCACACCAAGGGGAGGCACCATCCGCGTCAAAGGGTGGCAAGAAGGAGAGAAAGCCCTCATCGAGATATCAGACTCCGGCGTAGGCATGAGCGAAGAACAGCTACAACAGATCCGTAACAACGGCAACATCACCACTCCAGGCACAGAAAACGAGAAGGGGACAGGCCTTGGTCTGCGAATCTGCCAAGACTACATCACACGCAACAACGGAACCCTCTCCATCAGCAGCAAGCAAGGCGAAGGAACGAGCATCCGCATCTGCATCCCATTGTCACATAAAGAACTAGGAATCAATGACAAGCCTACAGAGAAGCAACCCGAATTGACCATCGACAGAAGCATCCTGGAAGGCAACACCCTATTGATCGTAGACGACGATCCGCTCATCTGCAACAACATCAAGAACATGATGGGCGAATACCTGCAGACCATCGTGGCCAAGGATGGCAAGGAAGCCTTGGAGATAGCGGAGGAGCAACAACCAGACGTCATCCTCAGCGATGTGGAGATGCCAAACATGAACGGTATCGAGATGAGCCAGGCATTGGGGCAACACCCAAAGACGAAGCACATCCCTATCCTATTCATCTCGGCCAAGAACGAAGAGAGCGACCGTCTCCTTGGCCTCCTCAGCGGAGCCATCGACTACATCGCCAAGCCATTCAGCCAATCCGAGCTACTCCTCAAGCTAACCAACATATTGGATATCAGGCAAAAGCACCAAAAGAAGATACTCAGTGACTACCTTTGCAAGGAGAGCGGGAAAGAGACGGAAGGAGGAGAGACATCGTCGGAAGGCATCAACCCATTCCTGAAAACATTCTTGGAGGTCATCAAGGAGAAATACACCGACAGCCAGACAGCCGTGGAAGACCTCGCCAAGGGCATGGCCGTCAGCCAGCCGACCCTCAACAGGAAGATACGCTCCATGACAGGGAAGACACCGTTGGAGGTGCTCACCGAATACAGGCTGAACACCGCGCTGAAAATGTTGCAGGACATCCACTCGGATGCTAACGTGTCTGACGTGGCCTACGAGGTAGGATTCAACGATCCATCCTACTTCACGAAGAAATTCCGTGATTTCTTCGGATACCTGCCATCTAAGGCGAACCAAAAATAATCCTATCCACCGAAAACGCATCCAAAAAATTTGGCGAATCAGAAAATTTTCACTATATTCATGGGAAAACGCAACGATTCCGCCCAGGGCAATCTGTTCTCCCTCGCGGAACGAGAAACAGAGCAGAGCCACCTCTCTAATAACCAATACCATGAAAAAGCATATAATACTACTAAGCATACCCCTCCTCCTTCTCCAGTGGGCTTGCAGCTCCTGCAAGGAAGAAAAAGACATCTGGGAGGACTTCCCTGAACACCAGGAGAAGACGGAGGATAACACGAAGGGAAAGGAAGAAACCACGGAGGTGCAGGACGAAGAGAAGCCCGAAGTGAAAGTGACCAGCCTTTTCACCGAAGAGGAGATGAAACGTGCCAACACCGCCGCCGAAGCTAATTACATGACCCAGGAGGAGAAAGAGATGCTCAAGATGTGCAACCTCGCCAGAATAGACGGGAAACGCTTCGCCCAAGAGTACCTCCAACCTTACTTCAAGGGAAAGACCAGCGAATACATCGAATCGCTCTATAGGGACTTGGAAGGGATCAAAAACAAAACGCTTCTCCTTCCGGCAAAGGAGCTTTACGGAACTGCGTCGAACCATGCGGAAGACATGGGCACCAACCATTTCTTCAGTCACACCTCATCCAACGGAGCGACATCCTCGGATAGGTTGAGGGGAATTATCCCTAACGCTATCGCAACAGCGGAAAACATAGCGGCGAAATCATCGGCCACTAATGCGGCGTTAGAGTTTTTAGTTCAATTGTTGGTTGATGAAAACCTGGAAAATCTCGGACACAGAAAAGCCATCCTCGGCTTACAGTCGAAAGAGTACAACCGCATAGGCGTTGTGATCAGGAAATACGATGGTTGGAAATACAAGTACTTCTGCGTGCAGGATTTCGCACACGTGAGATGAATAACACCATCGCTATAATACTGCCGCTTTTTCGAACCAGTTGCTAAGTTAAGAAAATAAAACTTAAATTAACAGACATGAAAATGAATGTAAATAATGACGCTATGGGCAACCGTATCTCGAAGACGGTGATTAACAAGAATATGGCAACGGATAAAGAGAAAAGTGTCACCACCTACTACATGTGCGACCCGCAGGGCAATGTACCTTTAAACCCAATTGCTTTATTCCCGAACAAGTTGTATCTTTGTTCAGTTGACTAAAAAAAGAAAAACATGTGCATGCCTGGAATAGCTTCACCCAATATGGACCGTGCGGAGTACGAAGAGAGCCTCAAGGTTTTCTGGGACTTTAGCAATGTTCTCTCTACTGCGGAGAAGAAAGGACGAGCAGAGGGACGAGCAGAAGGACGAGCAGAAGGCGAGCGAAACGAGAAGCTTCGTAGCGCTAAAAATCTCAAGGCGTTGGGAGTAGATGTGGAAACCATCTCCAAAGCGACGGGGCTCACTAAAGAGGAAATAGAAAATCTGTAATGTCTCCCCTCAACAGAATCGTGACCACCTACTACATGCGCGACCCGCAGGGGAACGTGTTAGCGGCGGATGAGAAGAAGTGTGGCGAAATAGGCTAACATAAACATAAAAACATACAAAAATTGGAAAATCTATAGCGACATACCCCAAAACACCTATATTCGCAAACAAAATATATAAAAGTATTTCTAAGAGAAATAAAAAAAGGCAAAAGGGGATGCGGACAGCGTGTTGCTATCTTGATGATGTCGACGAATGCAGTGTTGTGGCGGATGAGGGCGATGAACTGCGAAACGGACATTTCCTTGTGCGTTCAATAATTCATTTAATGTTTCATTAAAATTATACAGATATGAAAATAGCGAAGAAACTGATACCCATCATGAGTATTATGCTCCTTAGTACCAATATATGCTGGGGACAAGATATACCGGTAGAACGTACGGATTCTATTTGGGGTGCGAACATGTTTTTGTCAGAAAACCAAGACTCTGCGATTGTCACCTTTTATACTTCCGCAGATTTGAAAGTGTATGATCATATATATATGGTGGCGACAGGAACGATGTACACGAGCTATATCTATAATGAATTATCAGAATTCCACGTTACGGAACAAAAATTATTATATTCCACTTTTGTAACGTTTAAATTCAATCCAAGTGAAAAAAACCCATATGAATCGATAAAAAATATTGATTTTTATATCTACCATGACACAGAAAGGGGAGAAACACCTATACAGACGAATAGAACAGTTTATTACAAGAATGAGACATCATTGAATATGATCCATTCAGAAGAAGACCAATATGAAAAGAGATTCTTTTCCTTAACGGGCGAGGAGTATTCGGATCTCAACTTCAAGGATAATATCTATATCACTGCCATCTACAAAGGGAATAAATTAGTACGGACATTTAAATCGTATAAGACTGCGAACCACAAGTAGGATGCGATTCTCCTATTTTTCAACCAACCCCCTGTTTGGAGAAGGACAGGGAGCACCAGACACAACAAAAAAAGGTGCCGGCGACATCACCGGCACCTTGCATAAACAATTCGTCATGCTTTAGATTTATACTTTAAGCCTTATTGGCGAGATAATCGTATAAATTTCCGAATGTTTGAATAGAAGACATCTCAGAGCCTTGGATCTTCACACTGAACTCCTCCTCTATCAAAGCGACCAAGTCGACCAAGCTCAAACTATCCAAGTTCAAAGTTTCCTTGATATTCTTGTCCTCTGAAATTTCAGAAACCTCGACCTCAAATTCATCGGCCAACACCCTATTCACTTTTTCAATTAATTCGTTTTTGTCCATCGTATCTTTTATTTAATTAGACTTCATATATTAACGATGCAAATTTCCTCTTTATATACGAAAAAACAAAGACACAATATTCATTGTTTATGACACAAACTTCAACTTATCAAACCCAAAAATGAAAATTATGTCTATATTTGTGCCATATCTAGGATATTTTTGCAATGAAGCAAGAAAAATTGAACATAATTACGATTCAAGATTTCAAGAAGATACCCACCCTAGCCTTCTTGGATGAAGAGGTTATGGTAGTAAACAACAACGACATATACCAGATACCTAAGCCATCCTATCCGGTGCGCATGAAAAACTTTGTGGTGGCCTTCTGTATTTCAGGGGGTGCGCAAATATCCATCAACACCATCAATTACGACGTCAGCGCCAACAACGTCATGTTGCTCACGCCAGACTGTGTGCTGAACATCAACGAAATAAACTCCCCCAAGGCGACCTTTCTTGTCTTCTCCCAGAAATACGGCAAAGAGGTGATATCCCTCTGCTCCGCCATCTGGAACTCCCTGGACGCCATGATCCGGACGGTCAACAACCATGTCACGGAAGCGGACGGGCAGATGATCCTCTCCTACATCAAGAAACTGGCGGACTGTTGCAACGACACGAGTAACCGGTACCGCAGAGAGGTCATCAAACTGCAAATCGTATCCTTCCTTCACGAACTCTGCAACGCATGCATCAAGGAAGACTCCCAGAAATCGTACATGACAAGGGAGATGCAGATCTTCCAGAACTTCTTCCAACTCGCCAGCCAGAACTTCAAGGTGGAGCACTCCGTCGCCTTCTATGCCGACAAGCTGTGCATCTCCCCGAAATACCTTTCGATGGCCGTCAAGCAGGCGGTCAACAAGACACCGAGCGAGACCATACAAGGATTCCTCATCCAAGAGGCGAAGGTGTTGCTGAAAAACACCAACATGACCATCAAACAGATATCCAACGAGCTGAATTTCCAAAACCCGTCGTTCTTCTGCCGCTATTTCCGCAAGTACGTGGGTGACTCACCAATAGAATACAGGACAAAATCATTTTAAATCGTGGAATCATGAAGAAAATACTCTTACTGACCATCTTCTTTCTCGCAGGGGTCATGAGCCTCTCCGCCCAAGCATTAAAAAAGGACATCAAATACAACGACCCGCAAGAGCCTAAGAGCATAGGCATCGTCATGTATTCCAACGATACGGAGACCGTCTTCAACGCATTCCGCTTCGCCAACTACGCGCAGGAGTGGGACAACCAGGTGGAGATATTCCTCTTGGGCAAAGGCGTCGAGGTGGAGGAGATGATGGAGAAGGATGAGAACATCAAGAGTCAGGTGGACAACTTCATCGACCAAGGCGGCGTCATCATGGGCTGCAAGACATGCCTGCAGAACCGCAAGAAAGAGGGGTCGAAAATCTGCAAGGTGACTTGCATCGAAGACCTATATAACCTTGTGAAAAAGAATCAGATCGTGCTTACCTTCTAACGGGCGGACAAGCACTCCTGCATCGTCACCTCCACGGGATCTTTGCCTTCATTGGACAACTCCCGGAGATGACGATGTAGTTTTTTCACCATCGGCATAAACAACCACAAAGAGATCAGTCCTGAAATCAGGGCGCATATCAGAGGCACGATCATGGAGAGCCCGGCGACCACCATCTCCTTCGTCAGGACGATGCCGAACCATTTAGCCATCTGCCGCAGGAAGTTCAGCACCACCAGCCTCGTCATCAGACGGGCGGCGAACCGTTGGATCACCTGTTTGACCGCCAAGCCGAAAGCCGACTTCGCGAGACGTCTCACCTGGCTCTTGCCTATCATCACCACCGAAATCATCAGCATCATCACATCCAGCGACCGCTCCTCCTTCAAGGAGTCCTGCACATGGAGCTCTTTGCACCCGTAGATGTACAACATCTTCTGCAGGATGATGAAGACGAACACCTGGAACTGCACGAAGTCCACCAAGATCAGCACCCACATCAGCCAGCCATCAGGCGGGATGGCGCACACCAAGGAGACGAGCGTCACCCACAAGGCGTGGCGGTGGATCTCCTTCTTCACCACCTCCTCGATGAGGCAATCGGGCAACACGACGGAAGGCCTCTCGTCCAGCAAGACCGTCATCTGAACCTCGTCCGCCACATGTTTGGAGAAGACACGGCGCAGATAACGCTCCCTATCCACCTTGGAGAAGGGCAACTTCAAGCCCCACCGCAAGACGGAATTCCACATCCCCAGCAACCGATTGTAAAAATTTACCGCTTTCTCGTACATGGTATACCTCGCTATCCCACCGCGAAACTAATAAATCAAGTTTTTTCTGCAAAGAACCAATTAATTTGGAAAAGTAAAAAAGATAAACTACCTTTGCTATGTCAGAAATGACACGTGCGACAATACTCGAGGAGTTCCGATGAAAGTCGGGATTCTTTTTGTTATGCCGTATCGAAAAGCAGACGATAGTAAATAACACAAATACAAACCTTTAAATAGTATATCATGGCTGTTTCTTATGTTACCGAAGAAGGGTACAACAAGATGATGGAGGAGTTAAAGCACATGGAAACTGTGGAACGTCCGAACATCTCCAAACAAATAGCGGAAGCCCGCGACAAGGGCGACCTATCCGAGAATGCGGAATACGATGCGGCGAAAGAGGCACAGGGACTTCTGGAGTCCAAGATTTCACTGCTCAAGGAAAAGATATTGAACGCGAAAATCATCGATGCGTCCAGGCTCAACACGGATGTTGTCCAACTGCTGAACAAGGTTCAGATCAAGAACAAGAAGAACGGAGCCACCATGACCTACACGTTGGTTTCGGAGCATGAGGCGAACCTCAAAGAGGGCAAATTGGCCGTCAACACACCGATCGCGCAAGCATTGCTCGGCAAGAAAGTGGGCGACGTGGTGGAAGTGAACGTGCCTGCCGGCAAGATTCCTTTCGAGGTGGTAAGCATATCTTTCTAAAGTCTAAAAAGAGGCAAGGAACATGGCAACAATATTCACGAAAATCATCAAGGGAGAGATCCCATGTTATAAGATCGCGGAGGACGAGAACTACTTCGCCTTCCTGGACATCAACCCAGTGCAAAAGGGACACACATTAGTCGTTCCGAAGATTGAGGACGATTATATCTTCCACCTCGACGACCAGACATTGTCGGGGCTGATGCTATTCTCGAAGAGAGTGGCGAAAGCCATCGAGAAGGCGGTTCCATGCAAAAGGATCTCCGTGGCGGTCGTAGGATTGGAAGTGCCACACACGCACGTCCATCTCATTCCCATCACAAAGGAGAGCGATTTGAACTTCACCAAGAAGCAACAATTGTCCACCGAAGAGATGGAGAAAATCGCGGAGAGCATCCGCGCCAATTTTTAACGAGCAATTTTAACGAGCAAGATCGTCGTCCCCCAAGGGGCGAATGACATATTCGACAAGAAGTAAAGATGGATCCACTTCTTCTGCATCTGCAAGACACCATAGAGGGAGGCGCACCACAAAAAGATGCGCTTCCCTTTGTGTGTATATCCGAGAAGGAGATAAAGCAGATGGAAGAGCAGGAAATCGAAAAGTTCCTGAACGACTCAACCATCCGGCTCATCCCCACCTTCGAGGAGATGCAAGCGGAGATCCAGAAGAAAATAGATGAGGCGACCCCGATGAGGGAGAAAAAATTCCTGGGCGAAGTGCCAAGGCTAAATGGCGTAGAGCTACCCTCCACCATCCAACAGGAGATCTGGTTCATCCCCCTGATGTTGATTCTCTTTTGGGGATTCGGCATGGTGCTATCCATGAGATTCTCCTACATCATACAGGCGACGAGGGAGTTTTTCTACCCCAAAAACCGTAGCAACGTCTTCTCCGACAGGATCACGGACGAGTTCGGTTTCAAGGCGGCCATGACCATACTATCCTTCTCGACCGTCACATTGTTCTGTCAGTTCGTAAGGACCAACCTCTTCCACTACGAGGACCAGCACATCATACACACATTGGGCATCACCCTACTGCTCTTTATCGGATACGTGGCCTTCAAGCTACTGAGCATCCATTACATCTGCAGCATATTCTATGACAAGAGCACATTCCGGGTTGTCCGGCACTCCTATGCGACCATCTGTTTCGCATTCTGCATGTCTCTTTTCCCCATCGTGTTGCTGACCGCCTTCACGAACCACACCATCGCGACATATGCGCTGACAATAGGCTGCGGGCTATGCGTAGCGGCCGTATTATTATACATATACAAGATTGTTTCTATTTTTTTTAACGGATTAACCTCGATTTTCTATTTGATTTTGTACCTTTGCACGCTAGAAATTTTACCCACCCTTGTCCTTGTGCAGGGGTTAATGGTCTGGGTAAAATAACTTAAAAAAACACAAAGAGAAAATGGCAAGAATTAAACGTATCTTGGTTTCACAACCCAAACCGGCGACTGAAAAGTCACCCTATTTTGACTTGGAAACAAAATATGGGGTGAAAATCGACTTCAAACCATTCATTAAGGTAGAACCAGTGTTGGCTAAAGAATTCCGTCAACAGAAAATCGCGATTTTGGACTATACAGCGATAGTATTCACCGCGAAGGCGGCTATTGACCACTTCTTTAGATTATGCACGGAGATGAGGGTGACCGTACCAGAGACGATGAAGTACTTTTGCGTCTCGGAAGCCATCGCGCTTTACCTCCAGAAGTACATCCAGTATCGCAAAAGGAAAGTATTTTTCGGCACATCCAACAAACTGGAAGATTTGATTCCTGTCGTCGCAAAGCACCTGGACGAGAAGTTCCTCGTGTCTGTCGCAGATGTATACGACGCGAACAAATCGGTGTCTGAGGACCACAAAGACGACATCCTTGCGATGATGGAAGAGATCGGCGCCAACTTCACGAAGGGCGTGATGTACAAGACCGTCAGCACGGATTTCACCAACGACCCTGACTTCAACTACGATATGCTCGTATTCTTCAGCCCATCAGGAATCACCTCCTTGTTCAAGAACTTCCCTGATTTCAAGCAAGGAGACATCTGTATCGGATGCTTGGGCGCGACAGCCGTGAAAGCGGCGAAAGACGCAGGGTTAACCGTCAACGTGGAGGCACCCACCCCCGATGCGCCATCCATGCCGGCGGCATTGGATTTGTTCTTGAAGGAGTGCAATAAAAAGAAATAGAAGGAAGTCCGGACATGCGTCTGGACTTTTTTCACGACAAAGGGAACGATAGCGATGGAACGACGATACACATTCGGAAAAGAGGAACACCTCTGTGGGAAGACAGCCATCGACGAGCTGTACAAGACAGGCGAAAGCTTCTTCCTATATCCGTTCCGCGCGCAGTACAAGGAAGTGTCCGAGGAGTCCGTACCCGTCCGTTGCCTCGTCAATGCGCCCAAACGCAGGTTCAAGCACGCAGTGGACAGAAACAGAATCAAAAGGCTGATGCGGGAAGCATACCGCAAAAACAAGCATGCGCTATGTGACACGATGAAGGAAGCAGGCGCGACGATGCAGATCGCCATCACCTACAGTGGAGACACGATAGAGTCCCAGGCATTCGTGGAGAAACGCATGAGAAGGGTCTTGGACCAAATTCTAAAAGGGAAGGATGGGAAGCGACTCGAACAAAAATAAGGAGCCTATCACGGTGAATAGGATCATTCAGACGATTGTGCTACTCCCCGTATACTTTTACAGGAGATGCATATCGCCCCTCTTTCCCCCATGTTGCCGGTTCACGCCAACATGTTCGGAATATGCTATTCAGGCCGTGAAGAAGCATGGCGTCTTCAAAGGATCCTGGCTAGCCATAAAAAGGATATTGAAGTGCAACCCATGGGGCGGCAGCGGCTATGACCCCGTACCATAGATAAGAACGGATATAAAAGGTATAAAGATACGTTTGATTGCATATTTTTAACATATCAATCAATTTTTATGCACAAGAACTCTTATCATTCACAATATTTGCATAATTTTGCAGCGTGGACGGATAATTATTCCACCAAAGATCCACGCATGTGAAAATTAAAGCGATAAGACAGTGAAAAACAAGGTAAAAAGGTTTGCTGCCATACAAGAGATCATCTCCACCTCGGTTGTGGGGAGTCAAGAGGAGTTACTTCAGCGTCTCTTCAAGGAAGGATTTGAACTGACGCAGGCCACACTCTCCCGCGACCTGAAGCAGTTGAAGGTCTCGAAGACGACCAACTCGAAAGGGGAGTATCTCTATCAACTACCGACCAGGAGCGTACAAGAGGAGAACAAGAGCCTCGGGAACGACTTCCCAATGGGGAACGCACTCCTATCGATAGAGTTTTCCGGCAACATAGCGGTGTTGCATACAAGGCCGGGCTACGCCAGTAGTTTAGCCTACGAGATAGACGACAAGGCCAAAGACGTGATAATTGGCACAGTGGCGGGGGAAGACACCATCATCGCTGTGACGAAAGAGGATAAAACAAAAAAAGAGGTGACAGAGTCTCTTGCTCAGTTCATCCCTTCAATTAAATAATTCAATCGTATTTCAGACAGAAGAAATGGATCAGGAAATTGAAATCATGGTTGCCGACGAAAGGCATTTGGGCTACGTTGACACGATATTGGACACAATAGAAAAGGCAGCCAAAGTACGTGGGACTGGAATCGCGAAACGTGACCCCGAATACGTGAAGCAGAAGATGCTTGAGGGGAAAGCGATCATCGCTTTGTGTGGAGATGAATTCGCCGGATTCAGTTACATCGAGACGTGGGAGGACAAGAAATACGTCACCACTTCAGGCCTCATCGTCCCAGAGAAATTCCGCGGAAGAGGTTTGGCGCGCCGCATCAAACACCACACATTCACATTGGCGCGCAAGAGATGGCCGGAAGCAAAGATCTTCAGTCTAACATCAGGCGCCGCCGTGATGAAGCTGAACACCCAATTGGGATACCTCCCCGTGACATTCGCCGATCTAACGGAAGACGATACATTTTGGAAGGGTTGTCAGGGTTGTGTCAACTACGACGTGCTCCAACGCACAGGCAGACGCTACTGCATCTGCACCGGCATGTTGTTCGATCCGCACGAGCCATTGAGCGTGGAGATGGCGGAGAGGGAACTCGCCAAAGACCCTAACATCAAAATCTAGGAATTAAAATATACATTTCGAAATATGGCTAATAAAAAAGTAGTAGTTGCATTTAGCGGAGGTCTCGACACCTCTTTCACCGTCATGTACCTTGCGAAAGAAAAGGGATATGATGTATACGCCGCATGCGCCAACACAGGCGGATTCAGCGCCGAGCAATTGAAGCAGAACGAAGAGAACGCCTACAAGCTGGGCGCTGTCAAATACGTGACATTGGATGTCACCCAAGAGTACTACGCGAAGAGCTTGAAGTACATGGTCTTCGGTAACGTGCTCAGAAACGGCACCTACCCTATTTCCGTGTCTTCCGAGCGTATCTTCCAAGGCATGGCCATCGCACGCTATGCGAACGAGATCGGCGCCGACGCCATCGCTCACGGTTCCACCGGTGCCGGCAACGACCAAGTGCGTTTCGACATGACCTTCCTCGTGATGGCTCCAGGCGTGGAGATCATCACACTGACACGCGACATGGCGCTCACCCGCCAATATGAGATCGATTACTTGAACCAGCACGGATTCGCCGCTGACTGGACCAAACTGAAATATTCCTACAACGTGGGCATCTGGGGAACCTCCATCTGCGGAGGCGAGATCCTTGACTCACGCGAGGGATTGCCTGAGAGCGCTTACCTGAAGCAAGTGAAGAAGACCGGTAGCGAGTACCTCACCATCGGTTTCGAGAAGGGTGAGATCTGCTCCGTCAATGGTGAGAAGTTCACCGACAAGATCGCCTGCATCCAAAAGATCGAGGAGATCGGTTCGGCTTACGGTATCGGACGTGACATGCACGTGGGCGACACCATCATCGGCATCAAGGGCCGTGTGGGCTTCGAGGCCGCCGCTCCTATGCTGATCATCGGCGCACATAAATTCTTGGAGAAATACACCCTCTCCAAGTGGCAACAATATTGGAAAGACCAAGTGGCTAACTGGTACGGCATGTTCCTTCATGAGTCCCAGTACCTCGAACCAGTGATGAGGGATATCGAGGCCATGTTGGAAAGCTCACAACGCCACGTCAACGGAGAGGTGAAACTGGAACTCCGTCCACTCTCCTTCTCTACTGTAGGCGTCGACTCAAAGGACGACCTTGTAAAGACCAAGTTCGGCGAGTACGGCGAAATGAACAAGGGTTGGACCTCAGAGGAGGCGAAGGGCTTTATCAAGGTAACTTCCACCCCTCTTCGCGTATACTACGCCAACCACAAGGAGGAAGGGAAAGACATATAATAACCCCTATAAGAATTACGAAAAGAAGGTGCGTCAATGATTTGGCGCACTTTTTTTATGGTCTGAACTGACCAAATCCTGGCGACAATTCTTTGGGGAGGGCAACGATCCGCACCACCATTCTACGGCAGATCCTTTCAGGAAGAAGACCACACGAAACGTTCAAGGGGCGAAGAAGGGCCGTCACGTCCCCTCTAACGCATTTTCTCCGCCAAGAAGACATACGACATCACACGGAGAAGAAACCTCCCCACAGAGGACAAAAAAGGCGGGGAAAAATCCCCGCCTAAAATCAAGCAACGATAAAAGCGATTATTTAACGATAAACATCTCGCTATATGTTGCGCCATTTACAACCACCTTAACAGAGAAAGTTTGGCCAACAGACAAACCATTGCAGTTGATCTCATAAGAGTTCAAACCTTTCTGCAAGTGGATAGTCTCCGTCTTAGCCGTCCAACCCCAGATAGAAGAGATGGAAACGACAGCGTCAGCCTCTTCCAAAGCCTCGAAGCCAAGCACTGCGCTACTCCAGTTAGCATAGATGTACTTGATGCCCTGAACATTGTCAGCGACAGGCTCGTCACCATCGTATACACCATTGATGACAGAGAACTTAGACTTACAAGCCTTATCATCCACAGTAGCTGTGAAGTAGTACTCGCCCGTCACAGAGAGGTTTTGAGTGTTCAATTGAAGAACAGCAGAGTTTTGGCCATAGCCAACGCTCATAGGGCTGGTGAATTGAGAAACCACGTTACCCTCAGCATCCTCGATTCTGAGGTCAACGTCCGTGTTGTTGTGCTCGATAGGCACATCAACAAGCAAGCTACCGTATTGAGCGGTAAAGCCGTTCATCAACTCAACGCAAGAGTTCTCCTCAACCTCCTCCACATTCCAAGGGAAAGCAGTGGTGTACTTGTTGCCGGCGATGTCATACAACGTGAGTTGCACGTCATATTGTCCAGGAGCCAAAGAATAGAGGTCGATCTCCTTGCTTCTGCAATCAGGATCGATAGCAGAACCCTCGAAAACAGGCTCGAAATAGAGTTGATCATCCGTTCTTATGATCTTTGAAACCTTGTACTCGTAAGAGAACTGAGGAGCCTTGTCTGAAGCGACTTCCCATACAAGGGAACCATTCTCATAAGCGATAGACTCCACTGTGATCGGAGAGAAGAAGCGAAGACCCTCAAGCGCATAATCAGCAGAGGTGAAGGTCTCATATTCAATGGTCTGACGACGGTCGAGCTCTGAGTGGTCATCCTCAGTGCCACCTGCCTGTATGAAGTACGTAGCGTTCTCTTTGCGAGCCACATAGTTCTCATGGAACTCAGGACCGCTACCGGAAGCATAAACATAGCCATTTCCTTTGTAATAATACTCACCAGAAAGGAGACGAGCGAATCTAGGCGCAGCATACATGGATCTTACAGAACCATCCGTAACCGCGAAGGTCTCAAGGAATGAACCGAAAGAAGATGTGGCATAGACATTACGCTCAGGATAGATCATCGTGAGGAAGTGGTGCCACTTCTCTCCGCTATGGTCAAGCACCCACAAACCGATCTTCGTGTTATCGCCATCCTGCCAGAACTTCGTCACGAACGTATACCAGCTATCCGTGTTCCAGTCCAAGTTGTAGAAAGATTGCAATCCTCTACCCTCGCCAGAGAACGGCTGGATTCCGTAAGAGATCTCGTTGGCTTGCTCGTAAGAGATAACCGTGCTTTCAGTTGATTGGAACAAAAGCTCCATGTTGTCGCTCGCAATCACCTGGTTGTTTTCAACCCTTACGCTTGGTTCTGTACCGTTCTCATAGGTATAGAAACGGACAATACCATCATTGCTGAAGCAATAAACGTAATCGCCCTTCAACTTGTCCCAAGACCTGTCAAACGTCTTCAACGTCTCGTTGCCGACCGTAATCGTCACCGTACCGTCACCGATAAACTTAGAGCTAGAAGAAGCGATAGCCTCTCCGTTCCATCTAACCTTCGGATTCCAGTTAGAGAAAATAGCGATACGCTTACCGTTGTCCAACTGCTGCAAGCCGGTATATCCGCACTCCTCGGTCTCAACCGTTCCGTCGTCCTTCACGTGGCTCAATCCCCACTGCATCGCACAATAATAAGTGGAGTTTGCAGCGTCCTTTACCTTAATCGTAGAAATAACCATATCCGACAATCTTTGATCAAGATTTGAGTAACCATCTTGGTCATCGCAGTTAAGGATAATAGCAGGCAACTTTACCCCCTCGTCCGCCGCACTGGCATTAACAAAACCCAGAGATAGCAAGCCTACGGCACAAGCTCGCATCCCCAACGCTAAACAATTTTTAAACATACAGTAAAATTTTTTTGGACTCACTACAAAAAAGGATGAATGGGCGAAGTCCATAATTCCCAAGCACCCCTTTAAAATGAACATTTAAACGGATAGAATATTGATAGATATAACTACCCTAAATGCATGCATTAAACTACCCTAAACACAATGACAAATATACCATTTATATCAAGAATTTGCAAATTAATTATGCACATAAAGTCGATAAAAACGATGAATATGTATCAAACATTGTGCGTATTAATGATTCAATACGACCCCAAAATAGAATATGAGCAGAAGGATAACAAATTATTGTCCGATGGAATCTCCCGAAACGGGCGAAACCTCGAGCAATCCGCAATGCAAAATGTCATCGATCCTATAATACAGGAAGGTCTTCGTCAGCGAGAAGGGAGAGACCACTGTGTCATTTTGAGCCGCCCCATTGATGGCAACAGCCACCAGTTCCGTGCAATAAAGGGAGGAATCACTGGAGAGGTCGAAATCGGTATCGAAAGGGACTCCTCGAACGGAATAACCAAGAGCGAGCGAATCGACACCCGAGCGAATCGAATCAACGGTGAATCGGTAAAATTGATGGTCGTGAGAGCCTCGCAAGAATTCAGACAGAGGCTCTCTTTTCACGGAACCGATGCCCGTCAACTCATCCGCATCCGCATGGATCACGAAACAGGAGTCTCCCTCACGATGGAAGACCCCAATGTGGGAGAAACGCTCGGAATCGCCCGAAAAACGTCTGAAGATGCCTGAGAAATAGCCGTTGCCCAACCGACATACCAAATCACCGCTCCGCATGGAGTCAGCCTCGAAAGAAGGGAGTCCGTCCGATGGCGAGCCGCCCGACGGACTAGAACATGCGGATGCGACGAGACACCCCACCGCCAATAAGACGCCAGGGAAAGAGGAAGGCATTATTTTTTGCCACTCATAGAGACTTTCCACTCCCCATTGATCTTGTTCAGCTTCATCACCTGCTCCTTGTCACTGTCGTCCTCCGTGTAGAAGACGAAAGCGAGGTTGTCGACGATCGAATCGCGCAAGATATTCATTTTGTAGTTCGGGTTCTCCTTCAAGCCTCCCCAAGCGGCAGACATATCCAGTATCTTACCCGTACTTTCCGTACAATATTTCTTCGCCTCTTCCACCTGTCCAGTAGCGACAGCCTGGGAGAACTTCTTAGCCACCTTGCTAGGCGAATCCTTGCAGGAGACCAGCAAAGCGGACAACAAAGCCAAAATGAAAAGTTTTTTCATATCCACTAAATTTATATAGTTTGGTTTAATAGCGCCTTCATGAATTCATCTCCCTCCAAGAGGCCATAGGCACCCTTCTTCGCCGACTCCTCATCATAGCGGTCCACCGCATCCGGCTCGATGCCCGGATAGTAGATCAGGAACGGAATTGGGGCGGAGATATGCGTTTTCAGCCTACAAGGCGTCGGATGGTCCGGCAAGATAGCGATCGTCACCGGTTCCTTCCATTTGGAGACCTCCTCGTAAATTGGCTTCACCACCCTATTCTCCAGGTACTCCACCGTCTTCAGTTTCAGCTCGACATTACCCTCGTGGCCCGCCTCGTCGCTCGCCTCGATGTGGAGGTAGACCAAGTCATTCTCCTTCAGCGCATCGATAGTCGCCTGCGCCTTGCCCTCATAGTTGGTGTCGTACAAGCCAGTGGCGCCCTCCACCTCGATGGATTTCAGTCCGGCGTAGACACCGATGCCGCGGATCAGGTCGACAGCAGAGATGACCGCACCGCTTTTCAGCCCGTAGGTCTCCATCAACGTCTTCATGCTAGGCTTGTAGCCGGCCGACCAAGGCCAGATGCTATTGGCGGGATCTTTCCCCTCCGCCACACGTTTCATGTTGACCGGATGTTTAGGCAAGATCTCCATGGAGCGGAGGATCAAATCGTTCAATAACTTCGCGGTCTGCTCCGCCTCTGGGCAGTCCGCCTTCACCATGACATCCTTGAACGGAGTGCCCGGCACATCGTGGGGAGGAGTACAAGAGACCCGTTTGTCTCCACCCTTCACCTTCAGCAAGTGACGGTAGGAGACGCCAGGGAAGAAACGCACCTTGTCGTCTCCCAGCTCCTCGTTAAGGTAGTTGATCAATTGGCAGGCCTCCTCGTTGGAGATATGGCCTGCGGAGTGGTTTTTTATCTTACCGTCCTGCACGCAGATGATGTTGCAGCGCATCGCCATCTCGCCCGGCTCGATGTCCACGCCCATGCTGGCGGCCTCCAAGGAGCCGCGGCCTTCGAAGACCTTCCTCACATCATAGCCAAGCACTGTGAGGTTGGCTATCTCGCTTCCGGGATGGTATCCAGGAGGCACCGTCGACAAAAGACCATTGCGGCCCAATTTAGCCAACATATCCATGGTCGGGATGTTCGCCGCCTGAAGAATCGTTTTGTTTCCTAAAGAGGCGATCGGCTCATCCGCCATACCGTCTCCGAGTATGATTAAGTATTTCATGTCAAACCCATATTTTGGAGACAAATTTAAGAACAAAAAACGACAAAAAAGAGACAAAAGGGGAAGAATTACGGATAGAAGGGAAGAAGAATAGCAACATCAAGGGATAGATGCCCGGAAAATAACAAAAAAAAGCGACCAAGAAACCTTGATCGCTTTGGTGAGCCAGTTGGGGCTCGAACCCAAGACCCCATCCTTAAAAGGGATGTGCTCTACCAGCTGAGCTACTAGCTCTCCCTCATTCGCCTTGTTTTTCAAAGGCGGTGCAAAGATACCGCTTTTTTCTGTACTTGCAAATATTTTCCCCGAAAAATCACCGGTCCGCATCACGGAAATTTCACTTACCGGGCATGGTACCTACAAGTATCTACTATTTAACGATTTACCATTTGCTATTTTTCTGTGATTTACGACACGCGCAACTTCCTACCCACGCGCAAGAGCGTCGTGCTCTTGATATGGTTCAGCTTGCATAGGCGTGCGACCGTCGTATGGTACTTCCTGGCGATTCGTCCCAAATTATCTCCCTGTCTCACCTTGTGGTAACGAATAGGGGAATGTAGGTATGCGTAATAGTCGCTGAAAGTGGATTTACGTTCGATCAGATAGGTGTCCGCCTTCGCATAGACGCTGTCCTCCTTCATCTCCAACAGCTTACGTGGGTTGATAGGGTTGCCGAGGTAGCGGAACTCGAAATGGAGGTGAGGTCCTGTGGAGCGTCCCGTGTTACCGCCAAGGGCGATGACGTCACCCGCCTTCACCTTCTGTCCAGGTTCCACCAGCACCTTGGAGAGGTGTCCGTACAACGTCTCCAAGCCATTGTAATGACGGATCATGATGAAGTAGCCGTAACCCTTCTTCTTCATGCCCACACGCGTCAGGCGCACCATGCCATCGAAAGCCGCACGCACCGTGTCGCCCACCTTGAGACGCATATCCGTACCCGCATGGAAACGACCCCAACGCTCGCCACACTCGGAGGTGACCAAATTCACGTTCGGAGGATAGAAGCCACGGCAGTCCACCAAGAAAGAGTCAGGCACCGAGTCGATCGGTATCTGATATGGATTCACACGCGTACCGTCCCAGATGCCATGATACATGGAATCGCAAGGAATAGAGTCATTAAAAACGAAGCGTTCGCTATTCCAATCCGAATTGATGGAATCGGACAGCAAATCCTCATCCGCTGTCTCATCCTCCACCAACAAAGAGTCTAATGTTAACGTTGTTTCCTGCTCACCCTCTTGCGCCACGGCAAGGAAAGGGATGTAAATAAATACCAATAAAAATAACCTCTTCATAAGCACGTTTCACCTTAGGCGGGGATTACTTGAAATAAACAACCAGGCGCAAATTGACCATACGCCCACAAAGTTATAAAGGGAACACACTATGTGCATAAGCGAAGCCCCCATCCGCCACCGCGAAGATATAATGTTTTCGATAATAACCCCGCTTTAAGCGCTGTACGAGGGGCATTTTTTTGCATATTTAAGGCAATTTTACTTTTTTTAATAAATAACGGGGCAGGAAAACACACATAACAATCCACAAAAGGAAACGCCCGATGCACGGGGAAACGCACATCGGGCATAAAAGATGATAGAGAAGGACCACTCCTTCCCGCATAAAGTTACCGAGTCATTATATCAGTCTGAATCAACTTGCCTGCAAATTCAACCGGGAATTGTCCCATCATACATGAGAAGACAAGGGAGTCGTTCTTAGCATAACCCTGCAGCGACGTCAACGTATATTGCTCGAAAGGTTTACCCTTCCATGTAGGAACAATGTTTTCTCCAGCGAAAGTGACATCAGCCACCGATTTCTCCGTGAAAGAAACACCATCCATCCTGATGGTATCGAGGGTTGGCATGCCCGTCATCAATTTAGCGTTCAACAACACTAGGGCCTTCCCCTCAACAGAGTAAGCGCACACGGCGGAGTCGTTCACGAAAGAGGACTCGCCAGCACCCACCTGCATCTTACCGAGATATGAGGTGGAAAAGAAAGGATCTTCACCGTTTTGAACAACGTTGTTTTGATTATTTCCATTTTCCTCTTCCTCATCATCGCTACCACACGCAGCGAAACCCAGCGACAACAATCCGATCACTGACAAGATAAAAAATCTCTTTTTCATTTTCACAAACTATTATATATCAAACAATTAAAATAACACTCAACCTATCATTTCAGTTCATAACAGAGAGAGACCCCCACCCTCCTCGGCTTGCCGACCTGGCAGAAGCGGTTGCCCATGGAGACGAAGTAGAAGGTGTCATACCGTGCATCCCCTAGGTTCTTGCACCATCCTTTCAGCGTGAAACGCTTCTTCTTCAGTGCGAGGGAGAGACCGAACTGTGAGTAGAATTTTTGGGAGACCTCATTCGCCTCGTCCCAATATATCTTCCCGGCGCCATGCCAATCCGCGCAAGCCACCAACTGATCGATCAGTCTCTTGTTCAAATAGAACGTATAAAGGGCCTGCAAAGATACGGTATTCAGGGGAGAAAATGGGACATAATTACCATCGTAGCGATGATTTCCATCGTTGTAATCGACGAACCGGGCGTTGGTATAGCCATAGGAGCCCGTCAGGTCCAGGTTCTTCACCTTGTAGTTCATGAACAATTCGGCGCCGCAGCTACGGCTTCTTCCGGCATTGGTCATCAAGCGTCCCGTGCTCTTCCCCGCAGGGAAAACGGTCAATTGTTGGTCGTGGGCGTCGATGTAGAAAAGGGCGAAGTCGGTTGTCAAATCAATGTTCCTTCCCCTGAAATGTCCCCCCAACTCATAGGTCCAGCAATACTCCGGGTCATACGAGATGGCCTTCGCGGGATCATAATCCGGCACACCCATATTGTCGAAGCTCACGCCCAAATCCCTCATCATATCGTTCATCAGGGCATTTTGGAGGATATCCGAAAAGATCTGCGTATTGAATCCGCCCGCCTTGTAGCCTTTGGCGACGTAGGCGTAGAGATGGTTCCTCCTTCCGCAGTCATACTGCACGGAGAACTTAGGCAACACCTCGAAGAAGGTCTTCTCCGCCTCTCCGTTCATCTGCGAAACCAATGGTTTGTAATCTTTCATGAAGAGGGTGAAGATGTAATTCAACCGCGCGTCATTGTCATAGGTCATCCGCACCTTCTCATAGTCTAGGCGGAGCCCCATCGTCAGGGTCCACCGCCGCAGCTTGAACTCCGACTGGTGGTAGGCGGCACATCCGTACGTCGGCAAACCAAACTCGCTGTTCACGACAAACTGATCCTCCAGGATGTCCAATCTATCGTCCGGGAAGACGTGACGAATACCGTTATTGGCATTCGAAAGGATCAGCTGGTCGATACCGTCCCGCTTGAACGTGACGGGGGCAGCCATGTCATTATGTTTCAGGAAAGCGAAGGCGCCCGTCTTCCATTTCCACTTCTTGTCTTGCCGCAGGGATTGGAAGATGACCTCCTGCGTCGCCGCATGCTCCCGCTGACGTTGCTCCAACGTGAAGATGGAGGAGGGTTGGAAATCCTGGTCGAGGTGCATACCATCGTCCAGAAACTGGTAGCTCGTGACGGAAGAGAACGTCATACGTTCTCCCTTGTGGGAAAGCACGAAACCGTCACTCAAGTTGAACCGTTCGTAGCTGCACTCATCGTTATAGCTGACGGGGAGGCGGTCGTCGCCCTCGACCTTCGCATAAGCATATCCGCCCTGTTTCAGCACCCCCAAGGATAGGTTGTTCTCAAGAGAGAGGGAAAAGTAGGGCCTCCACATCAGCCGATTGCGCAGGGAAAGGCTATTGGATGGGTCGCACAGCTCATCCTTATACGTGTTCATGAAGAGTCCGTCCGTGTGCTGGGCATTCGCTGCGATAGAGAAGGAGAACTTATCCGTAGGCTTACGGTACAGGGAGGCTTTCAGCCGGGCCGTATTGCCCGTGGAATAGTCAGCGGACAAACGTGTGCCTTGGCAGGCGAAAGGGGAAAGGGTGTGGATATTCATCAGACCGCACATGGTGTTGCGACCATAGAGCGTGCCCTGCGGACCGCGGAGGAACTCCACCCGTTGGAGGTCGAAAAGGTCCATGTCGAAAGCGTTCTTGTTGAGGATCGGCACATTGTCCACGATCATACCCACCACCGGCTGCTCGATCCGTGTACCGAATCCGCGCACGTAGATGGAGGAGGTAATCTGCGAACCATAGTCCGGCAGGTGAAAATTCGGAACGAACGTAGCGATATCCTTGGAGGAGAAGACCACGCCGGACTCCAGATTCGACATCGTGAAAGTGCTGGACGAAACGGGCAACTCCTCCACCCACTTCTCCCTATACTTGATATCGATATCCACCAAGACCTCTATCTCCTCCAGGTTCTCCTCCATCTTTTCCTCTGCGGAAACATACGAAGGGAAGAGGAGCGTCATCATGCACAGCAGGCGAACACAAACCTTACGGAAGCGACAGCGCGTCATCAAGGGGTTTTTCTCAAACATATCCATTCAAGCATTAAATCTGCCGCGAAATTAGCATAAAACATCCACATGTGACAGGTTGGGGGAAGAAGAACGTATGTTTTTTGAACTTACGGATGTAATTTATCCATTTTTAGGAGGGAGATTTTATAATAACGGAGTACAAAAACGAAACAAGCGAAACCATAAAGATTTCGCTTGTATTGAGGTTCCTAGCAGATTCGAACTGCTGTAAACGGTTTTGCAGACCGGTACCTAACCACTCGGCCAAGGAACCTTATTTTTTGTTTTTGACGGGTGCAAAGTTAATGCTTATTTCCTATCCCGCCAAATGTTTCACGAAAATTCTTTAACAAAAATCATAAAACGTTCATTTCAAAGGAGTTTACATGAATCGGGAATACATCCAATTGTCGCTTGCTGTACGTTTTTGTGCAGAGATGGTTTCTTCAATCCAACCGTCAATGTGCAGGTATTCCCTCTCTCAAAAGTTGTTGATTCCAAATCGCTGGTTCTCCACCGTCTGCTTGTCGCTGCTGACTCTGATGTAACCGTATACCATTTTTATGTAATTTAAAGTTCAAAGATGAATGATTTGCAACTAAATAAACGTTATGATATAAATCGGACTACATAGGGAGGTGAAGCATTCGTTTTTGCACCTATACATTTCGGCAAGGAACCTTACTCGACAACACAACCACCATTGTCCATAGACAACGGAAAAGAAAAGTTGCTATTTTTATTGTCTATAAACAACAAAAACATTACATTTGCATAATTCATAATCTATAGACAATGGAAATAATAACACGTGAATATTATGCCAACAAGGTTGATTCTTGGTTAGGGAAAGAAGTCATCATTGTGCTCACAGGGCAAAGACGTGTGGGCAAGAGCTATGTATTGAAAGATTTTGTGCTTCGACATCAACAAGACGAAAACACCAATATCATCTACATCGACAAAGAAAAACGTCAATTCGGATTCATCACCAACCAAGAGCATTTGGGCAATTACATTGACGAACATTTTGTCAAAGGGAAACACAACTTCATCCTTGTGGATGAAATACAAGAAGTGGATGGTTGGGAGCATGTAATACGCAGTTTCCGCACTGAGGAAGAGACGGACGTTATCATCACAGGAAGCAATTCAAAAATGCTTTCCGGAGAATTGAGCACATTACTGGCTGGCAGATATGAAGAGATCAGAGTGCAAGGGCTGAGCTATCTGGAGTTTTTGCGGTTCCACAGATTAAACGACAACGAAGACAGCCTGCTTACCTACTTGAATTACGGAGGTCTTCCAGGGCTTCGACTCATTGGGCTCGGAGAGGAAGAACATGTTTGGGAATATCTTCACAGCGTGTTCGACACGGTAATGTTGAAAGACGTCGTGGAACGACACAATATCCGCAATATAACATTCATGAAGAGATTCATCACTTTTCTGGCAGATACAGTTGGTAAAATCAATTCGGCGACAAGCATTAGTAAATACATGAAGTCACAACAGCAACCCATTTCGACTAATGTCATTCTGGACTACGCCGAATATTATGCGGAAGCTTACTTGATTGACATGGTGAACCGATATGATATACATGGACGACGAATCTTCGAGAGCAACCGGAAAACCTTCTTTGGTGATGTCGGACTACGAAACATGATTGTGGGGGGCACCAGAGAAGGCGATATCGAAAAAGTGATAGAGAATGTGGTCTACCTACATCTTCTACGACTTGGATATCATGTATTCATCGGACAATTACAAGTGGGTGAAATCGATTTCGTCTGCACAAAGCCATTAGGTCAACGCATTTATGTACAGGCTTCGTACCTAATCACCAACGATGAAACCAGAGAACGCGAGTTTGGGAATTTAAGGAAAATAAATGATAACTACCCTAAATTCGTCATTTCAATGACACCTCTCGTAAGCCGCAACGACGACAACGGCATCATTCATCTTCACCTTCGCCGCTTCCTTACCGAAGGCTTAGGTGTGTGACGACAATTGGCTCTCCCCTGCTTTCAACCGATAGGTCAGGTTCGCCGGTTTGGAAGCGCAATTGTCGGCAAGGGCGAGCAGGTTCTCGTCATCCATCTCCGCCACAATATGCAACCGTTTCTTCGTCAGGGCCGCCAGCAGGGAGAACTCTCCTTGCCCCTCCTCACGGAGAGACACCTCCCCTTCCTCAGGCAATGCCGCAATCTTGGCGGAGAGGGAATCGAACGCCTCTAATGTGCGCCGTGCGTTGCGCTCCACCGCACGTCCCTTGTAGATATAATTATGCAAGACCAAGTCCCTGAAATAGTCGGGTGTCTCGAGCTCAGAAGCGAACTTCGCATACTCTTCTTCATAGTAGTGTTGCGTCAACTGGGCGCTCTTCAGCGACTTCACCTCCTTTCGGAAAGGATGCTCCGGTGAGATCCTCGGCAAGAACTTCACATCCACCCTACCCTTGCGCAACAGGAACTCCTTCTTGGGGAAGAAATGTCCGATGCCATGGATCAGCAAAGGAATAATATCCACATTGAAACGCTCCGCAAGGTGAAATGCGCCTTTGTGGAAACGTAGGATGGAGCAATCCTCCGAACGGGTGCCCTCCGGGAAGATCAGGATGGAATAGCCCCTGTCGATCGCAGCCTTCAACTCCTCCTCGTGTTGCTCCAACCCGTCGGAAACCGGCAGGAACTCCGCATAACGGATGATCCACCCGTAGAACGGGCAATTCCATACCCACTTGTTCGTCAGGCACACAATCTTAGGGCTCAAAATCAATGTATAGAGCAAGTCCAGGTGCGACTGATGGTTGCAAACTATTATGCCAGGGCGATCGAGCGTCTCCCCCTGCGGGTTATGCACATGGCACTCCACGCCCGGCATCAGCTTAACCAACACACGGAAGATGCCACACAACCGCCTGTGATAGAATGCCTTATGACTTTCCGTCTTACCTCCAATCGTCAGAACAAAGAATCCTAAAAGGGACATGTAGATCGTCCCCACAAAGAAAACCGCAAAGCAACCGATGGTCAACAGCAGGTTCTTCAGCGTGATAGGCATGAGTCTGTTTTTGCCCTTAGACTTAGTTAACCAATTGAATATCAACGGCGGGAAGAAATAAGCCATCAGGATGACGGTGAACATGCCCACGATCGTCACCTCCGCCAACGAACGCATGGCGGGATGCTTGGCGATGATGAGCGTGCCGATTCCGATGAACATGATCAGGGCGGAGAGCATCACCGAATTCTTGTACGACGCCAGCACCTTCTTCCCATAGGCGTACTCGTGCATCAAGCCCTCCGTGACGAAGATGGTATAGTCATCGCCCTGCCCGAAGATGAAGGTGGCGAGGATGATGTTGACGATGTTGAAACGCATATCTAGCAAACCCATCAACCCTAAGATCCAGACCCATCCCACCGTCAGCGGGACGAACGCCAGAAGCGCCAACTCGGAACGTCCAAAGGAGATCAGCAAGAAGAGGAAGACGATGAAACCGCATAGGAAGAGGACATTGTTGAAATCGCTCGACAAAGTATCCACCAACTTATTCAGCATGGAGCGTCCGTCGAAGAAGGAGAGTGACTCATCCCTTCCCGCCAACGAAGCCGCAATAACCTCCGAGGCATCCTGTTCATGCTCCATGATCGAATAGACATACCATCTCCCATCGTCCTCCATCACATAGTTCTTGGCGAGGGAACGTAGGATAGGTTCGAAATGATCCTCCTCCGCCACGCCGTACCGTTTCCCCACCATCGTGAGGAAGGGATCGAACGCTTCCGTCGCAAAACCTGCGGCCACAGCCTGCTTCCGGATCATATCCGACGCCATAGGATGGTTGGCCCAATAATCGTTCCATACCGTCGCCCGTCTCTCCTGCATCTCCTTCGAAGGCAGGAAGAGACTGATGCCCGTCACCTTGGAGATCGTCCCAGCCGACAAGAGACTATCCATGGAGCCCCACACGGATTCGTAACGACGCAACGCCTCGTCCATCGTTCCGCCCTCCGCCACACAGAAGCTCTTCGACAAGCCTGACTCCGTCTCACTCGTCAGCTTCGCCATCCGCACACGCTGGTCGGGCGTCATGTAGTTGATAGCGTTCATATCCGTCTCGAACTGGGTCTTGGTGCTGAAATAGAGGAGCGGGAAGGTCAGAAGGACGATCAGGCAAACCGCCACCTTGTTCTTCTCGAACTGGACATTAGCGATCTTGCCGAACATCAGTTTACCACCCGTCCGGCCCTTGAAAAGCTTATCCGCGAAGAAATGAGGCAACACGAAGAGCACGAAGAGAATCGTACCCACCAGAAGCAAGGCGGCGAAGAGTCCCATGTCGCGCATCGCCTCCGAACGGATGAAGAGGAGGCTGAGGAAGGCGCCCACCGTCGTGATGTTACCCGTCACGAGCGGGTCCACGATGTCACGCATCGCCTCCTGGCGGGTATGTCCCTCCTTGAGGTGCGCCAGGAAATGCAACGGATAATTCACCGCAATACCCACGATGACCGAACCGATGCCGATCGCTATGACCGACACATCCTCCTTCAGCAACGCCATGAAAGCCAACCCGAATAATGAGCCGAAAGCGATGGAGAACAATATGAGGAGAATCGCCCGCACGTCACGGTAGAACAAGATTAACAGTATGACAATCAGCGACAAAGCGATGACGGTGGACCATATTGTGTCCCTCTTGATCTGATCCGCATTGCCTACGGAGATGACCGCCGGTCCGATGTACGAGACATTCACCCTACCCTCGTACTTATCCATCACCGATCGCGCGGCCTCACCGATCGAGGCGATCCACTGCTTGTTCTTTTGCGTCTCGCTGGAAGGCAGGGAAGAAGAGACCGGCACCATGATCGCCCGCCCCTCCTTGTCCAACAGATAACCATTCCTCATGTTCTCCCCCTCCGAAGGGCGCAATGCGTTCAGTTTGTTCAGGACGGGGGATGAGAGGTGCAACGGGTCACGCAAGACGATCTCCTGCGCAAAGCCTCCCATAGGAGACATCAGTTGGTTGCGGTCTGCCAGCATGACACGTGCCAACGCACTGTCCGACCAGACGCTATCGATACGTTTATAATCCTCCGGTTCAAGGTAATACGGCAGATTCGCCAAGACGAAGTCCATCGTTTCCAGCACCCTCTCCGGGTCTGCTTTCAGGAAAACATCAGAGGTGTAGACTGAGGAGTCGGCGGAACGCAACGCTTCGGAGAACTCCGCCGCAGCCTGTTCCAAGAGAGGGAAATCCGCCGGTGTGGAATCCGCCATCGAGACGTAGACCATCACCCTATTCGAAGTGCTGAAAAGGCGGAAGGCACGGTCCGCCCGCTCATTGCGAGCATCCTTGGGCAAGAACTTCCCGATGTCTTCGGAGAAGCGCACATGGCACACCGCCACGGCCAGCAAGCCCACCACCGCGCAAAGCGATGCGCCGAACACCAAGCGGTGTCGCCTAAAATAGAGAAACACTCTCTCCACAAATCCTCTCATGCCAACATTGTTTTCCGCGAAGATAGGGATTAGACGACGTTATGCCATAGCGATGGTGAGAGTTTTTAGCCATGGTGATACAAATTTGCCAGCCAATAGCCACGAACATCTCTCAATTACCATTCAATTGTTTTACTATATACCGAGTCGCTCTTTAAGAATTGCACCCATTCTTTCTCGTATTGTGATAAAGTGTCAATTTTTACCAATCTTTTAACGAATCGTCTTTTGTTGAGCGTCGTAGTATCTTCGCCATGATGCCCCACAAAACATAGAAACATACCCATTTGCCTGCTATATCTAAACAAAGAATCAATGCCTACAGCACCCAATTTTCTTGATACGGAATCATGATAAAACACAAGTTTATTGCCTTTGGCCCTATACTTTCCCCGTGTATAATCAAAGCATCCAATATGACCACTATCTATCGCAATAAATTCCGAATCATGGAATACATATAAAGAGTCTCCACTATGATAAAAGCCGTCATGGATCATTTTGCATGATGACATCAATGCAATCAATATGAATATAACTATTATCTTCTTTTTCATTTATGAAATATCAATAGTTTCCGCAAATAACTGCCAACTGTTTGATTAGGATCCCCATCACCAGTATCCTTGTGAATATCATTCATGTTGGGATATGCTCTATTTAAATCAGTTGCAATAGAGTTTTTACCTATCGACATGGATGGAAGATTTTTATATATGCTACTTCCCCCCGCATCTAGCAACCCACGCACATATTTTTGATTTACCTTACTAATAGCTACGGCCCCACTATATGCATACTGCATCTTGTATGCTTCTATTTCATCTTCAATGTCAACCAAGAAAAATGCATCAGGTTTATTTCCTATAATCCAACCAAAATCTCCAGCCATATATTGGGAAGCATGTGTGGATTCATGGAAGAAATTGTCATCGTCAATATAATTAATGTAGATTACTCCATTCTCCATTGTGAGTTTTGCTTCCTGAACATCGGGAAGATGTCTCAATGCATATACTTGGTCTGCATCATCTTCCATTTTTCTCATATCATCATACTTCCTGTTTAAATAGGACAGCCGTTCTTCAATCGTAGATATATCTGATTTCAGTCCATTGACATTTTTACCTTCGGCTTCATTCTTTTTTAATTTGTCTTTCTTCTTAGAAAGTTTATTGTTTAAGTCAGATATTGTTAAAGACAATTTATATTTTTTATCATCCCAGTCTTCTTTTGATGCATCATCTATACTCATCCCAGTTGGGTCGCATAACCCCACCGGATTCCCCGCACAGTAATTATACGGCGTCATCCCCACATACTTCTCGAACAACGGATCGACAGAGAGCCAAGTCGCATGGGTCGGGTCCAGATAGCGGGCGCCGTAGTAGTAGAGTCCCGTCTCCTCGTCGAGTTCCTTGGCGTTGAAGAGGTACGGGGTGTTCCAAGAGCCGTTGCGTTGCTCGACGAATATTTCGCCGTAAGGGATGTAGGCGACGTGTTGGGTGATCTCGCCGTCGATGTCCGTCACGAGGGAGGTGGAGCCGAGGTGATCGGCGTGGTAGAGGCGGATATTGTCGTGCATTTTTCTCACCATTTTCCTTGGTGTTTGGCACGGCTTCGCCGTTGTCAGTGACAGGGGGCTGACAAAACGTGCGTGGTTTTATTTCGTTCCAATCAATAGACTTATGGACATCTATTCCTTTCGGGTTTGTACAAATTTACAATCTTTATCTGTAGTTCTTTTGTTTGAATTTTGTAGGGACTATACTTCCCCCACAAGGCATCCTTGGCAGGGATAATTTATGCTTTACAGAGAAGTTTTAAACCCAAAGAGATGACGACACAATGGGACTTTCTTTAGTAGCCAGCCCTATAACAGAACAAATAAGTCGAATCATTTGATAATATCATATATTCGTGAAAATCCTCCTGAAAGATATGGACTTTATATCTGCCACTTAAAGGATGATTTGGAGCTATGAAAATCACTGAATCTGGAGTAGAACCTATGACATCCCAAGTACCTTCAGACTCTTTTTCACTTAACACATTTAGTTCTTGTCTCTTCTTTTGTCTTTCCTCGATTGACATGTTGTCTTCTCCTGTTATCGAATATTCATTTGCTGGTAGTAACACACCTTTCTTGTAAATATATAGCAAATTCCCAACTAAATCTGGTACAACACTTCTTTCCATATAGGAACTATCTTCGTGTATAGCCCAAATTCCACATATATTCTTTGTGGTATTGAATCTGTGATCGCACGAAGAGAATACACCCTGCATAATAATCAAAAAAACTATACTAATCCTCAATATAAAACCTGTATGTGCCATTTTTCTCATCATATCGACCTTTATCCTTTAAAATTTGATTGCCGATTTGTTGTATCGTATCATCTATATGATATTGTCCCTTAAGGTCTTGAAGTGCATTTAGACCAGATGAACCCTGAAACAAATAATTAACCAATTTCCCATATCCGTCCGAATTATTATACTCAGAAGGAAGGGAACCTCCATCCGAGACATATTTATGTACTATATCATATGCTCGTATTAAACCTTTCGTTTGCTTGTCCAAATTTGTCACATCTGAGTACATCTTATATGACTGAATGTTTTGGAACGCCACAATGACAAGGTCAACAGCAATTGTACCATAGGCAAATGCTTTTCCTCCTACCGGAGCTTTGCCCATATAATTGAAAGTTACATAATGCGCTGGTTTATGCCTTTTGTCTGGTAATCCTTTTTTAGTAAGCGGAGGTTCTACCCATTCGGTGTGAGTTCTATTTCTATCTGCAGGATCTATCCCGGGAAATTTCCCGTCATAACGGTATGGTTTAAAAGAGAGCGAAAGAATCGTTGTATTCACCCCTATTTCACCAGGACGCCAATATTTCGGATCATTATTCTCCAGATTCATCTGGCGTTGTGTGGCGTTAGATAGGTTGCTTTTATTAATTCCGAATACTCCATTCCCACGATATTCAATAAGTGATTTAGGGGCTTCCCCATCTGGGTCAACCATCTTCACTGGGTTCCCCGCACAATACCCATACGGCGTCATCCCCACATACTTCTCGAACAACGGATCGACAGAAAGCCAAGCCGCATTGGTTGGGTCGAGGTAGCGTGCCCCGTAGTAGTAGAGTCCCGTCTCCTCGTCCAGCTCCTTGGCGTTGAAGAGGTACGGGGTGTTCCAAGAGCCGTTGCGTTGCTCGACGAAGACCTCGCCGTAAGGGATGTAGGCGACGTGCTGGGTGATCTCGCCGTCGATGTCGGTCACGAGGGAGGTGGAGCCGAGGTGATCGACGTGGTAAAGGCGGATATTGTCGTGCATTTTTCTCATCGTTTTCCTTGGCGCTTGGCACGGCTTCGCCGTTGTCAGTGACAGGGGGCTGTCGCTGACAATGGGATTTTGGGGAAGGTATGTCGTCAATGCCAATTATTACTTCACTCTATTCTCAATTAAGATAATTCATCTTCTTCAGGAGGTGGCAGTTCCGTACAGGTTGAGTCTATGGATGCTTCTTCTATTTCTTTAAATGGATGATTAGGTTGACTAATAAACTCCTGTAATTGTTCAATACATTTAAAGTCAGGAATTCCTTCCACATACGTTACAACTCTGTAGTTGTTGGTTTTAATATTGATAAAACATATAACTACAAACTCGTTTATCCATATTTCATCTATGTGAGGTTCCTTTTTTACAGAATCCCCTATAATTACATAGTCTGTACAATTGAAAATATAGAATCGACCCTTTTTTACAACTGACTTCGCATCATCCGATGTCCCATTATAAAAAAACAAAGCAATAATGTCCTCATTCACCTGTTCTGAATAAACGCAAATCGCATCATTATAAAAGTTTTCCTTTTGCCCAATATATGAGATTATCTTATCGGCACTCTCATTTACTGTTGTCTTAACATCCTGATTTGAGCAAGATAAAAAACTACTTAGACATGTACTTGCTATTAACATACTTTTTAAGAGACTTAGGTGCCGCACTCTCTGTTGTACCATAATATTTACCTTTTTTGGGGTCATTAGTTGGAATATATGTTGTCAATCCAAATTTCCGAGATATTATATAAAATTTTGCACAATTTTTTAGATGAACATGAGCTCGGTAATCAGCTGGGGAAGGTTTACAATCTCCTCCGCTTTTACCATCTTTCGATCCAGGATGAGTGTGAACCTGAAACGTCCTAATGCCTTTAGTATCCATTCCATGATCGTCACTATATTTATCCATCTTTGCTCTATTATATGTGTTATTACACCATGGTGCGATTTCTAACCCATGTCCTTCTATCTTTTTCTCTTCATTTTTTGTATAATATCCCCACGCAGACAACTCTCTGTAAATATTATATGAAATTTTTACCATTAAATCCACACCTTCGGTTTGTTTCCCTACAGGCACAGATATTCCTGTCTTTGACAGATCAGTGTTATTGTCTTCAACAGATAGTATCCCTTTGGATACAGTAAAAGATGCTGTCCCTTTTTTAAAACTACCATCTTTTAAATAAGAACCAACATGAATTTTGTCATCCTGTGTTTTGTCATCCTGTGTTTTCGCAATTCTTGATAACCGACCTGTTGTTTCATCCAACCCATACTCGTCTAACCCATCAGGATCAACATAGACAATTGGATTCCCATGACAATAGTTATAAGGACTTGCTCCCACATATTTCTCGAACAACGGATCGACACTCAGCCAACGGGTATTCTTCGGGTTGAGGTAGCGGGCGCCGTAGTAGTAGAGCCCCGTCTCCTCGTCCAGTTCCTTGGCGTTGAAGAGGTACGGGGTGTTCCAAGAGCCGTTGCGTTGCTCGACGAAGACCTCGCCGTACGGAATGTAGGCGACGTGCTGGGTGATCTCGCCGTCGATGTCCGTCACGAGGGAGGTGGAGCCGAGGTGATCGACGTGGTAGAGGCGGATATTGTCGTGCTTTTTTCTCACCATTTTCCTTGGTGTTTGGCACGGCTTCGCCATTGTCAGTGGCAGGGGGCTGACAAAACGTGCGTGGTTTTATTTCGTTCCAATCAATAGACTTATGGGCATCTATTTCTTCCCGGGTTTTACAAAGTTTTACAGATTTACTCTATGTCTTTGACGATGTATATTGGGGGGAGTATTATACATCTCTGAGTTTTTCTTATCGAACATCTATCAAATCCAGCTTCCTTACATCAAAGAAATAATAGGCATAAAAACTTGGAATGTTGGCAGAAAGACCCACATGAATAAGCTCTGCATCATCTTTCATTACTAGTTCATAACCAAATTCATCTTCTCTATCATATTCTATTTCCACAGCATAACCCTCTATATAATAGAGATTAAAGAATCTTTCGTCGTCTAGTCTCTTTTTGTATTTATATTTTGGGTTAAAGTTCTCCACATGGAAACAGGTACGACATACGCACGGCGAAGAAGGGGTCGCTTTCTGGGGTAAAGCTAATCCTTTTACCTCCAAGTGATTCTTCTCCATAAAAGAAAGTATGTCTTTTTGGAGGAAAGGTTTACCTTCATAAATAATTGGAGGAAGAGGGAATCGAAAATCGTAGTAATTCTCTTGCGAGACATTATTTCTAATTTTTTTCACCATGCACAAAAAGTCATCAGCGGAAGATGTCGAGCAATCAGATGAATCTTTACGGAAAATATAAAATACAGAATGTGAACTATGATCATCAGTATACAAAATCGCATGTCCTTTCTTTCTTGCCTCTTTGGCTTTTTTAATGTGGCTGGCCAAAATATCTTTATCGACCCCATGTTCAACGAACCCCTTGATATACACTATTTTTTGAGAGAAGACATTGCATGTTCCCCCAAAGCACAATAAGCATAGTATGAAAACTATATGTTTCATGAATTTCATTATGGTTGTTTAATTAATTTCCCAACTCCAGGAATTGGGTTGTTCATATGCTTAAGGATCTGCATGTTTTAGTCTTTAAGCTTGTATGCCCCTATTAGTTTAAAAAAGGCCTCTGCACTATTTTGCGCCTTTCCCTGCATTTCATTAGATTCCCATGCATTCACACGTATTGAATTTGTGGTTCCCCAAAAGAACTCACCCTTCCCGTCGGAGTGTGTGCAATCAGATGACGATTTGCCTATTTTAGGCGGATATTCCCTCGCATTTTCCCCGTCATTCCCTTGGGGGTTTGCACGGCTTCGCCGTTGTCAGTGACAAGGGAGGGCTGACAAAATATGTATGTGGTTTAATATATATTCCTTTCATTTAGACTTGTGGATTTCTAATCCTTCCATATTTTCAAAAATCTACAAATTCATCTATGGGGCTGTAAATGAGACTATCCGATTTATATATGTCAAATTTTTTATTTAGGACAAAATCTGATGTGTCAGAAACCATTGCTTCAATCACTTTAGCCGTGTCAACTTCAAAAGCTCCTATTTTACCTTGTGCGAAGACCGCAAAATTTATGTTTGTGGTATCTATGAGAACTTGCCATTCTGTTTCATCTATTATAGAAATTGGGACTTCTTCGAATAATTCTTCTGGAATTTGATCAAGTCGCATTTGTTCTTTTTGGCTGTCATAGTAAACGAAATATACATTTTCTTTTTTTTCGATTTTATATGGTTTGAGGCTTTTCATATTATATCTTAAATATCCAAATTCTTCTTGGAACATGAAAATAGTATAGAGTCGGAAAGTATGAAAATTAGTTTCTCGTTCCGATACAACACACATGCGATTTTGTCCACAAATATCACTTTTGTGATATTCATAAAATTTGTTGGCAACATATTCCACAACCTCTTCAGCTTTTCCTTTGTCAGAATAAACAGAAGAAGAACATGCGGCGAAAACCAAAGAGAATAATAATAAAATCTGTTTCATTTTTATTTTTTTATTGACGGAAACATCTTATGGAATCGCTCGATATTCTTTGAAGTTGCAGGGTAACATTTCTATGTATCTTCTCCAAACACATTGTATAGACCCTCCGCATCCGTGATCTAGGTGGTCGACGTGTTAGGGGCGGATATTATCGTGCTTTTTTCTCACCATTTTCCTCGGAGGTCGGCACGGCTTCGCCGTTGTCAGTGGCAGGGGGCTGACAATAAATAGATTATATTTTCATGTCATATCCACTGCTCAGAAGAATTCTCCTCCTAACGATCTTCGCATCTCCATTATCTTTTTTTCTTTTTTTGTGGCCTTAATATTTCTATTGCTTAATGGCTCTCTACTGATAACACAAAACACAAATTCTTTATTTTCTAAATGATAATGTTCCAACGTGTAATCCTTGATTTCATCTTTCCCACAAGATATGTATAGACGATATGGAATAGAATAGCCAACAAGGCTGCTATCAATGGAATATTCAGGAAGGAATCCATTGTACTTCTCGCAATGATTTTCATATACATGCATTTGGGGAAATAAGAAAAGAGAATCTTTCCGTCGTTTCCATATTCCTATTTCTGTCCCTGCCCATTTGGAACTGTAAACATAACTATTACCAGATGCTTTTAATAATAGTTCTTCTTCTCCGTTAAATTCTATTCCAGTGTATAATGTGTACATGGGTGATACATTATTCCTTTGGACAAAGCCTATGCCACTGCAAGAAGCAAAAAAAAGAATGCTTGCTCCAATTGTTGCCAATTTAATGTTTTTATACTTCATAATTAAATATTTTTCCTTTCCCTTCATAAAATTCCACAGTTCGTTTATACTTATCATTCACATGTCTTTCTGTTCTTGGACGATTCGGGAGCCGAGGTGATCGGCGTGGTAGAGGCGGATATTGTCGTGCATTTTTCTCATCGTTTTCCTTGGGGGTTGGCACGGCTTCGCCATTGTCAGTGGCAGGGGGCTGACAAGGCGTGCATGGTTTTATTACGTTCCAATCAATAGACTTGTGGACATCTATTCCTTCCGGGTTTGTACAAATTTACAATTTATTCTGTGGTTCTTTTGCTTGAATTTTGTAGGAACCTCCCCCCCCCCACAAGGCATCCTTGGCAGGGATAATTTATGCTTTATAGAGAAGTTTTAAACCCAAAGAGATGACAACACAGTGGAACTATTTCTTTAGTAGCCAGCCCTATAGCAGACTAAATATGTCGAATCGTTGGATAATATCATACACTCGTGCATATTCTCCAAAAATATCTGCACCCCATACCTACCCTCTAAAGGATGGTTTGGCGCTTTGAAAATCACAGAGTCTGAAGCCGAGTATATAATATCCCATTCACCATTGGACTCTTTTTCACTTAACACATTAAACTCTATTCTCTTTTTTTCTTTCTCTTCAATTGACATACTGTCTTCTCCTTTTATCGAATAGTAATTCCTTGGTAATACTATTTTTTCTTTGCCAATATATATCACATTAGTACATAAATCAAACTCAATACTTCTTCCCACATAAGTGTTATCTTCGTCTATACTCCAAATGCCACGTATACTCTTTTTTAAATTGGATTTGCAATTACACGAAGATAACGCTCCCTGCAAAATGATTATGAAGATTATGCTAATCTTCAATATAAAACCTGTATGTGCCATTTTTCTCATCATATCGACCATTATCCTTTAAAATTTGATTGCCAATTTGTTGTATCGTATCATCTATATGATATAGTCCCTTAAGATCTTGAATTGCATTTAGACCAGATCCACCCTTGAACAAATAATTAACCAGTTTCCCATATCCGTCCGAATTATTATACTCAGAAGGAAGGGAACCTCCTTTCGAAATATATTGTTGCACTGAATTAAATGCGTTCATTAAACTATTCGTTTGCTTGTCCAAATTTGTCACATCTGAGTACATATCATATGTCTGAATATTTTGAAATGCCATAACGGCAAAATCAACAGCAAGTGTACCATAGGAAAATGCCTTCCCGCTTGCTATCGGAGCGTTACCCATATATCTGTAAGTTGGAGTGAATGTTCTTGGCGTGTATGTTTTGTATGACTCTCCTTTCTTAGTATGTCGGATATGCTCCTCATATGTGTTGAAACGACGATTGCTATGAGTTCTATTTCTATCTGCAGGATCTATCCCGGGAAATTTCCCGTCATAACGGTATGGTTTAAAAGAGAGCGAAAGAATCGTTGTATTCACCCCTATTTCACCAGGACGCCAATATTTCGGATCATTATTCTCCAGATTCATCTGGCGTTGTGTGGCGTTAGATAGGTTGCTTTTATTAATTCCGAATACTCCATTCCCACGATATTCAATAAGTGATTTAGGGGCTTCCCCATCTGGGTCAACCATCTTCACTGGGTTCCCCGCACAATACCCATACGGCGTCATCCCCACATACTTCTCGAACAACGGATCGACAGAAAGCCAAGCCGCATTGGTTGGGTCGAGGTAGCGTGCCCCGTAGTAGTAGAGTCCCGTCTCCTCGTCCAGCTCCTTGGCGTTGAAGAGGTACGGGGTGTTCCAAGAGCCGTTGCGTTGCTCGACGAAGACCTCGCCGTAAGGGATGTAGGCGACGTGCTGGGTGATCTCGCCGTCGATGTCGGTCACGAGGGAGGTGGAGCCGAGGTGATCGACGTGGTAAAGGCGGATATTGTCGTGCATTTTTCTCATCGTTTTCCTTGGCGCTTGGCACGGCTTCGCCGTTGTCAGTGACAGGGGGCTGTCGCTGACAATGGGATTTTGGGGAAGGTATGTCGTCAATGCCAATTATTACTTCACTCTATTCTCAATTAAGATAATTCATCTTCTTCAGGAGGTGGCAGTTCCGTACAGGTTGAGTCTATGGATGCTTCTTCTATTTCTTTAAATGGATGATTAGGTTGACTAATAAACTCCTGTAATTGTTCAATACATTTAAAGTCAGGAATTCCTTCCACATACGTTACAACTCTGTAGTTGTTGGTTTTAATATTGATAAAACATATAACTACAAACTCGTTTATCCATATTTCATCTATGTGAGGTTCCTTTTTTACAGAATCCCCTATAATTACATAGTCTGTACAATTGAAAATATAGAATCGACCCTTTTTTACAACTGACTTCGCATCATCCGATGTCCCATTATAAAAAAACAAAGCAATAATGTCCTCATTCACCTGTTCTGAATAAACGCAAATCGCATCATTATAAAAGTTTTCCTTTTGCCCAATATATGAGATTATCTTATCGGCACTCTCATTTACTGTTGTCTTAACATCCTGATTTGAGCAAGATAAAAAACTACTTAGACATGTACTTGCTATTAACATACTTTTTAAGAGACTTAGGTGCCGCACTCTCTGTTGTACCATAATATTTACCTTTTTTGGGGTCATTAGTTGGAATATATGTTGTCAATCCAAATTTCCGAGATATTATATAAAATTTTGCACAATTTTTTAGATGAACATGAGCTCGGTAATCAGCTGGGGAAGGTTTACAATCTCCTCCGCTTTTACCATCTTTCGATCCAGGATGAGTGTGAACCTGAAACGTCCTAATGCCTTTAGTATCCATTCCATGATCGTCACTATATTTATCCATCTTTGCTCTATTATATGTGTTATTACACCATGGTGCGATTTCTAACCCATGTCCTTCTATCTTTTTCTCTTCATTTTTTGTATAATATCCCCACGCAGACAACTCTCTGTAAATATTATATGAAATTTTTACCATTAAATCCACACCTTCGGTTTGTTTCCCTACAGGCACAGATATTCCTGTCTTTGACAGATCAGTGTTATTGTCTTCAACAGATAGTATCCCTTTGGATACAGTAAAAGATGCTGTCCCTTTTTTAAAACTACCATCTTTTAAATAAGAACCAACATGAATTTTGTCATCCTGTGTTTTGTCATCCTGTGTTTTCGCAATTCTTGATAACCGACCTGTTGTTTCATCCAACCCATACTCGTCTAACCCATCAGGATCAACATAGACAATTGGATTCCCATGACAATAGTTATAAGGACTTGCTCCCACATATTTCTCGAACAACGGATCGACACTCAGCCAACGGGTATTCTTCGGGTTGAGGTAGCGGGCGCCGTAGTAGTAGAGCCCCGTCTCCTCGTCCAGTTCCTTGGCGTTGAAGAGGTACGGGGTGTTCCAAGAGCCGTTGCGTTGCTCGACGAAGACCTCGCCGTACGGAATGTAGGCGACGTGCTGGGTGATCTCGCCGTCGATGTCCGTCACGAGGGAGGTGGAGCCGAGGTGATCGACGTGGTAGAGGCGGATATTGTCGTGCTTTTTTCTCACCATTTTCCTTGGTGTTTGGCACGGCTTCGCCATTGTCAGTGGCAGGGGGCTGACAAAACGTGCGTGGTTTTATTTCGTTCCAATCAATAGACTTATGGGCATCTATTTCTTCCCGGGTTTTACAAAGTTTTACAGATTTACTCTATGTCTTTGACGATGTATATTGGGGGGAGTATTATACATCTCTGAGTTTTTCTTATCGAACATCTATCAAATCCAGCTTCCTTACATCAAAGAAATAATAGGCATAAAAACTTGGAATGTTGGCAGAAAGACCCACATGAATAAGCTCTGCATCATCTTTCATTACTAGTTCATAACCAAATTCATCTTCTCTATCATATTCTATTTCCACAGCATAACCCTCTATATAATAGAGATTAAAGAATCTTTCGTCGTCTAGTCTCTTTTTGTATTTATATTTTGGGTTAAAGTTCTCCACATGGAAACAGGTACGACATACGCACGGCGAAGAAGGGGTCGCTTTCTGGGGTAAAGCTAATCCTTTTACCTCCAAGTGATTCTTCTCCATAAAAGAAAGTATGTCTTTTTGGAGGAAAGGTTTACCTTCATAAATAATTGGAGGAAGAGGGAATCGAAAATCGTAGTAATTCTCTTGCGAGACATTATTTCTAATTTTTTTCACCATGCACAAAAAGTCATCAGCGGAAGATGTCGAGCAATCAGATGAATCTTTACGGAAAATATAAAATACAGAATGTGAACTATGATCATCAGTATACAAAATCGCATGTCCTTTCTTTCTTGCCTCTTTGGCTTTTTTAATGTGGCTGGCCAAAATATCTTTATCGACCCCATGTTCAACGAACCCCTTGATATACACTATTTTTTGAGAGAAGACATTGCATGTTCCCCCAAAGCACAATAAGCATAGTATGAAAACTATATGTTTCATGAATTTCATTATGGTTGTTTAATTAATTTCCCAACTCCAGGAATTGGGTTGTTCATATGCTTAAGGATCTGCATGTTTTAGTCTTTAAGCTTGTATGCCCCTATTAGTTTAAAAAAGGCCTCTGCACTATTTTGCGCCTTTCCCTGCATTTCATTAGATTCCCATGCATTCACACGTATTGAATTTGTGGTTCCCCAAAAGAACTCACCCTTCCCGTCGGAGTGTGTGCAATCAGATGACGATTTGCCTATTTTAGGCGGATATTCCCTCGCATTTTCCCCGTCATTCCCTTGGGGGTTTGCACGGCTTCGCCGTTGTCAGTGACAAGGGAGGGCTGACAAAATATGTATGTGGTTTAATATATATTCCTTTCATTTAGACTTGTGGATTTCTAATCCTTCCATATTTTCAAAAATCTACAAATTCATCTATGGGGCTGTAAATGAGACTATCCGATTTATATATGTCAAATTTTTTATTTAGGACAAAATCTGATGTGTCAGAAACCATTGCTTCAATCACTTTAGCCGTGTCAACTTCAAAAGCTCCTATTTTACCTTGTGCGAAGACCGCAAAATTTATGTTTGTGGTATCTATGAGAACTTGCCATTCCGTTTCGTCTAATATATAAGGCAAAGGAACTTCTTCAAATAATTCTTCTGGAATTTGATCAAGTCGCATTTGTTCTTTTTGGCTGTCATAGTAAACGAAATATACATTTTCTTTTTTTTTGATTTTATATGGTTTGAGGCTTTTCATATTATATCTTAAATATCCGAATTCTTCTTGGCACATGAAAATAGTATAGACTTGGAAAACATGAAAATTGTTTTTTCGTTTCGATACAACACACATGCGTTTTTGCCCAAGAATATCACTTTTGTTATATTCATAAAATTTGTTAGCAACATATTCCATAACTTCTTCGGCTTTTTCTTTGTTAGAACAAACAGAAAAAGAACATGAGGCGAAAATCAAAGGGAATAATAATAAAATCTGTTTCATTTTCATTTTTTTGTTGACGGGAACATCGTATGAAATCGCTTATTTGATTTAAATGAAAGTGATGTTGCAGGAAAATATTGATTTTCATCCTCACCAAATGAATTGTATGTACGATAGAAAGTAGGATTTCCTTCTCGTGGAACAATGAAATGTTTAATGCCAGCAAAGTGTTTCTTTGCTGTGTCATAATCAGTGTCAGAAGGTACTCCTTTGCCCCAGCCTGGATTATTTTTCTCATCACGATGTCCAGGATGTGTGTGTACATGAAATTCAACATTTTGATGTCCTTTTTTACGAAATACTCCATGGTTAAACGTGTTTCGATCCCAAGGTTCAATTTCTGTTCCCATGTCTTCTTTCGTGCAAAAATTTTTATATGCCCACAATACCACTTCTTTGTAACAATTAAAAGAAATAAATTTCAGTAATTTAGCAGCGTCTGCATCATTCCCTGGGGCCATTACTATTCCTTTTGTTGAAATATCCACATTTTGATTTTTCTCTTCTAATATTTTGGCAGAAATCGACAAGGATTTCCCATTTTTAGCTGCAGTAAACACATCTTTATTTGTTTTTTTGTCCTTCCCCCAAGTTCCAACAAGAATTTTGTCTTTTTCACTTTCGGTTTTCCTAATGAATGATAATCTACCAGTGTTCTCATCCAACCCATACTCATCCATTCCATCAGGATCAACAACAACAATTGGATTGCCATGGCAATAATTATAAGGACTTGCTCCCACATACTTCTCGAACAACGGATCGACAGAGAGCCAAGCAGCATGGGTTGGGTCCAGGTAACGGGCACCATAGTAGTAGAGTCCCGTCTCCTCGTCCAATTCCTTCGCATTGAAAAGGTACGGGGTGTTCCAAGAGCCGTTGCGTTGCTCGACGAAGACCTCGCCGTAAGGGATGTAGGCGACGTGCTGGGTGATCTCGCCGTCGATGTCCGTCACGAGGGAGGTGGAGCCGAGGTGATCGACGTGGTAGAGGCGGATATTGTCGTGCTTTTTTCTCATCATTTTCCTTGGGGGTTGGCACGGCTTCGCCGTTGTCAGTGGCAGGGGGCTGACAAAACGTGCGTGGTTTTATTTCGTTCCAATCAATAGACTTATGGACATCTATTCCTTTTGTTTTTACAAATCACTCAATGCATTTGTTGTTGATGAATTTTTGAGGTGAATTATAGCTGTTGGTTGAATTTATAGCTCTATTACCTTTGCGGCACTAACTTGAGAACAACCCATTTTGATGTTTTTTTCAAAAAAATACATTCTTTTTCTCTTTTTTTTGCGTAAAGTGCCTTTTAATTCCACACAAAAAGAGGCGTATGGTTTGTTTTGAACTTTTATAGGCTCTGACCAATTAACTCCGTTATCTTCATCTCGATATTTGATAAAAAACATTATAGTGTCAGAATGAACTATATGTTCATAATCCTCGGCCAATATATCTACACCACCATAATGATGTACATACTCTTTTACTTTTACATAAGAACATGATACTTTGTTATAGTAAAAAAAACTGTCAATTTCTCCTGTACATTCTCCATTCTCTAGTATAACAAAATCTAAATGAAGGTAATTTTCATCATTCGATTTTGCTGAACTAATGAAATGTAGAAACAGAACAACAAAAAAAATCTTTTTCATTTTCCTAGGATTTTTTTTACGGCAGATTCATTTAACCACAAATCGGGACTCTGCCCTGTTTCAATTTTTCTTCCGTATATGCCTATCCCCATTTCTCGGTTATCCTCAACACCTATAGGCGCATAAGCAGGAACTGAGTTAGCTCCAGAGAGTATGTATTTAGCATGACCCTTTTTCCCGACAATTATATTACAATTATATCGAGAAAACGGAGCGACATCCACATCACTAGCTTCAGTTGCACTCCATGAACGCTTTCGCAAATATCCACTTTCTTCCCACGCAAAATATTTCGTTGGATGAGAATGAATAGAAGCCTCTATTTCATTGTCATCGGTAACGGAAGGAAATGTTGTTGTCGCCGTTTCTGTGTCTTTTGTAACAGCTTCTCCGGGTTGACCTTTATGTATTTCACCATTTTTCCCGACCAAAGAACTATGTTCTCTATATCCGTCTTCTCCCGTTCTTTCCAATACATCAAGTGCCTCACTTAACACCACATCACTTGGCAGTTTGTACGCAGAATTTAAATCTTTTACATCTGTTGTGCCTCCGTTTTTTTTGTTTCTTTTAATCAATTTTGAATCTGCTTTACTTGTTACGACGTACTTTGATTCGTCATCTGCGTTAGTTCCATTCCCCAAATGGGTTCCATCGTCAGAAAAATATTCTTCTTTGCCATTAGGATCTAATAATTTGATAGGATTCCCCATACAATAAGCATAAGGACTAGCCCCCACATGGAATATAGGATCCACACTCAACCACATCGCCCCCGCAGGATCCAGATACCTCGCCCCGTAGTAGTAGAGCCCCGTCTCTTCGTCCAGCTCCTTGGCGTTGAAGAGGTAAGGAGTGTTCCAAGAGCCGTTGCGTTGCTCGACGAAGACCTCGCCGTAAGGGATGTAGGCGACGTGCTGGGTGATCAACCCCTCCGCATCCGTGACGAGGGAGGTGGAGCCGAGGTGATCGACGTGGTAGAGGCGGATATTGTCGTGCTTTTTTCTCATCATTTTCCTTGGGGGTTGGCACGGCTTCGCCGTTGTCAGTGACAGGGGGCTGACAAGGCGTGCATGGTTTTATTACGTTCCAATCAATAGACTTGTGGACATCTATTTCTTTCGAGTTTTACAAATTTACAATTTTATCTGTGCGTATGTTGTTGTTTAAATTTGGGGGAGTATTATAATCAACATTTTTTAAGTTCAAAAATATTCGCAATTTTTCAATTCTAATTTGATTACGAAGGCAATCGGACTGAACATACATACAACCCATATAATAAAAAAAATAGATTGACAGATATTACTACCAATGGGAATAACAAATGTGAATAATCTTTATTTTTTATTAACAACACAATTTTTACAACCGAATATATTACCAAAACTAAATTAGTCAGATAAAAGAACATTACGATATACATTCTAATTTCAGATCTTTCATACAAGATATTATTCAGAGTATAGGTAATAATCCATAGAGCAAAAAAGAGAATCAATTTTAAATGTTTTTTCATTGTAAACTTGTTATTTTTTTATCATACCACATCCTATACCACATCCTACGACTGCAGGGTAAAGAGCTTGAACTGATTGTGATATTATATTTTTATTATACCACATCCTACCATTCCTTATAGCACGAGAATCTGCATCAGAATCTTGAAATAATTCATTCAAACCTGGTCCCCATTGTGATTCAGAATCAGTAATACCTACATGTTTCGACCATGCTCCCCACATAAAGTTGCCTGAATCATAAATATTATACAAAATGTTAGTCCCCTCGAATCTGAAATACATAAGATCCTCCGCATACCTTGCTCTAAAGGCCCCATTACCACATTGGTTTATGGGAGCTTCAAATCCAGGGTTGTGATTTTTATCATAGTATACATCTAAAAATCCAAAAGTAAAGTCCGCATCTCCATGTGAAGCTAGATATATTTTCAAATATCTTAAAAGCCCCCCTTCTATAATATCCTCATTTTGAGGTACTTTTTTTATTGCAGCGAGTGCATCAGAATACGACATATTCATATACACCCTGTCACCAACTTCATATTTTTGATTTGATTTCTCCTTGTCTGCAATCTCTTTGTCATTGAATGTTAATGTTTTACCGTTATAATCCATAAAGACATTGTCTCCTTCGCTTTCTTTTACATTAGAAACAAAACCTTTCTCGGAAACCATTATGGTGTCCCTTCCATCAGGATCCACCATTTTAATGGGGTTATTCATACAATACGCATACGGACTTGACCCCGGATGGAATACAGGATCTACACTCAGCCATCTTGTGCCTGCAGGGTCGAGGTAGCGTGCGCCGTAGTAGTAGAGTCCCGTCTCCTCATCCAGCTCCTTGGCGTTGAAGAGGTAAGGGGTGTTCCAAGAGCCGTTGCGTTGCTCGACGAAGACCTCGCCGTAAGGGATGTAGGCCACGTGTTGGGTGATCTCGCCGTCGATGTCGGTCACGAGGGAGGTGGAGCCTAGGTGATCGACGTGGTAGAGGCGGATATTGTCGTGCATTTTTCTCATCGTTTTCCTTGGGGGTTGGCACGGCTTCGCCGTTGTCAGTGACAGGGGACTGACAAGGGCGAAAGAACCACACAAAGAAAAAGAATAGCCCGTTAATAGTTGGATATTTTCACGAAATCTTCTTCCGTCTTATCCTTTGTGAAAGGGAGGCAATTGTATCTCCGGGAAAAACATCTTTTCACTGCGTCATCTTCTAAGATCGATTGCTTGTATACAACGTCCGAGATGAGAATATAAGAAGGAACTAATTCTTTAACTGCATACACTTCTGTTTCATCACATTGGATGAATTTCCCATGTATGGGCGTGGCGCGGACATATACTAGTTCCAAATTACCGTTGCTCCACTCTGACTTTATGGTCTGAATAACTTTGCCTCGCTGGAATATCATGTCCATAATATCGCTCTCACGAGACTTTGACGCCGTTTGGGCCGTCACGTTTGTCATTTCCTCTTGTTCATCAGAAAAGCATATTTTTTCACCCTCCGAGATCGATAATGGATATATGACAAACTGAGGATTATTTTTAATTGAATCTACATTTGCAATCCAATTATACGCCCAAAAACGAGAACAACTCAGATATTTCCAAGATTTCTTTTGAGCTCTACTTTGAAAATGCGGGATTAGTTTCTTTGAAAATGTGAAAATAATGTAGTCACCCTCTTCAACTTGACAAAATACATTCGAGGAAAAGAGTAATAAAAGGACTATGTGACAAAATATTCTTTTCATATATTAACGTGGATAACACCAATGTTTTAAAATAGAATCAATTTCTTCAGGCGTGGGTTGCGATGCTGGAGGATTATTGAGCAATCCCCCTTGGTTATAATCATTGTCAGGAACTCCAAACGTATGAAGTAATTCGTGCGAGTAGGTTCCTTTGGGAGCATCGTCTCTTTTTTCTGATATGATCATACTGCCCTCAGTCAATCCACCTGATCCTCGAGATTCGACTATATATCTTTGGGTAAATATTGCTGGTCTTGCCTGGTACTTTATTTCCGTGCCTTTTTTTGTCACTATACGAGTTTGAGATGAAAAAAGAGAATATTTATTTGATACCTCATACATCTCCTTACGATCTAACAAACATGGATCATCTGTATAATATTCATAATAATAGAACTGGAATTTCACGGTTCTACCTTCCGTGTTTTTCAAATCATGACACAAGTAATGTTCATATATGTCGTTTTTGATTTCGGAAATTTTTTTCTGATTTTCAGCTATAATCCTCTCATTTTTTTTGTTTGCCTTTTTCGAGCCTACGTTGATTTCGTGCAATTTCTTTAAACATATAACAACATTTGATTCCACAAGAATACTGCCATCTACTTGTTCCGATTGGAGTCCGGCTCTTCCATCCACATCCACCAACTTCACCGGATTCCCCGCACAGTAATTATACGGCGTCATCCCCACATACTTCTCGAACAACGGATCGACAGAGAGCCAAGTCGCATTGGTCGGGTCGAGGTAGCGTGCCCCGTAGTAGTAGAGCCCCGTCTCTTCATCCAGCTCCTTGGCATTGAAGAGGTACGGGGTGTTCCAAGAGCCGTTGCGTTGCTCGACGAATATTTCGCCGTAAGGGATGTAGGCGACGTGCTGGGTGATCTCGCCGTCGATGTCCGTCACGAGGGAGGTGGAGCCGAGGTGATCGACGTGGTAGAGGCGGATATTGTCGTGCTTTTTTCTCATCGTTTTCCTTGGGGGTTGGCACGGCTTCGCCGTTGTCAGTGACAAGGGGGCTGACAAGGCGTGCATGGTTTTCTATATATGTTTACTCTATTGGAATAATATCAAAGCCATATTCACCATGTTTTTTAGCGACTACTCCTCAAAATAGGCAGTCCGTATTCGATAGAGATAGTATCTTTCCTTTTTTCTCAATCCGATGCACTCCGTTCCAACCAACCTTTCCTTTTCGGATAACTTTGATCATAAAAACTGCAACCTCCTGTGTCACAGTATTTAAAAGTAAATGCATTCTTATTGCAATCATATGTGTAACATAGGAGATGAATATCATCCGAATCAAAACTAATATAAGAATCTGTCTTGATTACAACAACTTCTTGGATTGGAATACAAAAAGGCTCCGAAGAAGTTTTTCTATACCACATTTCCCTCATCACATATATGGTTATCATCCCATTACGACATGTATCTAGATAGTCCTTTATATCCGCAGTCTCAATCTGAACGATTTTATAACCTTCTACGACATCTATTTTTTCACTGTAATGTAGCATGTCATTTGACTCAAACAATAGGGTGTGATGATATATGGAATCTCCTGTGTTTTTAAGATGAGCCAATTCCTGCTCATGTATAATTGTTTTGATAAAATTTCTTAACGAGTTTACATATATATTCTCCGTAGCGTGAACAGGGACATATATGAATAGAAAAATAATAATAAATACAATTTGTCTCATGTCGAATTTATTTTTATTTGCCGTAAGCACTAAAAGGAATAGTAGCAATCACTCCGGTATTATCGTATATATATATTGTTCTTGATCTCATTCCCCATACTCTTTTAGGACGGCCCCCTTCCGATAAATTCTCAATATCGGTTTTTGAAGGAGGTTGCACCCAACTATGTCCATTGTTTGTTCCGCTTGGATGCGTGTGATTCCCTTTGGGATGTGAGGATATAATAGCGTCTGCACTAGGATCTGCCACATTAGACATTTCTCCAAAGTATACTTCCCATCCAATAGTATTATGTCTTGCATCAAATTTTCTTCTATAATTCCAATTATACTCTCTATTGTTATTGGGGGTAGTACCTCCCTTGCCATCGTCTTGGATAAAATCCCAACTTGCATCAAATTGACTTTGATTTGGAATCTCTTGAATTAGATTTGTCGGAATATCTCTCTCGCTTCCCCTATTACAAGCATCCCAGATTCTCGATCTTGCATCCATAGCTTGGTCACTGGTTATAGGGTTAGAATTCCCATTCTCTGCTGATTCCTCATTATACATTATTTCTGTTGTTTGCATTGTTTTTATAACAAACCACTTATCATCCCCAGTTTTCCGGATTATTCCAATTGTTGTCCCATCCTCATCGAAATAGTAATTATCTTCACCATCCACATCCACCAACTTCACCGGATTTCCCGCACAATAATTATACGGCGTCATCCCCACATACTTCTCGAACAACGGATCCACAGAGAGCCAAGCGACATTGGTTGGGTCGAGGTAGCGGGCGCCATAGTAGTAGAGCCCCGTCTCCTCATCCAATTCCTTCGCATTGAAAAGGTAAGGGGTGCTCCAAGAGCCGTTGCGTTGCTCGACGAAGACCTCGCCGTACGGGATGTAGGCCACGTGTTGGGTGATCTCGCCGTCGATGTCCGTCACGAGGGAGGTGGAGCCTAGGTGATCAACGTGGTAGAGGCGGATATTGTCGTGCATTTTTCTCACCATTTTCCTTGGGGGTTGGCACGGCTTCGCCGTTGTCAGTGGCAGGGGGCTGACAAGGCGTGCATGGTTTTATTACGTTCCAATCAATAGACTTGTGGACATCTATTTCTTTCGGGTTTTACAAATTTACAATTTTTTCTGCGGTGTTGGCGTTGTATGAATTTTGGAGAGTATTATATCTTTTTTCATTGCATGCGCTCAACATTCCGCCTATATTTATTTGCTCTCGCGGAGTCTACTTCCACCATTCCTTTAAAACCAGAGAATCCTCCATTACTAAAAAGAAGATATAAGGCAGTTTTGCAATAATCATCCCCAAAATTTGCTCCTTTCTCGAAATAATCGATTACTTGAGCAGTCGCTGTACTATCCAACTTTAGCTTATTTTGATGATACACATTCAGAATTTGAGTGGCCAAATCATAACAGGCACGTCCATCATTGAAACTATTAGCCATTATATATGAATAATGAATGTAATCATGAGAATTGCCAGAGTAATGCAACACAGCATCTTTGAACTCTAAATATGATTCATGATCCCATTTTTCTTTCAAGTCAATTTCTGCACGCTCTACTCTTGGACTCTTCTCATTTGATTCACATTGAACGAAAAAAAGAAAGGTTACAAGAACCACCAAACTATTTCTATTCCAAATCTTTAGCATATTTTCTTTGATACAATAATTCATATTGATTTAATAAGCCCTCTGCGGTCTTCCCTTTAAGAAAATCTTTAAGTTGAACAGCATTTTGACCAAACTTGCCGAAACACCATCTGCTATCATATCCATTTATTTGTTCCATCAGTTCCCCTTTGAAAAACACATTCCAAAATCCACCTGTATTAAAGAATATACCATCATCGTACACTTGAATATCCGAGGTTGATGCCACTTGCACATACTCTGAAGGTGCAATGACTATAGTTCCCAAATCTAAAGACAATTGCTGACCTACGGGATTCTCTCCTTTCCCTGTATTGCATGCATACAAAACAATTACCGTTTGCTTATTTTCTTTTGTATTTTTTTGGAATAAATTCTCTTCAGCAGTATTCATAAAATACAATTCAAAATCAACCCCATTCCTAATTTCAGTTTTGTCCTCCATTATTATGGCTTTAGGTATGCCATGAGCTCCAATAGTAAATATATCCTCATGATCGGGAAGATTTTCAAGTTTCCAGTGTAAAGCATTGTTATCTTTCCAGGTGTCAAAATCTTTGTTCTTCAGTTTTTTTGATCTATCAAATGACAAGTATATCTCTTCTCCATCCACATCCACCAACTTCACCGGATTCCCCGCACAGTAATTATACGGCGTCATCCCCACATACTTCTCGAACAACGGATCGACAGAGAGCCAAGCCGCATGGGTCGGGTCGAGGTAGCGGGCCCCGTAGTAGTAGAGTCCCGTCTCCTCATCCAGCTCCTTGGCGTTGAAGAGGTAAGGGGTGTTCCAAGAGCCGTTGCGTTGCTCAACGAAGACCTCGCCGTACGGGATGTAGGCGACGTGCTGGGTGATCTCGCCGTCGATGTCCGTCACGAGGGAGGTGGAGCCGAGGTGATCGACGTGGTAGAGGCGGATATTGTCGTGCATTTTTCTCATCGTTTTCCTTGGGGGTTGGCACGGCTTCGACGTTGTCAGTGGCAGGGGGCTGACAAGACAAGTGTAGTTTATATACGTTCCATTCAATTGGTTTTGGGACTTTATAGTGTTATCTGTGTCTTTGTCGTTGTCTAAATTGGGGAGTATTATAGTCTTCTTTATTTAGAAAAACAAAATCTGTTGGTATCCGTTTAATTATTTGAATGCTCAGTCGTCGTCATTAGGTTTTTGCGCTTCCCATGCATTTTCATGAAGGCATTTTGCATAGACCCAACCTTTTCTGAAATCTCCACCAAGTTTGGGACCAAGATCTAAATAGGAGACAACTTTTGCCAAAAGACTGTCTTCAGTATATTCTAAAACATACACATGATCATTCCCCGCAATAGCATTCAACGGAACATGAAGATAAGGTTCTATCCCACTTTCCAATTGACGATAATAATCCAAGTACCTATTTTTGTACTTTAATGATTCTATATAAATTACACTAACAGGTCTTTCAGGACCCCTAATATCATCATAGCAATACATTTGCTTATGCGACTTTATGTATTCATGGTATTTATCGTGTATAAGGCCACCGAACACACCACAAAATAGCATAATAAATACAACTATACTAATAAAAACCTTCTCTACTTTGTTAACCATCACTATTCTCCTTTCTCCGCTTTTAGAGCAGCGTTCTTATATTCTTCAGACATCCAAATCTTTGAAGGCGTATTCTGTCCATCTACTACCACATTGTCACAGCTTACATTTACACTCATTACGCCATTAAAAACTGATCCGTTCCATTTATTGTTTTTTTCATCGTATTTACTATCCCTGACAATCCAATTACCATATGGCTCATTAAGTCGACTAAAATATTTAGCCTGCTCATCAGTCATTGACACAGACTCAACCAACTTGGTATTTATCACCTGAACTTTTATTCCAATTCCAACCCCTCCAGTCGCTGTGAAACGTTTTTCTCCGAAACCAAAATTTGCTCCAAAAATATAATGAATGCCAACACCAGATCCACATTCAGCATTGTACGAAGTTATATCTCCCAAGAATGTTTCATGACTCCAATCTTGTGTAATCCCTAAATTAATAGAAACAGAAAATCCTGCCACAATTTGTGGATCCTTACTCCCATCATGATTCTCCTGATTGCCAAAATATAGAACGGACCTCATCTTAAATTGAGTTTTCCCAACTTCATCATATGCAGTCCCTCTTTGGTAAACATAATTTAGTCCATAGCCCAATCCAGCTCCAATTTCTACTTCACCGAATTTATAAGTAACGCCAGGCCATTCTCCCCATTCCCAAGGCCATTTACCATTGGGATCCTGTAATTTAACTGGATTGCTAAAACAATATGCGTAAGGAGATATGCCCTTCCCTTTCTCGAACAACGGATCGACAGAAAGCCAAGTCGCATGGGTCGGGTCGAGGTAGCGGGCGCCGTAGTAGTAGAGCCCCGTCTCCTCATCCAGCTCCTTGGCGTTGAAGAGGTAAGGGGTGTTCCAAGAGCCGTTGCGTTGCTCGACGAATATTTCGCCGTAAGGGATGTAGGCCACGTGTTGGGTGATCTCGCCGTCGATGTCCGTCACGAGGGCGGTGGAGCCGAGGTGATCGACGTGGTAGAGGCGGATATTGTCGTGCTTTTTTCTCATCATTTTCCTTGGGGGTTGGCACGGCTTCGCCATTGTCAGTGACAGGGGGCTGACAAGAAAACATTGCAAATCAAAATAATTAGTCACCACCGAAAAATCTTCCGCCATACAATCTTCGACACTTCAGCACATCCTTTTCCTCTCTGGTGGCCTGTATCTTTCTCTTTCTGAGAGGCGTAGATGTATAGTAATAATCATCTCTGGGGTCAGACTCAATGTGGAAATGGGCTAAAGTATGATCTACTATATTATCTTTCCCATCATAAATGTAAAGACGATATGGAATATTGATGTCAAGTGTGTCAACCGGGTATTCCCAAGGAAGTCCCTTATACATCTCACACCCGTCGTGATCGTCGGTTACATACATTTGTGGATACAGAAATAATGAGTCTTTTACACGTTTCCATGTCCCGATTTCCATGCCAAGAAATTTCGTATGATAAATGTAGCTTTTGTCCGAATGCCTCAATAACAATTCCATCTCCATATTATAACCGATTCCCGTATATAATTCCAAAACGGGCGACCGTACACATTTAGATGTGACAAATCCCGAGCCGCCACACGAATAGAAAAAGTGCACACATACACCAATTGCTAAATGTTTAAATATATTATATTTATCAACTCTCATTCCTTTTTGCTATTTTTTTTTGAAGTAACTCCATTTATGTTCCGAAATATTTCGTATTTATGATCCTGACGATTTTCTACACGATGAATATAAACTGGTCGAACCATTAAGTTTTTGTTGTTTGCTGGTTTGGGAAGATTTTTATAAGCAGCAGGATAAGGTGTTTTGTCCATCTTTGACTCAAAGTCATCACCTCTTAAATGGGCCTCCACTTCATCAAAATAATCGTACAATGCACCTGCATCCTTTGTTATGCCACCATCCTTGGTCCCCTTCAATGACAATAGACCTATTTCAAACTGATATCCATGCTTCAACTCATGAGCAAAATCACCGAGGTTGACTATCTCATCAGGATAAGCATAATAAGTGTTGACATTAATGATGAAAGTCTTTGTATCCTGATCATATGAAACGAATCCAGCAGAATGTCGTTCGTATGGAATATCATTTTCATCGTAATCCGTATACGGTTCTTTATAGTAAGTCTTGAAATCATACAATTGATCGGACTCTCGCATCGTATTAATTTCCTTTATCGCTTCTTTATAGCGTTCTTTATCTGCTTTATATTCTTGAAGTTTCTCGTCAGACACACCCTTGTCGATTTTTACATTTATTTCCGATATTTTATCAACCGCAAATCTTACCATTTCTCCAGCCATTTCCTCTGCCGCTGGTGTGAGTGTTGTCCCGTTCGGGTCAACTAACCCCACCGGATTCCCCGCACAGTAATTATACGGCGTCATCCCCACATACTTCTCGAACAACGGATCGACAGAAAGCCACATCGCAAGGGTCGGGTCCAGATATCGGGCCCCGTAGTAGTAGAGCCCCGTCTCCTCATCGAGTTCCTTGGCGTTGAAGAGGTACGGGGTGTTCCAAGAGCCGTTGCGTTGTTCGACGAAGACCTCGCCGTACGGGATGTAGGCGACGTGCTGGGTGATCTCGCCGTCGATGTCGGTCACGAGGGTGGTGGAGCCTAGGTGGTCGACGTGGTAGAGGCGGATATCCCCTTCATAATCAGCACGTTCACCTTCGCCCGTGTTGTCGTCCGACAATTCCGACAATGGGGTGCCCCCGCAACAGAATGACTTGCCGTTCACATAATCATTGTTCTCCTTTGGTCTATTTTCCACATTGAAGGAATCGTAACGAGCCGCCAATGCACCATTCTGTTTGCCATATTTGTCCGCAAAATCTATCTCCCGAATATCCGCACCCGCATATTCCATGCGTCTCGGATCGGCACCGAAAGCATCAATGTCACCCATCTTGCTGGCGATGCGTTGCGCGCCTGCATAAATGTGCTTCGTATAACGTCCACCATTGGTCACGACAAGATAAGGGGAAACATATCCCACGAACTTCATCATCGCCGAATCGTTCTCTAACGCCTTCTCGCTGTTGACATAAACCGCCAGGTCTGGGGCAGATAGCTTCACCGTCCGCTCTCCACTCGCATCATAGAAATAATTGCTCACGAAACCGTTGTCGTTGATTGCCAACAGACGGTTCTCCTCGTCCCATAGCATCTGTCGCACCTTTTGTCCTGCGGTATCCGATACGCACGTGGAATCATCCGTCGGATTCACCGCCGCCAAAATCTGATTTCCGTTCGCGTCGAAATCATAGAGATGCACGCTTCTGAAGGTATCCGTCACGGCGGAGTCGGAAGAATATTCTTTGGCATTGACATTCAACAGCTTGAATGTGTTCTCCTCGTCATATGTGTAGGTGAATTCATGCCCAGACTCCAATCTTCCCTTGAACTGCAGGTTCTCCTGTATCAAATCGAGCTTCTTAGAGGTCACGTTATAGAGTTTGTCATAGGACATGCTCAAGTTGTAGTGGGCAGTGTCGGTGTCGCTCGCTCTGAAGCTTCCCTCCGCGCCTATCAGTCGGCTCCATCTGTCGTAATCGTACGAATGAGAGGTCCTGCCACCAATGGTTCTGCCGGCGTTCCCTATCGCCTTGGCCGTCACATCGTTGACGAGGCTCGTGATGTTGTCCATCTCGTCGTACCGGTAGACGTTCGACATGATTTCCCCCTCGTATGCAGGGGAAGTCACAGAAAGCGTAGCGAGCCTGCGGCGGTTCGGGGAGTAGGTGTAACGCGTCTCCGTACCGTTGCCATACTTCATATATTTCCGTTGCTCATACATGTCGTAGCCGATGGTATCAATGTAGCGATAAAGATACTTCTTTTCTCCGATAACAGAGGATAATTGTCCACCTAAATTATAAAAATATTTCACTTTTTCACCGTCAGGATAGATCATTTCTTGCAGGCGGTTATGGCTGTCGTAGGCCCACTCGGTAGTGTAGGTGGCAACCGCCACGTTAGGTATAACCAGGGTGCGGCGTTGTTTGGTCACCTCGCCCATCTTGCCGTAGTAGTATTCCGTGGCGCCGCTACCGTCCTCCACAAGGGCCAATCTGCCCACACGGTTGTGCTTAGCGTTTCGTCCGCCGTAGGTGTAGGTGACGTTGTTCTCCGGGTGACGAGGGTATTCCGTCTTGACCAGACGGTTGTACTCGTACTGGTACGTTATGGTGTCGCCATTGGCGGTACCTCTCTGCAACACATTGCCGGCATTGTCATACACGAAGGTGGTCAAGCCAGCCGATGGATGATTCACAGACAATCTGCGTCCCGCCAAGTCGTAAGCGTAACTTGTCACGTTATTGCCCGCATCGGTCACGGTGAGGAGTTGCCCGATCGGGTCGAAGGCATATTCGATCACGACAGGTTCATTCGTGCCAGGCTCGACACGTTCCGTCTTCGAAGTCTGTCCCGCACCGTTGGTGTAGGAGTAGGAGACATCATTGTTCGGAGCGGTGACGGTCGATTTCATCCTGCCGTCTTCGATGCTGTAGGCCATCCGAGTGACGCTTTCCGGACCGCTCTCGTCACCCGGCAGTGTCTGTGTCAGTGGTCGGTCGATGGCATCGTAGGTGGCAGTGTTGAGTGTCAACGTATTGAAATCCACAATATCGGCGTATGCAGTCAACGGGCAGGTAGTCGGGTGCGTCGTTTCGACCGTTCGTCCGAGTGCGTCATACTTTGTTCGTCCGGAGACGATGTATTTCACCTCCGCCTGTTGGGAGTTGTCAATGACCTCAGCTTCCTTCTTCACCTGGTAAGGGCGTCCGAGGCCGTCCACATGGGTGACGGTCAGCAACGGATCACTTGGGTGCTGCGGGTCATAGTGGCTAGTTACGGCATAGGAGGTCTTGTAGTCCGCCCCATTGACATATTGGTAGGCGACGGTGTAAGGCACACCTTCGCTTTGTTCGTTCGGTGCGATGATGGTATCGATACGTCCAAGGTCATCCACATGATACTGTACCGTGTAACCATTCATGTCACGCACGGTTCTAGGGATACCGTAGCGGTAGTCGTAGTCCTCCATCTCGCTACGGTAGCCGAAAGCGTCGGTCACACGTTCCGGGTACATGTTGTATTTACGGTCGTAGAGGTAGGTGAAGAACATCTGCTCGCCGTTGGCGTTCTTCGGCAACGTCTTCTTTGTGATGTTTCCGTACGGATTGTATTCGAATGTCGCGACGGCATTCTTCCCCTCCCCCAATGACTGTTCCATCTTCGTGATCGCCCACGGGGTGATTTCATCTTCATATGAGGCTCTCACCTCACGGTATATCTCCTCGTCGGAACCCTTCACGACGACATGTTTCGGTGTGGCGTATTGATCCTTATCATACTCTATGGTAGTGGTGTAGTCGCCGAAGGCACCGTTGGTCAGATCCTCGAAATGGTAGTTTCCGAGGTTGCCATAGCTCAAGTACGCATATGTCTCCTTGCTCAGATTCAGGGAGTTCCCGTCTTCGTAGGCAACAGAAGTTTTCTCCGCTGGGGCGGAGAAGAGACGCTCGGTCGAAGCAGTCTGGTCCACATCCAGCGAGCCATTCCCTGAAACGCTGTAATGTTGGTAGTTCGTGCGTTCCTCACGATATTTAAAGGAGGTGTCCTTGCCAGCTATGAGCGACCTTGTGAGGGCACCTGCGGTGAGGTAATGGTTCACGTCGTACTCCTGCAAGAGCGTGCGGATGGTATCCGCGCCGTCCATGCTTATCGTATAGACCTTGCCAAAACCGAGGAACTCACGCTCTCGACGGTCGCGTTTTCCATTCTCATAAGCGAAAAGTGTTTTTATGAGTGGATTAACCTCGGTCGAGTCGCTGATGGTGAGGGCAGACATCGCCCACTTACCTCCCGGATGGTCGGTTGTCGGTTTCGTGTGCGCATATTCGATGGTGAACTTTCCGCCGAACGGGTTGGTTACACTCTTAAGTTTGTTGGTGGCACCGATCATGGAATGGTGTACTTTGAGTTCCGTCTCGGAGTTGGATTTCATCAAATCCAGGAATCCGTCGCCGTCGACGTCGGAAATGCCAGAGATCGTACGGCTAGTTGATTTGGAGGTACCTCCACTCACGAATGGTGAAATAGTGAAGATGCCAGCGGAGAAGACCGCACCACCATTCGCGAACTTGGATTGTGCGGTAGCCTTCGACGCATTGATGGAACATCCTTTAGGATCTTGATAGAGCTGTATGCTATCCGAGTAGGAGTCTCCCATGTTGATTTTCGCTAAAATGGACTCTCCATCATTCCCCAAATAGACCATGTCGGGAAGTCCATCGCTATTCACATCCATAAGCTGACTGGTGACCTCCGTGTAGGAGAACGTCGTATTTCTTCCCGCACAAATTCTGCCACTACCACAGAGGGGCACCGTGATGCTGGTTCCCGCACCTCCATTTTGGGTCTCTCCATGATATATTTCGCCGGAACTGAATGTAATATCCGGGGTGAAACTATAACCGAGATTTAGTCTGACCTTGTTAGGGTAAACCTTGTCAGGGAGTCCGTCTCCGTTGATATCGTACCATTCCCACACAGATCGGGATTCGTTGCGGGAGTAGTTACCATTGGCGCTGGTGCTGAGTGGTTGCGTCGCCTTAGCGGCCTCCTGCGCCATCTTAACTTGGTTTTTCAAGGTAAAGGCGGCCTTTATCTCAGCGATTGCTTTGGTTATACCGCCAGACCCTTCACCGCCGCCCTCGGATGCGTTGGAATCATCGCTCAACTTATAGCTGAGGTTCATGCCCATGCACCACGCGTTAGCTTCCTGCATCGGGAGACCACCCTTGCTGAAATAGACCTTTTGTTCGCTCAGAGAACCATCGACGGAGGTATATGTCACATCCATTGATTGCCTATCATCACCTTGGTTACGGTCAGATTTGCAGTGTAGCCAATCCGGATAGCCGTCGCCATTCAAGTCCAACACTGAGTTCTCCGTATGAGACTTCGTGTCCGACGAACCACCGCTAGCGCCCAAACCGAACTTTTTTATCTTCACACCGCAACTTGCAGATCTTGAATTTGTGAAGGATGCCGTAGAGAGTGTAGGCGCCGAACAAGTTCCAGTCAATGCGGGGTCATCACTTTTGGTGAAATTGTAGGAAGGAGCGAAATCCATTGTGTCGATGACAGGGTTACCCATACGGGAAGCGGATTGCGCGGACGCACCCACCCAAGTGAATTTTGTGGCACCCACGTAGGTGTTCGAGGCAACATCATAACTCATCGGGAAGAGTTTCATCTCATCCGTTTTGCCTACGATTCTGGAAAGCTCATCCGGGTCGATTTCCGCATCTTCGTTCTCTCCCCATGATTTGAGCAAATTCTGGTCATCCTCGCTTATTTTCATGGATTTCATCTTCAAGTCGGCAAGATTGATCGGATCCTTTTCGTTTTCCTTCCCGCTGTTGTAGGCGAATTGTCCCCATCCTTTGTAGAAGGAGCCAAGGCAAGACAACGAATCCGGGAAGTCAGTATAAAGCGATGTGCGTATGGTCGTGATCACCGTGTCTTGTTCTTCTGAAACGGTTTGCTCGTTCTCATCCTGATACTCAAGGAGATATGTTCTATGGAAGGCAATGTCGACGTGACCCGACTCTACCGTGTCGGAATAGGCGATGAAGCGATATGCATGGTTTTCCAAATCCTCCACCGCATATTTAGCACCATCCAGAACCTCATCCACGAGCCGGTTGTTCTCATAGCAGTACACCTTCATCTTGTTCGGGCGTTCTATGTCAGTCAAACCTAAGACGATGGAGACAGAATCGTTATCCACATAAGTTACTTCGTCGCCATCCTCATCCACAAAACTTAATGTTGTAGGGCCATACACCTCTACCTTGTTGTTGTACTGTTTAGGCAATGGGGAGAGACGCACCACATCTGTGGCACCATCAGCACCCATCACCTCCACGACAGGCCTCCATGAAACCGCATCATGGCGAACAGGGTTATCCGAAACGATTTTGAACGTCAATAGGGTTGAGTCCGAGAAGGAGAAGTTGGCTGAGCCCTCAGGTAGATTTTGGCCTTCCGAAAGGATAATCTCTTCCTGTACAGACTGATTCTTCAATTGAAGGTCTGAACTTACGATTAAAAGTCTCACATCGGAGGAAGAGAGAGCGCTCTCCCAAGTCACAGACACCGTGGAGTTGGCAGGCACGACAACCGAAGAGACATCGGCAGCGCTGAAATCAGCTTCCGAGTTGTAGTTTCGTACGTTTTCCCCATCCACATCCTGCTCTATCGGCAGTGGGGATGTATATTGAATGTCGGATGTCCACTGGACATCATCTTTCCACCCCTGCCTTCTGGACTGAAGCCTAAAGAAGATAAGGTCTCCTTTCAATACGGAACAGGTATTGGAAAGAGTACTCACTGTATCGTTTGTAGCAGGATTTAGACTATCCACCATTAGATTGGAACTTCCACGCTGCAGGTAAACCCTCACACCGTCCACGAATTGGGAGGAGTCGTCAACCACACTATATGGAGCAATGGATACCTGTGACTGAATGGAGACTTCGCCGTCGAAAGGAGCCCGCCATACGCGGACAGCATCGTGCATCGGGAATGCAGTCTCCAAAGAGTCAATGATCCGATCCATATCCACTTCAGCGCTCATACCCGGATAGTTTGGAATCATTGATTTTTCCGTATCCTTGATAGGGTTAGGAGTGAGCGACGAAAACCTTGAGAAGGTAGGAACTCCATCCACTAAGTGGTTGAAATAAACCTCACCCTTGTATGCGATATCAACCAGACCGTCATTGTTGAAATCCTGAAAATAGACAGATGTGTGACTATTGTCCCATGTCTGTGTGAAGGTCGCACCGATACTGGCGTAGGATATGCCGGCACCGACATCCTCGCTCAAGGAATGTGAATCCGACTTGCTAAATGAGAAGAGCAGAGGCTCATCACTTGGGTTTTCCACCGAAATAGCTTCTCCGAACGACGAACTTCCCCATTGTGCAGGTTCATATCCAATGCCCTTACTTGTTTGGTACACTTTATCCGGCAAGCCGTCACCATTGATATCCACCAAAGCGACCCTACCACCTCCCGAGCTGTTGGAATAAGTATAGGAGACTCCTCCGTAAAGCGCAAACGCACCGGCGTTCGCACCTCCACCGACTGTAAAGCCATCCGAACAATCGGTGCAATTGATCATGGACGTCTTTGCAAGGAATGCATCACCTTCCCTCAATGACTCGAAAAGAGGATTAAACGCCTTTGTTGAATTATAAGTTTTCTCCCCTCCAAATAAGTTGGGAGGAGCAGAATAGTAATCTAGTTCGTGGGTGTTGAAGACGTTCCCATCCGCACCAATATGGGATACGGACGCCAGCAAATTGGTGTGGAAATCGCCCTCCTTGTAATTAAACTTATACCCCCTCAGGTATTTTCCTTCGAAGTAGATGTTCACACTATCCAACAAATGGTTGCTGGATGTGAGGTATCCATAACGGGCATCGCTACGTTTGATTTTCTTCTCAGCCCCGTTTTTCACCACCACCACCGTGTGAGGATCTTCTCCGGCATTACCAGCCTTTATCGAATCCAAATAGAGTGCTTTGGCATAGAGCAGCGCATTGCCCTCTTCATCTTTGAAAGTGTATTCCTCCTCTTCCCTATATGTGTACTCGACGTAGTCTCCGTGGATCTCTTGGATACGTGTTAGATGCCATTCGGAGATGACATCACTTCCATTGCCTTGATATTTGCCCTTCACAACGCCTATGATGGTTGTATCCTTGACGGTTTCGTTGTCCGCATTCTTTCTTTCAGTGATCTTGTAGGCTCCGTAAGTATATTTTGTGCCCTTACGGTCGGTCACCTCCCAGATGTAGTTCGATGGTTTATCACCGATGCGGACAATCTTAGAAAAAGCGCCCTCTTTACGAGGATAGAACCTTACGCCGCTGTTCCCATTCCCGCTCTTTCTACTGTGATTGGGCTCACGGTGAGCAAGGCCGACACCATCCTCCAGCAACATCTGTCCGTCCAGCAGATAGGTCTCTGACTCAAAATCCGAGTTGTAACGAGGCACACCCCAACGGGTATCCACTGTGATGGCGGAGGTAACCATGTTCCAACCCTCGCCCAACCAACCGCTGCCGGCATCACTGCTATATTGAATCGTCAGGTTCGGCGCCATGCCGTTACGGGCAGGTGGCATCTCCAGGCTGTATGACAATGAAGCGGTACCGTTGCTATTAGCCTGTGGTGCCTCCATCATTTGCACCTTGGCGGTAGGATCCGCCGCCTGCAGATCACTCATCATGGTTGGTGCGAATCCCTGCGTCTCAGGCGATTCAGGTGCTTGGATCACACCATTGATCATATCCGTGAAGTGTGTGGTGCGGGAGATGATTTTGCGGTTCTTTCGATCCACACTATCACGTTGCAACGCCACCCAATGTCCCAATTGTTCATCGTAGTAGTAGGTGCGGATGTCATCCTCGGTGTATCCACTCGGTATTTTGGTGCGATCGTAGCCAAGCACCACCTTGGCACCCTTGCCGCCGAAATGCTCGCCATGAGGCAAGAAACGGTAACCGGAGAAACTGTCCGTCACGTTTGTCAGTCCGCGGTCCAACTTCGGCAGTTGAGATTCGCTGATGGAGGAGACAGAGATGTCGAGGCTGTTTTTCAACACACCCACCTCCACCTCCAATGAGGCTGTCGGAGCCTCCAGCCGGGAAGCTTTTTCCTGTTCAAACGTTTGAGTTCGAGAATATGATGTTATCTCACTTGCCTTTACGAAAGCAAAGGATATCACACATAAAACAATCGATCCAAAATACTTCAAATGTGACATAAAAATACTTAAATTGTATTGGTTGACGTCTTAATCTACATTAGTTAACACTCACCTCATTTAGGGGTTCTTAGGGTCTTTGTTTCGTTGGATTCCAACGAACTCAGTGCAATCCAAAGCCTCATTCTTTTGGTTATAAACTAGTTTCCCTGAGTGAAGGGAAACAGGGAGTTGGTACACGTTGCCCCACAAGTCAGTGACCAAGATGATACCGCCCTGATTATCATAATGATAATAGTATTGGCGTTGCTCATAATCATCATTGCCCATATCTACATTCGCACTTCGCAGGGCCGTGCTAGCCAATTCCGGACATGCTTTAGCCGGTTCCGTCAATTGGGCATCGAGCGTATCGAAACGCATCGTCAATCCCTCATATGCGTTCGCCCACAATGAAGGATAGTTCTGCTCCTTTTGAAGAGCCACACGTTCCACGCGGCGGGCATCCGCACCGAACGAAGCATTGCCCCCCACTTTAGAGACCAAAATACGGTCATCAATGTAGACGTGCTTGAACCAGAGCGAATCACTCGTCTTCTCAAAATAAGGATTGACCCACATGCGGTAATTATCAACCGAGCCATCTATTATTGCCTGAACCGAATTGACATAGACCGCACTTTGGGAGGCCTCCATCATGTAGGTCAATGCACCGTTCCCATCATACCAACGGGTTGACAAACATCCATTGTCACTCTCGGCATATACGTTATTCTCCGCATCATAGGTGGTTTGCAACATAGGGAAACCTCCAGCTGGAATGAATTCCGGCAATGGATTAGAGAGGGACAAAACTCTTTGTGACAACATATTGCCATTGGCATCGTATTCATATAGCGTAGTATTGAACGCATTCTGTGAGTTATCCGCCAAGTCTTGTTTGTAATCAGGAGCATAGGGTGACGCATAGTGGAATTCATCACGAGACCTGCCTTCCGACCTGCCTGGTTCCAAAATGTTGTTTTGCTCAAACCTGATGCTCTCGACGGAGAGTCTTGCAGAATCGTCGTAGGCATGATAGGATGTCAGAGAAAGTGTGTCCATACTTTGTGGATCATCGATACGATTCCGATATAGGTTGAGATATTCGGCATACTCTTTCAGTGTCCAGTTGACATACAAACTTTTGTCGACGGACAAACCAGAATAATCTATTTTTTCGTTGTTCTGAGCGAACATTTGTTTCTCCTCCAAATGGAGTTGCTCCGCACCGCTCCGGTTGTTCCTGACAGTAAAGGAGGTGCTATCCGTAAAGACTTTCCTGAATGTCTCGTCACCATTGCAATATTTAGAATGGACACGGTTCCCTCTAATGTCGTACCATATGGAATCTGCATAATTGTATATATAGGCTTTTTCACCCCACACATGTTCCAATTGTCCCGCCACATTATAGCGGTATTTCACCATTTCACCATCCGGATAGATGATTTCCGCCAAGCGGTTCCATGTGTCATACTTGAATTGTGTCACATAAGTCTCGATGGACTTGTTAGGGATAACCAATGTGCGGCGCACCTTGACAAGTTCCCCATGTCTGCCATAGAAGTATTCCTGCGCACCAGTTGCGTCGATCATTAGAGAGAGTTTGCCCACTCTATTGTGCGATGCGTTCTTGTCTCCGTAGAAGAGATAGACGTTGTCAAGCGGATTAGGGTAAGCGATTTTCGTCAACAATCCTTGGTGATACTCGTAATGAATGGAGCGACCATCACCCTTTGTCTTTTGCGTCATCCGGCCATCCTTCCCATATTCGTACGTGATTGTGCCATGGAGAAGACTTGACTGAGACACCAAATGCCCGTTCGAGTCGTATTGGTACCGCACGTCGTCCTCTGGTGTCACCGCACGGATTACATTCCCCAAAGCGTCATAATCATATTCGCTTTTGTCCACAAAGAAGATGACGTCCCCCTTCCCATATATCGCATTGACACATGGCGTTTTCTTGCGAAGTAAATGATTCCGGTGGTCGTAATAAATTTCTTCCAATGGTTGTCCAGGAATACCACTCCATTCTGAGAAGCGGCTCAACGTCAAACAATTTCCCTCATCGTCGCCATATACGTGGACGAACTGATGTGTGCCAGTAATCGTATCAACACGATCCAACGCATCATGGCTTAGTGTTGAGTCCGCCGATTCATATACGGCATCGTCCATATTCTTTTCGTTTCCGTTGTGGATTGCCGGGGAGCAGACAGTAGCGACACGCCCGAACGGATCGAATGTCTTAGCCTGCGTCGTAACCCAACTCAAATTCTTTGTGGCACTTTTCGAGTCTACATTCACATTCGCCAAAGACATCCTACGAACAGATTGTAGTGGACGACCGAATCCATCCGTCAAAGTGTAGGTGGTCATCCATTTTTCATCGGATGTGCTGAATGGCGCATTGTATCGTATGGTAGAAGCCACTAGTGGGTCGGCTATTTCATTGCAACGACAGGTATCCACCGTAATCGTGTCATAGGATACCGTGTAGATGGAGTCCTCGAATCGCATTGACGGGCAGATATCCCAATCCTCCAAATTCACAGAATCGTTCTCCTTACCCATTATAACTTGTATGATTTTTGCCTTTATGTTGTCGGCAATGATTCCCTCCCGGATACTGTCAGGGATAACAAGTACCAACGAATCCGTAAATATGCGCAAGTCTAAAGAGTCTTCCCCCAGAATCTGATTCTTCATTTCGTATGAGTAAACAATGGAGAATGGTACATCTTGGTCTTGCTCATTAGGTGCTAAAATAGTATCGATTCTACCAAAAGCATCAAAGGTGCGTTTCAGTTCGAAACCGTTCAAGTCCCTAACTGTCGTTGGCCTTCCATAAGGATAGATATAGTCCTCCAATTCAGTCCTGTAGCCAAGATTGTTTTCCACGCGGTCGAGGAACATGTTGAACCTCCGGTCATAGCGGTAGGTGCAGGTCACAGAATCCCTTTGTGCGTTGGCAGGGAATCGGATCTCCGATATGTTCCAATCTTCATCGTATAAGAAGAAGGTTTTCTCATCTCCCTTTGTATGAGACAACAGATGGAACGGATAATCAGCAGAATATTCGAAAGCATCTCTGAATAGATATGCATTGTCATCCGCACCCATTTTCGCCTCTATGCTCTTCAACAGGATTCGTCCATCATCTTTCCCCTCATGGATAAAATGGACATTCGAGCCGTCACTATAGTTCACCTTGCTCAACGTACCCAATGCGTCATTGTACTCATATGAAATCATGTAGTTATAGTTGCCTATTGTCGTGCGTTTCTCCGTCAACCGTACGTTAATGAAATTCGACGTCGGTCCATCCGTCACGGTCCAAGTGTATAGCGTTTTCTTCAGGACGTTGTCCTTTTCCGCATTGTAGAGCAAATGCTCCGTGACTCTGCCCAAAAGTTCCGTATGGATTGAGTCGTAAGCATAATGTTTCACGCTATATCGGAGGGGTTGGTCATTTCTCGTATCTATGTGGGAGGTAGTGACTTCCTCGAACCCGATGAAGTAGCCTAGACTGTCACAGTAAGGTTGTTTGTATGTGTATCGGTTAAAAGAAGGTGCACCATCCGCACTCACCCCATCATTCACCCAAAACGTGCTCAAGACGCGCTTGCCTTTATGTTGGTCCGTGTAGTTGAAATACCATTGGATCAGCGTGTCGAACGGAATATCCATGATGTTGACGCCCTGAAGGAAAAGGGAATCGAGCACATCCTTTGTGCGATCAATCAACAGTGATTTGTAAAGATCATCCGCCTGAATAGAGTCGTTCACTTTTTGGGTAAAAATGTTAACGCACTCCGAAAACATCAAGTCGGTCGGATATTGTTTCACATCTACCGTCGATATACTTCCGAATGTGTCCGGCTCCGCCGAATAGGCGTAATCCACAGTGAAGCATCCACCCAACGGGGTGTGTACGGACTTCAGCAAGTCTGTTCGGTCGATGATAAGACTATCCAACGATATGTTATGATACAGATTCCTATACATCTTACGTTTTGCCACCGAATCCTTATCCGCATAATATTCAAAAGAATGCTTGTACTCCTGTTTCCTTACTGAACCGTCGTTCATTATCTTATACCCATAGGAAAGGAGACTGTCCAACTTGCTTGGGGTTCCACTGTATCTGAAAGCATATTCACGTACATTGATCCATTTGTCATTTCCTCTAGGTTTTTCTTTAGCGGTTAAGATAGATACTCCCATCACTTGTTTGAAGGAAATGTCCTTACCCTGCCATTTCTTTTGTTTTCCGTTTCCTTTAATCGCTATGCAGGTGTGAGGTTCCCGCTTAGGGTTACCCACGAAAATGGAGTCGTTGTCAGAGATGTTCTTGCCATATTGATAACGCACATAGTCTCCGTAAGAATTGACGGTCTCGGAAATTTTCCATGTTAATATCTGTGAGTTGGAGTCTGCCCTCACTACATCCTTCAAGACGTTGTCTTTGTCATATTGCCCGAAACGGTAGGTCACACCTTCGCTATCGGTATACTCCCAACGCCCCGTCGACTCTTGTTCTTTGCCCAAGATGAAAAGGATTCTTTCATTTCCCGGGTTCACTTGGTATTGATATATCTTCGCAGTGTCGCCTTGCATGCCTACGTAGGCGATTCTCTTGCCGTTTAGCAAGAACCTCTTCCCCTGTTCATTCGTTTCACACATGGTGTCTGTTTCGACACACGGGAGGTCTAGGTTCCATCCGACACCCATGTTGCCGATTCCTCGGCTACTGTTGTACGAAACGGTCATGCGGGGAGATAGATGGTGATGCGCCGCCGGGCGGAAGATGTCGTATGACAGCAACACATCCCCTTCCCCGTTGGAATACGGCATGGAGACCAGCTCCACTTCATCCGCCGGATTGGCATCAGGCAGCGACGTGAAATAATCAGGCGAGAAGCCGAATGGCTCTATTACGGATGGCCACTCCACAGGAATAGCCTGCGTAATGGTATCATATTCATGCAAGTCCTGCATGGAGACCTCCTCCAAATCCCTCATGGCATCGTATACGACACCATGGTTGAGGTTGGTGATGTCCCTGGCCTCCATCACGGCGGCGACAGAGATCAGGCATGAACAGACTCCTATTTTCCAGCAAAAACCGCTCATTTCCATCTTATTTTATTACTGTTATACCATCAAATACTTGTCCATCATCCGTAACGACAATCACGATATACGTTCCTGGTTCATTCACTGAGAATGATTTTGAGGCTCTCCCTTCCCTCACATTTTCGTTCTCTTCCCGTATTAGTGTGTTATTAAGCGTATAGACGAAGAATGTAGCGGAAGATGAGCTCGGCAGGGTGACTGCTGCAGTGAATGTTCTATCATCAGAGTTCCACAAACTCATGGATGGGGCGTTTAAGGCTTTCCGTGAGGAACCACTACAATTCACATTAAAATCAATCAGATATCTCATGAAACCCGTTGGGTGGGCGTAGACACTCCCTTCATTCGAGTAATAGAACAAATTAGATGTGCTGTATTGATCGAAGAAGAAATACGGGAATTCCCCTCTTCCCCAGTTGAAATGTTCCAGCAAAACCCCCGTCACATTTCCATTTGTCGATTTCACACCAAATTTAAAGGTATTCTCATTATTAACCACATTAACGACATATATGGATTCTCCGTTCTTATATATTCGAACCTCGTTTGGCGCCGTCATTTGGATTCGTATGTTATCCCCTACGTTCACATCCAACGCATTGGCTAATATTGCCCCGTTGCTTATGACGTTTAGCTTTCCTTCACTTATCCTTACGCCATAACGGAAGACGCCTTCTTGCGCATGTGATGCAGTATCGTTAATAAAAGCCACTTTCGATTCGGATTGCACATCGGTCAAATTCCAAGAAATTGAGCCATAATTTCCTTCGCAGTTGGCGCTGTTGCAAGCGAAATTCACGTCAACCAGCGTTATGCCCGTCCCGTCAAAATCAACCGTATTACAATTTTTTGGCATCACAACCAGAGAATAATTGGCATTAGCCAATGGAGCCACATTTCTCACGACAAAGGAGTCTTGGGCGAATACGGTATCAATACCGCCATTCCATCCCGGCATGAATGAGCAATAGAATCCATCGTCGTTCTGTGGCAACGTCAGTTTCACGTAGCCATCACTGTTGGCTTGGTATCCGTTACATGTCGGATCCGTCACCTCGAGGATGTACTCATATTTCTCCGGATTTGTTTCCTCCATCGGAACACCTGCGTATGCGAAAGTGAAATAGCAGATAGAGTCAAATCGTATATCGTTGAAGATTATTTTCTTACGTTCTTCGTCGACTTCACTCATGCAGATAGTGTCCACCTTTGTCTCGAATGCATCTGTGCCGGAACGGTCTATCAGGATGTAAATATTGCTATCCCTGTGCAAGGCGATTTCTTCGTCCTCCACCATTCCATAACCCAGTTCTATGCGATGGGTGTAACTATCATCCACACCATAGGGTTGTAGTTTCCAGATTCGTTTCATGACTTTCAGGCTGTCGGTATAATCAACAGTATCAGACATCTCTTCCACCGCCAGCTCCATCAAAGTGGATTTCCCATTGTCCCCAAAGAGGATGTAGGAAGAGTCCGGGATAGATGTATTCTCCGAGAATCCGACCTCAAGGAGATTATATGCGGATGATTTCTGTTCCTCTGAGTTGCCCTGATGGTAAGTGTCATCCACGTCATAGGCATCCTCCTCATAGGCGGTGGTGGATTTCTCCTGATGGAACCCACTCCGGTCGTCTCTTCCATAACCGGTCACTCGGTTCTTATAGGTATTGTCCTTCCAAAGAAGATTCCCGTTCGGAGCGATATAGAGAGGAAGCGTTATGCCATATTTAAGGGCGAGGTAGGATTCCACGCGTAGCCTCTCTCCTGTACGCAGAAAACGTGGGTAGACTGCCACTTCCGGCATATAAAACGTGCGGGATGGCAATGAATTGGCTTCCTCGTCTATCGCCGTATCTCCTGCGGCCCAAGCCTGCTCGAATTTGCCTCCCAGGTTTATTTTCGCGGAGCGTCCCGTCCTCCAGATGGAATGGTCTGATTTCTGAGCCTCCTGGTAGGTGAGGATCTTCACCCTTTGGGCAGTGTCATTAGCCACCAACAAATCGGGGCTATAATCGTACACCCTCTTCCCATCGGCGGTTGTCCGTATTACCTTGGTCTTGGAGAGTACCCTTCCCTGTTCGGGTTGTCCTTTGACATGGTAGAGGAAAGACTCCTTCGCCGCATCTGTTTTCTTCGCCCCCACTACAGCGACGACCGTCTTCTGGGAAAGCTCAGTCCCTTTCACGCTGAATTCCCGACTCACGGTGCTGTCGAACGGCATGGCGGGATTAAAATTATAGGTGTGTATCTCCGACCGGGGAGCGATCACCTCCTCTGTCGTGCCCATCCGATAGAGATGAGACTCATTAGCGGATTGATCCGCCCAATGGTAAGAACCATTCAGATTGCCAGAGGCCGGAGCCGTCTGGAACCACACACTTGGAGAGGCCACGCCCCCTGGGTTTGGTTGAGCGTATGATACTGCGGCACAAATGCCTAATATTGCAGACACGCCAAAAATCTTTCCCGTCGCGTTCATAGGTTTGATATCGTTATTTTTTGTTATTTCTTTCCTTTTACTCTACTCACATAAAAATAGGCCATCGCCACATGGTTGCCCGTTGACACGGAGATGACCAAAGGTTCCCTTGGATTTATCCCCATGTCGAATATATTGTTGAACAAGTCATTCATATTGTATTGGTTCTCTCCCGCAACACAATCTCTGTCAATAGATAGAGACTCGTTCCCGAATTTCAATGGGGTGCCATCCGCATGGAATATTTTAAAATGAACCTTTCTATCTTTCAATAAGGTGAACGACAGTACGCATGAATCCTGGCGGATTGGGTTCAGTGAAAGCTGAAGTGAACCGCAGAAGTCTGGCTCACAGTCCAATGTGAATTCGGCGTCATGCATCGTTTCGTTCCCATTGCCATACCATGATTTGAGGCCATTCTTGCCCACTATGTAGACGAAGTAAGCCAAGTGTTGGTTAACCACGTCGTCAGGTATCTTCATGGAGTAGATCCATTCCCCCTCCTGTTCGGTGAAGTCTGTCATCTTCACCGGCACATAGGTATATTGTGCGGCGAGAATACCATCTTTATAGCCGTTGTTGTACATAAAGAAGACGTTGATGGAGTCCGCCGGATTCACATTCTTCACCTTCACGAGAAGAACCGAATCACAATTCCACGAGACATCCGTCACCTTCGGCATCGGAGCACAAATGTTGTTTTCGCAGCAGACAGGGATGGTCCAGGTGTCACCCATGGTGTTAGTCACTTGTGGCGAAGTGGCAATGAAACGCCCATTTTGCATTTGGACAGAGATGCGGTAATCAATTTTCCTTGTTCCTTCTGGAATAGAATCTTGTTGTATATAGGCCACATACAAAGAATCCATCTTTTGAGCAATTATAGTATCAAAACTTATGCCTCCATTTACAGAGAAAATCACTCGTGCTGTATCTACTTGATCGTTTTTACAATAGTTTGAAACCCCGAAAGCGATTCGAATGTCGTTTCCGCAATGATAGCCATGTTCATCGTATGCTATAGTTGTGGAATCTCGGGTGATGAGGGGCATATACTCGATATTCGTTTTAGTAGAATCCATAACATTTGAATCCTTTATCTTTAAAGATACATCTACTATCGTATCGCAGCGATAAGTGGTATCAAGACAATAATCCAGAAAGTATCGATGTTTTAAATTGGAAACAAGGAATTGGACCACCGAATCAACACCAAATCCTAAATCGCCAGATGCGCCAACAGATGCGCCAATGTATTTCCCCTTTGTTTTTTGTGTGATAATATTGAAATCCCCATCAAAATAATCTCTATTTATGATTATAGTTTGATAGCCATTTGCTTTTAGATTTGAAACGACACTGTCTTGGGTCAATTCGTTTCCATTACAGTCATTTGCATTCACATTCGAGTTGCTTTGAGAAACAAATCGTGATCCATCTTTGTTTTCATCTCCAATCATTATGATTGTTTTTTGTGCATCTGCTCTGTGTCCAGTAAATCTTTGTCTTGTTATTTCATCCAACACTTGATAGTATAATTCTATCCCCCCAGAGGTAAAATATTCTAGAGTAAAATCGTCTGGAATAAAAAATCTTGAACAATGCCAATAAGGACAGTTTTCATTATATCCTAATTTTCGAACAGTATCCCCGGAAAATCCAAATTGAACTTCAGCAAATAACGCATCAAAATGACCATCAATACTGTCTGTCAATGGTAAAACCGATTCTTTTAATAAGTTTTGCATAGCTGTCATTGAACCACTGCAATCTACAGCATATATTACATCCAACTTGTCATTTTGACTGCCACGCAGGTTGCTACAAATATTTGCCTCTTTGCCTGCGACTTTAATTGAAAAATTATTTGCACTAATTTTGTCTAACGGAACAAATTTCCTTGTAATATCCACCGTGTCTGTCAATGTAAATGAAACAGTTCCTCGGTATTCATCCTTTGGCGTAACATCGATGATATCTACACGCATATTTTGCAAGGGATTCTGTGAATCCTGTGATTCTCCTCGATTTGGCACAGCAGGATCATTCCTGGTATTACCATCTAACCCACGAGTCGTACGCCTGTTAGAAGACATTGCCCTTAGATTTTGACTTTGAAACAAATGATTTCCTACAATTGAAACGCTATAGAGAGACCATCCATCTCCATGGCATGTAGAATCAGATGCGAAACTCAATTCCAATTGAACCGTATAACCAGAATAATGGCTGATGTCAATGTATTCGGTAGAACGCTCGCTGATCCCACTAACACTATATAACGTATATGATTCGCCTGTTTTTGTGTTTATCATTCGCAAACGAGCCCTGTCATTGTATGACTCTGAGTGAAGTTTGCTGTCTATTTTTATATAGATTCGTGTACCTTCTCGTTGCAGAGGCAGTCCGACAGACGGACTCACAGCACGAAAGGATTGATTCGCACCATACACACCAGTTGTAAACGCATCTTCTTCGAGATGAAATCCATTGGTTAGCCAAGTGTTATTAATTATAGCGGCATCAGCTTCATACAAAGTTTCGCTGTATGATACTTGTTTTGTCGTTGTGCTGACACGAATATATTCCCCTTTTGGAATGTTATTCTCTCCATCTATTTGCTGACAATATCCACTTGCCATATTCCAAAGGAACAAGACAGTAAGGATGACCCATTTAGCATTACTCATCATGTCTGTTAGTATTGTTTCTTTTATTTTTTCTCGAACTTTACAATCTTATCATTGTTTATCTGAAGCAGATAACAACCGGGAGCAAGAGAGGCAATATCCACTGATCCATCGGAGGTTTCTCCCTCTGTGATTTTTCCACCTTTCACATCGGTCAAAACATAGTGAAAATCTTCGGTGGCAAAAACATGGATTCTATCTGTTGCTGGATTAGGATAAATCAATGACTTTTCTAAATGATTGTCCTCCACTCCTGTGCTTGGGGAATAATAAGCTTTTAAGATAACACGATCTGTTACATGAGGTAGTAAAAAAATGCCATCGGATTGTTTCTCTAAATTATACCCAGTACTTGTCACAACGCTATCAACTTGATATCCTTTCTGTGGTTGCACTTCAATCTTCACATCCGATCCATAACGAACCATTTCTCCTGCTTGCTTGATAATTCCTTGATCTGACAACTCTTCTCGGATGCGGAAAGTCTCGGTATATTTTATCAGAGCATGATAGGGGGATGTAAGATTACTAACACCATCAACGCTTCCAGAAAGACTCCAATTGACATTGTACCCCGGAACTCTGTCGTAGGATTCTTGCACAAAATAGAGTCCGCCATGATTATCATCTGTGAAATATCGTTCAATAGTTCTTTTCTCTTCTGTTAAATATAACACATATCTTAGGTTCTGATCGGAATCATATTTGGCAAAGCCTTCACATGCGCCCTTGTCAAAAGGGATGCTGAGTGTGTCATTTATATATACGACTTTGTCTTTTTTTATTCCATAAAAGTTTAGTTCCAAATTCTTGTTCTCATTGAACTTCCATGGACTTCTATATGCAGCTATACCATAGGTTGCGGCACGTCCTAAAGGTAAAGTTCGAATAGTGTCGTATGAAAGGTCTTCTTTGAATTTTATGCCACAATGTCCGTCTCCTCTCACCCATAAATTTCCATATAAATTTCCATATTTGTCGGTTGATAATTCTTCAATATGAGGACATTTGTATTCGTAATTTGCATCATAATAATGGTATTTTTCCAATACGGGTTTTTCTCCACCCACATTATAACATGCCACCAGAACATTTTCATAACTTTGTTCTTCTCCCTCAATGCCAACATACGGTGCATAAATAGGGTTGTTTTTGTCTGGATTTATTTGGATATCAGAGCAATAAACATCAACCACATACAAATTATCTCCTGCCAACAACATTTGACCTCTATCAGCTCTCGCATATTCATCATAAGGGAATGTCTCATTTATAGTAAAATCCCATATTAAGTTAAAGTCAGGCGTCAATTTTGCAATATACTTATCATATTTTCCTGTAGAACGGCAGTCTGACGGCAAATCTTTGTTGATTCCACAAAAATCCTTCACCATATCCGCAGTTAAATAGATGTTGCCATCTTTCCCAACAGCAAACATATCAATACTAAAACAAGGTTTAGATGATAAGCTTTGCTCCAAATCACCTGTTTTAGTATTTATTTTAAGAATTACACTATGGTCGGGGAGATTATCAAAAGGATTTTCATAACTATCTCCGTCATATTCATAAAGTAACTCTGAATCATAATAGAGATCCACTGCCGAGATGTTGACTGTAAAAATCAGATAATCACATCCTAACATCATTATACCAGAAGTTATGGCACCCGAAGGAGCTTTTGCGGGAGTAATTGCTTTTGCCCATTTGATATTTTTGTTGGGATCTATTTTCATTACGAAAAAATTATCAAATCCACGCCCATGAAGTGTAATCTCATCATTCAATGGCATATCACCACCAAACCTTCCGCATAAGTACAGGTTCCCATCCTTGTCAAATACAGCATCCCCGCCAGTTATTTTGATATCTTCCGTGTTGAAGATCTGCATCCAATCCAACTCCAATCCATAGTCATTATTAGTGGAAATTAGTTGAACTTGATTAAATTCAGCATGAATAGCTATATTAATTAGACTAAGTAAGAAAACTATGACTGATACCTTTCTTGTCATAAACATGCATTTAATCGTGAAATATTTATTTGACAGAACATTAATGTCGCAAAAATATTTATCATTTTATTATTTCTCAAACAATTACGCAAAAAAAATATCATTATTTCTCAACTTTACACAAAAAGTCACAATCGATCCACTGCCAAGTCTTTCGCCTTGTCGCTCACTTCGATGTACGTAGTCGTGGTATTAATAGACTCGTGTCCCATCAGTTTCTGGATGACCTCTATGGCGACACCTTTCTCCGCCAAGAGTGTGCCGAACGTGTGCCGCGCCGTGTGGAAAACGACACATTTGGATATTCCCGCACGTTTGCTCCAACTTTTTATGTGCTTCATCATGGTCGTCTTGCTTGGCATGTCGAAAATGAGCCCCTCATCCTTGGTTTCCCGTGGCAAATACAACAATGCCTTCTTGCATAGTTTCATGCGTAATGGTTTATCTGTTTTTTGCATGACGATGTTCATCTCAACCCCCTCTTCGCTAAATCGTAGATTCTCCCAAGAGAGCTGGCAGATGTCGCTGATGCGAAGACCCGTATAGCAGGAAAAGAAGAAAGCCTTCTCGACAACAGACTTGGGGTCTCCATTCGCTTTTAGTCGCTTCAATTCTCTTTCTGTTAGGAAGTCGCGTGGAACCGGCATTCGGGTGATGAGTTCGTATTTTTTCAACTTGTCAAAAGGATTGCAGTCTATTAACTCGTCCTTGACCGCATTGGCCATTGTGGACCTGAAGAACGACAGATAAAAACTGGTTGATGTGGGAGATAACTTTTTGTTGTTCTTCTTCTTTGCGGTCTTCAGATAGCAGATGAATTTGCGGCAGAATTCCGGCGTCACATCGTCTAATGTGACGCTATCCGCTTTATGCCCGAGGAAATTCCTCAGATGGTATGCCACGTGCCGTAATGCGAAAGCATAACTGTTCCCTTTCCTGTATAGGGCAGATTCCTCGATGAAATCGCACAAATATGACATCAGACAGACCTGGGGAAGACCCTTATCCGACTCGGAAATTTTTTCCAAGAGGTGACGTTCCACCTCCATGCGTCGCTCCATAGCTTGGTTAATCACGTTCAGATTCTGTAATCTGGCTTGCTTGTCCACTTTCCCTCTCTTGTCAGTATCGGGTTCAACATAGAGCCGCAGGCAATGCTGGTGTCGTTTTTTCTTGAGGGTGTAGTTGAGGTACAAGCTGAGGCCGCCATTGACAGTTTTCTTCCCATAAACACGTACCAAAGCGTGAGGCGGATTGGGGATGTTGAAGCATGAAGTAACCATTTTAATCTCGATTGCTTTTTTATTTTTAACTAGATAATTGATATTCAATATATTGCATTTATTTTATAGTCACTGGCAAGTCACCGAAGAGTAACGATTTTGAAAAAAACCGGATGCAAAGGATAATTTTTATCCAAAAATAAATAAATTTGTCACGAGGGGGCTTCCCCATTTCAAAAAAATTGAAGGATCTCTTGTCAGCCCCCCTGTCACTGACAACGGCGAAGCCGTGCCAACCCCCAAGGAAAATGATGAGAAAAAAGCACGACAATATCCGCCTCTACAACGTCGATCACCTCGGCTCCACCTCCCTCGTGACG